>ENA-UOOM01003088-UOOM01003088.1-fermentation-metagenome-genome-assembly--contig:-NODE-3088-length-12630-cov-5.275865_pt1 | contig 12630 bp, 11 predicted proteins | sample MGYA00245781_ERZ724031 | MGnify/ENA primary metagenome ERZ724031 (study PRJEB28704, sample SAMN03018317) | fermentation metagenome | biome: anthropogenic terrestrial biome; feature: soil; material... | reverse complement strand
GCCGATGCTTACAAGCCGGTAATTGATAAGGCGGTAGCAGAAGGAATACCGATTGTGACATTTGACTCCGATAGCCCGGACAGTGACCGTCTTACATTTTTAGGTACGGCAAACTATGCGGCGGGCGCAGCAGCAGCAGACTATATAGGTGAGAAGCTTGGCGGCGTGGGGAAAGTTGCTGCTGTGACAACAACAGGACAATCGAATATCAATGAAAGAATCCAGGGGTTTGAGGAAACCCTGAAAGAAAAATATCCGGAGATTGAACTGGTTCAGGTGGTAGATGCAGGATCTGATGAAGTGACATGTGCAACCAATACCGCAGCTCTACTTACAAATAATTCTGACTTAGACTACATCTTCTGTGCATTGCTTTTAGCCAGTACAGGAACGCAGCAGGCATTATCAGAAGCAGGTTTGACCGATAAGATTAAATTAGTTGCATTTGACACAGATAAAGTTACACTAGACGCTATTAAAGAAGGTAAAATCGAGGCGACAATCAGTCAGGCGCCATATGCACAGGGATTTTGGTCCATGGTATATCTTTATTATATTGAATCAGGGCTTATTAATCCGGTAGATGGGTGGATTGAAAAGGAATATCCCACTCTTCCTAAAACAGCTGACAGCGGTGCGGGCATTGTAACAATTGATACTTGTGATAATTATTATGTAGAATAGACAATAATTACGGGAGGGAGATGTATATGTACAAAAACGCGAAGACGGGAGAAATAGGCAACATCAAAATTGAAAAAGGACTATTCGGCCGGATTTCTAATCTGATGAAACAGAATGTGATCCCACACTTATGGGAAATTTTAAATGACCGCACGAAGGATACGGTACCTGATCACAGCATCGAAAATTTCAGCATTGCAAACGGCGAGGAGCAGGAATTCCCAAGTCATTGTATTGCGAATTTTAAGATTGCGGCTGGACTGCAAGAAGGTGATTTTTATGGAATGGTGTTTCAAGACAGTGATCTGGCAAAATGGTTGGAGGCGGCAGCTTATCAGTTGATGGCGCAACCAGATCAGGAACTGGAGAAAAAAGCTGATGATGCTATTCGATTGATTGGTATGGCGCAGCAGGAAGATGGATATCTAAATACATACTTTACGATAAAGGAGCCGGATAAACGTTTTACAAATTTGTGCGAATGCCATGAGTTCTACTGTACCGGACATATGATAGAGGCTGCAGTGGCCTATTATAGGGCAACCGGGAAGAGAGAACTTCTGGATATTATGTGCGATATGGTGGATTGCATAGACCGGACATTTGGACCGGAAAAAGGAAAATTAAAAGGCTACCCCGGACATGAAGAAATTGAGCTGGCACTAGTGAAACTGTATCGGGTTACAGACGACGAAAAACATTTAAGGCTCGCAAAGTATTTTATTGATCAACGGGGACAAAAGCCACTGTACTTTGACTGGGAGTTTGAAAAAAGAAATCATGAAGCGCACTTTTCATATTTGTATCCCCCGTATGGAATGTATAGCAACGGATCAAAATATGCTCAGTACCATAAACCGGTCAGAGAACAGGAGGCTTTTGTGGGGCATGCGGTAAGATGTATGTATCTGGCATCGGGTGCTGTGGATGTGGCAAAGCTTACAAATGATAACGCATTATTCGATACATGTAAAAAGCTCTATGAAAACATGGAAGGTAGAAGAATGTATATCACCGGTGGGGTCGGCTCTACTCCAAATGGGGAGATGTTTACATATGATTATGATTTGCCGAATGATTTGGTCTATGGTGAAACCTGCGCTTCTATCGGGCTGATGTTCTTCATGCAGCGCATGCTGCTTGTTGAACAGGACAGCCGGTATGCGGATACGATGGAACGGGCGCTGTTCAACACATGTATCGCTGGTATGTCATTAGATGGAAAGAACTTCTTCTATGTAAATCCTTTAGAAGTGGATCCGGAGGCGAGCCGTGAAAATCCCAACAGGAAACATGTGCTGCCGGTAAGGCCGGCATGGTTCGGATGTGCATGCTGCCCGCCGAACCTGGCCAGGATGATAACTTCTTTAGCAGAATATCTGTACGTTGTGAACGGTGAAAATGTGTTTGTTAATCTTTATATGGAGAATCAGGCCAAACTGGATTTAGATGGAATGAAAGCTGTATTTGATGTAACAACCGATTATCCTTACGACGGAGAAATCACAATCAGTATTAAGCAGGAAGCAGAATTTACATTCCATTTAAGAATTCCCAAATGGTGTGGCAATGAATATAGGATTTTCATAAATGAAGCTCAAGTCATAACAGATTCAGTAAATGGATATGCGGTATTAGAAAGAGATTGGAAGGCGTCGGATAAAATAACATTGGCTCTGGACATGGAACCAAAGAGAATGTATGCGAATCCAAAAGTATCGAAAGACGTTGGGAAAGTGGCAATTCAAAGAGGGCCGGTCGTATATTGCCTAGAGGAGGTGGATAATGGAGCAGGACTTCAACAGGTTTACCTGCCTGTCGACAGTAAATTAAAAGTTGTGGACCGACCGGACAAACTGGAGGGGATTAAGGAAATCTATACGGAAGGATTTAAGCTTGTCAATAAAGGAGCCGAAAATCTTTATACCGCGAAGCCGGATTATAAATTTAAGAAAATTCCTCTGATATTTATTCCTTACTATGCATGGGCGAACAGAGGAGAAAATGAGATGACCGTTTGGGTGCATGAAAAGAATTAAAGAAGACAGATTAAAACACAAAAATCCTTGCAGTTATAAGTATTGTAACATTGATTCTACGACAAGTTTTATACATAATTTTTAAAGACATATGGACTTTTTCAGAACCGAAAGGGTTTCGACAAAAAGAATTGTAGCGAAAAAATAATTTCAGGCAAAACATTTCATTATGTGCTTTGCCTGAGCAAAGCGAAAGGAATGGATATATTATGGCATTTAGAAAAACTGATAAACAATTAATCTATACAAACAATGGGGAAACAGTCTATGTGGAAGCCTGGGGAGAAAACAGTCTACGTGTTAGAGCGACAAAAACATCCGAAATCAGTCAGAACAGCTGGGCATTGCTTGAACCAAAACCATGCAATTCGGTTATAGAAGTGGGGGAAAAAACAGCAAGCATTACAAATGGAAAGATTAAAGCGATATTTAATGAATTTGGATGGCTAACTTACTATAACCAAAAAGGAGAGACACTGTTGGAAGAATTCTGGAGGGTGAATGAAGGCGGTGAAAAAACGAGTGCGTTGGCAGTATATGGGCGTGAATACAAGCCGATTGTTGGAACAAGTGATTATAAAATCACACTTCGTTATGAAGGTAATGACCGGGAAAAAATCTATGGACTGGGACAGCGTCAGGAACGGCATCTAAATATTAAAGGCTGTACATTAGAACTTGCACAGAGAAATTCCCAAGCAAATATACCGTTTGCATTATCCAATCTGGGCTATGGACTTCTCTGGAACAATCCTGCAATCGGTCAGGCTACATTTGCAAATAACGTGATGGAATGGACGGCGAATTGTTCAGAACACATTGATCTTTGGATTACAGCTGGGGATACGCCTGCCGAAATAGAGGAAGCTTATGCTGAAGCAACAGGTAAAGTTCCTATGATGCCGGAATATGGTACTGGGTTCTGGCAATGCAAACTTCGTTATAAAACACAGGAAGAACTGATGAATGTTGCCAGAGAATACAAAAGAAGAGGTCTGCCGATATCTGTAATTGTATGTGATTTCTTTCACTGGACTGAGCAGGGAAACTGGAAGTTTGACCCCGAGTTCTGGCCGAATCCTCAGGGAATGGTGGATGAGCTGCGAGAGATGGGAATCGAACTAATGGTGTCTATATGGCCGACAGTGGATGTAAACAGTGAAAATTATGAAGAGATGAAAGAATTGGGCTATCTAGTACGTTCAGAACGTGCAACACCTACAAACATGAATTTTATGGGAAATGAAGTGTTTTTTGACGCCATGAATCCGAAAGCCAGAGAATATGTCTGGAATAAGGCGAAAGAAAATTATTACAAATACGGAATTAAAATATTCTGGCTGGATGAAGCTGAACCAGACTATATGTTCCACTATGATTTTGATAATTTCAGATATTATAATGGACCGGCGGTTAAAGTGAGCAATTTCTATCCGTTTGAATATGCGAAAACATTTTATGAAGGACAAGATGCGGAAGGACAGAAAAATATACTCAATCTGATCCGCTGTGCTTGGGCAGGCAGTCAGAGATTCGGTGCATTGTTGTGGTCGGGAGATGTACACTCTACATTTGAGTGTTTGAGAAGACAGTTTTCAGCCGGGTTAAATGTCGGGTTGTCTGGGATTCCGTGGTGGACAACTGATATAGGAGGATTTACAGGAGGTAATATTAAAGATCCAAGGTTCCATGAACTGCTGATTAGATGGTTCCAGTTTGGTGTGTTCTGTCCGGTGACCCGTCTGCATGGTTTCCGTCTGCCGATGGATTTCAGTATCTCTGATGCAGCAAAAATGTTTAACCAGCCGTTTGGAAGCGGTGCCGAAAATGAGCTTTGGTCTTATGGAAAAGAGGTTTATGAGATATTGCGCTCCTGTGTGCTTACAAGAGAAAGGTTACGCCCATATGTGACAAAGCAGATGGAAGCTGCACATGGAAAAGGAACGCCTGTAATACGCCCGCTGTTTTATGATTTTCCAGATGAAGAAATCTGCTGGGATATTGACGATGAATATATGTTCGGACCTGACGTTTTAGTAGCTCCTGTACTTTATGAAGGCATGACAAAACGTACAGCTTATCTACCAAAAGGCAAAACCTGGATTGAGGTTAACACAAGAAAAACTTACAAAGGTGGCAGTACTGTGACCTGCGATGCTCCTATTGATGTGATTCCTGTGTTCACAACTAATGGAATGGAATTTTCTTTTGCGAGATAAGGCTCAACAATAGTGAGAAGGGGTTGTTGCACTACGTGATTAGTGCACAGCTCCCTCAAGCAATTCTAAACATTTTCGGGGCTCTGGTGCAAAAAGTGCGGTTACTTTGATCCGATCACTCAAACCTTCTTCTTCCAACATCTCTTTTAATACAGCTATCATTACTCCATGCCCTTTTTCCAGCTGACAGTCAGCGAGGGTCTCGTCCAGATTCTCCCGGCCTTCAAAAGAGCCGTACCAGTTTCCACGGCAGGTATAATCTGCACCGCAGCTTGGACTTCCGTCCACACCTACAAATCCCAGCACTTCAAACCAGCTTTCCTCCGCCAGGTAAGCCTTCAGCTGCATTATAATAGGGGACAATATATTGCGGCAGTGCTCACGGAAAAAGACATTATCAAATTGGTCACTGACGTGTCCCCAGCGTCTGGCACCGTACAGTGTAAATTCCGGGCATGGAAGCTGGATTACCTGGACATTCTGTTCGATGACCTTGTGCATAAATTCCTTTCGAAGTGCTTCTTCAGCATCGATTTCCTCCTGATTATACAGAACAACTTTAGATGCTGTATTAAGAATACAGTGTGCTGCAAAAATAATTTTTTTCATAATGTAAATCCTCTCTGGTATGTAGAATTATAGGATGACTTCCCCGTATCTGTCAGCAAGTTTCTTAAAGTGCTCTTTGTCAATGACGATCTTTCCTCTTTTCAAAACAATATAACCCTTTTCCTGCATATGGTCAAGATAACGATAGAGTGACCGGAGATTGATAGTAAGTTTATCTGACAGGTCTTTCCTTGTCAGAGGACATATGTACGGAAGAAAATGCTGAGCCTGCGTATACAGGTAATGACCAAGAATATCCCTGGCGGGAAACATCCGGTGGGTCTCTGCCCGCTCCATATTATTGTTGGCAACCTTGCCTAAAATCAGTAATGTGTAATAGCATAAGTCATTATTATGTTGAATTAATTTTATAAAGTCTTCTGCGGAGACCCGCAATAATACACATTTGGATTCGGCAACTACAAATGAAGTATAGGAAGGGACCTTCATTAAAAATTCCATCAATCCCAGAATATGTGGTGGTTCCACGTAATCGATGATATCATCAATACTCCAGGAAATCTGATTCATTATTACAGTCCGCCCACTTAACAGGAGATAAAAGTACTTTGCGGGATCCTTTTGGTAAATAATAGTTTCTCCTGTTTCGGCAATAATCAACTGATTGCCAAGAGAAAGACCTGAGAGGGAAGAAACAGGATCCTTTTTATCATACTCTTCTTTTAATACAACTTCCAGTGCTTTAATAGTGTTTTTGTACATATAGAATATACATCTCCCTCAAATTATAACAAAATAACACAAAACATGACAACTGTCATTTTCCTGATTATACAGTTGTGCTAATATGAAGTCAAGTGAAGCCTGATGATATTGTCAATATATACATAATAAAATGACAATACTATAATTCAGAGATGCCGGGAGGGTAAGAGTTCAGGATAAGCGGTTAAAAATCAAAGGAGGATATGAGAATGGAAGGAAAGAAGTACTCAATTAAGGAAGATTTTTCAATGCTGGCATTACTTATTATTCCAGTGGGGGTGGCTGTAAATTTTGTGGGAGGACAGTTGGCTTCTCTGCTAAAACTGCCGATGTATTTAGATGCAATAGGGACTATTTTTGCATCTTTGCTTTGTGGGCCATGGGTAGGGGCTGTGACAGGAGGGCTCACAAATGTTGTGACTGGTATTGCAAATCCGGTTAACTTTGCATTTATTCCGGTTAACGTTATTGTAGGTTTGGTGACAGGTTTTTTGGCCAGACGGCAGATGTTCCAGGTGTGGTGGAAATGGATTATTTCCATACTTATTATGGCTGCTGTGTCCATTGTAGTGTCTGCGCCGATTGTAGTGCTTATGTTTGGCGGAGTTACCGGCGGAGGTACATCGATTATTACGGCAGCGGCTATGGCGGCAGGAGCAAACATTTGGGCAGCGTTTTTCGGAACAGAAGGTGTTTTTACCGTGCTTGACCGTGTAATTTCTTTCTTAATCTGCTGGGCAGTTATTAAGGTGATTCCGGCAAGAACACTTATTAAGTTTGGCTGCGGGAGCAATTATATTAAAGAAAAGAAGTGAGTGAAACCCTCCTTACGGCTCTCTTTGAAATGGAAACAATAATCACCTTAAGTAAAAGAGGAAATTATGGAAAAATCATATACAGAAAAAATACAAATACATAAGGCAAACAAATTGGCAGGTTTGCATCCCGCCACAAAATTTCTGGTAGTTATATTATATTCAGTGTGCACCTTTGTACTTAGCTCAATTAAATTGACAAAAATAGGATTGCCGTTAGCCATTATTCCGTGGTTTTTGGTTGTCTTGGTGTTATGTGCGGTCAGCGGCGCAATGAAAAAATGTATCAAGGCGTTGAAAGCAGTGGCATTTATTGCACTGGTAATCTTCCTGGTACAGACATTCATCGTTCCGGGCGGAGAAGTGCTTGTAAGATTTGGGTTTATCAGAATCTGCGAAAAGGGCTTAAAGACAGCAATTTCTCTGTCATTTTTGATTCTGAACATTGCGGGAATCTTTGTATGGTTCTTTCAGACAACAGAGAACAAAGAAATTGCCAGGGCACTGGAGGAATCTGGCCTGAATTATAAGGCTACCTATGTATTCATTTCTTCCCTGCAAATGATTAATGTTTTAAGCGGAAACAGTAAGACCATTATGAATGCACAGAGGGCAAGAGGTGTGGAGACAGAGGGGAATATGCTGGTGCGTGCAAAAGCTTTCTTTCCTACTCTGGTTCCCCTTGTACTTGGAGCACTTATCGGTTCGGAAGAACGGGTCCTTACCTTGGAGGCAAGGGGGTTTTCCATGGAAGGGAAAAAGACACATCTGTTTAACCTGGAGAAATCCGGTGCGGAGGGCACGATGAAAATCACTGCCATTCTGGTGACTGTTTTAATTGTAATAGGGAGGGCTGCTCTATGGATATTGTAATGGAATGCAAAGATGTGACATATTCTTACCCTCTCACGAAGAAGCCTGCGATTAAGAACTTGAATCTTAAGCTTGAGCGGGGCAAATTTTATGGAGTTATTGGAGAGAATGGATCCGGAAAGACCACTTTGTGTGCGCTGTTAAGAGGCTTTGCACCTAGTTTTTATAAGGGAGAACTCCAGGGAGAAGTTTTGCTGGAAGGAAAAAATATTAATGAATACGGAGGAGAAATTGCTGCCAAGATAGGTTTTGTGTTTCAAAATCCATTCACCCAGATCAGCGGTATAAAGGATACGGTGTTTGAAGAAGTCTCCTATGGGCTGGAGAATTTTGGCGTACCGGCAGAGAAAATTGAAAAACGTGTGATTGATGTTATGAAGATGACCAACATTGAAACACTGGCCGAAAAGAGCCCTTTTGAACTGTCCGGCGGCCAGATGCAGAGAGTGGCACTGGCATCAGTGATTGTGCTGGAACCGGATATTCTGATTATTGACGAGCCAACTAGTCAGTTGGATCCGGAAGGAACCGAGAGTGTATTTTCTATCATAGAGACACTAAAAGAAAAAAAGAAAACGATTATTCTCGTAGAGCATAAGATCGATCTGATTGCAGAGTATGCAGATGAAGTACTGGTATTTAAGGAGGGAACCATGATTGCATTTCGAAGAAAGCAGGAAATATTATCAGACCTGTCATTTCTTGAGCAGGGTGTCACCCTTCCCCAGGTGGCAATTCTGGGAAGAAAGCTTCAGGAGAGGGGACTGGGGCTGTCTGCAATTCCGGTAACTGAAAAACAGGCGGTTGAAGTCATTGCTGAGGCATTGCAAGAGAGGAATAAGTGATGAAGGACTTGATATTAAAAGACGTAAGTTTTTCTTATCCGGGAGGCTTTCTGGCAATTGAACATATCAACATGGAAATTAAGTTCGGTGAAAATGTGGCAATTGTCGGGCAGAATGGGGCAGGGAAGACAACAACAGTAAAAATGATGAATGGATTATTAAAACCGGACGAGGGAGAGGTACTCATAGGGGATATGAATACTAAGGATTATACTACTGCTCAGGTATCCCGGGTTGTGGGGTATGTGTTCCAGAATCCGGATGATCAGATATTTCATTCAACAGTAGAGAGCGAAGTGCGCTACGGCCCCAAGACTATGAAGCTTAGCGTGGAAGAGGAGGATAAGCGCGTAAAAGAGGCTTTGGAAATAACGGGGATGGAAATTTACAAAGACGAAAATCCGATGAATCTTCCGCTTTCTATGCGTAAATTTGTAACTATTGCTGCGGTTATTGCGATGGGGACAGAAATTCTGATTTTTGATGAACCTACAGCCGGACAGGATGTAGAAGGAAATAAAAGGCTCAGTGCCATATTAAGAACACTTCATGTACAGGGGAAGACAGTGATCACAATTTCCCATGATATGGAATTTGTAGCCTCTAATTTTGAAAAAGTAATCGTAATGGCAAAGAGAAAGGTGGTTCGTGCCGGGACACCGAAAGAAATTTTCTGGGATTTTGAATCTCTTGAGTATGCAATGCTGAAGCAGCCCTATGTGAGCAGAGTATGCAGAGCGCTTGGCATTAAAGGAAATATCATTGATATCGAGGGTGCGGTAGAAGGGATTATGGACAGGTAAAAATATGCAAAAAAACTACAGACTTATCGCTTTTTTGGCATTTGCAATGTATTTTCTGACAGGAACAGCTGGAATTGTAGTAGGGAGCAGTCTTCCCCATCTGGTGAAAATGTATGGGGCAGAGCTGGACAAGGTTGTCCTGCTTGGCTCGGCGTATGCATTTGGAAGAGTGCTGACGGTGTATGTGACAGGGCGCCTGGTGGAGAATATTGGACCGCTGAAGGTGCTGGCGGGAGGCGTCATTCTGATCGCCATGTTTTTGGTTGGAATCCCAACAATCGTGAATCTTTATGCAGGGATGGCATTTGCTTTTCTCGGGGGGATTGGTATGGGCGCACAGGATACGGTATGCCCAGTGCTTTTAAGTATTGCATTCCGGGAGCATTATGCGGGAGCTATGAGTGCAGGGCAGGCGTTTTTTGGACTTGGGAATTTTACAACGCCATTTTTGGTAGGTGTAATGCTTTCCGGAAAACTTCCGTTTTATTATTCCTACTACATACTTCTCATTGTCCCGATTGTTATATTGATATGCATTCCATTTACAAAAGTCAATAAGAATATATATGAAAAAGACCAAATCCAGGAGGAAGAAAAAGTAAAGCCACTGTATACAAAAAGCAGGATCCCTGCCTATGCGGCTATCATTATAGGGGATATTGCCTATTGCGCTGTGGTAAATGGAATTATGACTTATACATCCAGTTTTGCCGAAAGTCTGGGTATCTCATCTTCGGTCTCTGCATTTATGCTGACGGTTTATAATGTGGGATGTTTTGCCGGGGCTCTGGCGTTTGTGGTGATATTAAGAAAAGTAAAAGAGCAGACCGTACTACTTTTTAACAGCATGGTTGCCCTCCTTGCTATCGTTATTATGCTTATGATTGATAAGGTTGTATTCTATTTTGTGGGTCTGCTGATTGCAGGATTCTTTTTGGGCGTACTATTTAGTGTCTACGTGACCATTGCGGCCAGAATTGATTACCAGCATATCAGCAGAGCAGGATCACTTATCGCGATAGCCGGCGGAGCTTCCGATATTTTGACACCGATTATAACAGGTGCCATGGTCAGTCTATGGGGGATCGGTGTCTCATTCAAATATGTGATTATAATGAGCGTGATTAGTATTGCCGCAGCGATAGTACTGCGGATGAATACGAGAGAAAGGGAGAAAATGTAATGTCAGTTGAGAGCAAAGAAGTTTTGAATAAAGAAGGAAAGCAATATCATATTCAGTGTAAGAAGGGAGATGTAGGGAGATATGTCCTGGTTCCGGGAGATCCGTTCCGCACGGATAAAATTGCACAGATGTTTGACAATCCAAAGATGGTGGCACATAACCGCGAGCATAAGACCTGGACGGGAACTTTAGGGGGGGAAAAGGTATCGGTTACCAGTACAGGCATGGGGGGGCCATCTGCAGCCATTGCACTTGAGGAACTGATCCACTGTGGTGCAGATACATTTATCCGCGTAGGGACCTGTGGAAAAATCTGCCCGGAAAGCTACAATGAGAGTTTGGAGGGTGTAATTATTACCGGTGCGGTGCGAGATGAGGGAACAACCGTGCAGTATGTGCCGATTGAGTACCCGGCTATTGCAGACCGCCATGTGACAGATGCTCTTTCCAGAGCCTGTGCGGCAAAAGGGTATAAGTTTGCCGAAGGGATTGCACAGTCCAAGGATGCGTTTTATGGGCAGCACGATCCGGACAGCATGCCAAACAGCGCCAGGCTTCATCAGAGATGGGAGGCATGGGAAAAGAGCGGAGTCATGGCATCGGAGATGGAGACAGCAGCATTGTTTATTGTGTCTTCCGTAAGAGGTGCAAGGGCGGGTGCGGTTATGGCTTATGGGGATATGAATGAGCATGCAATAGAGATAGCTTGTGATGCCATTAAACTGCTGATTAAAGAGGACGGAAAAAGGCAGGGGAATAGGGGAGTAAATGATGGGGAAAATCAGACAAAAGATAATGATTGATACGGATTGCGCCTCGGACGATGCCATGGCGATTGCTATGGCGCTCAATGATCCGGCGTATGAGATACAGTTAATCTCAGCTGTGTCCGGGAATGTGCCGGTACAGCAGGCAGCAGTTAACGCTTTAACAACGATTGAATATGCCGGGACATATAATGTACCTGTGTATATGGGAGCTGAGAATATGCTTCTGCGAAAATTGGAATATGCCTATGAAACACATGGCAATGATGGAATGGGTGATATCGGACTGGCTCCAAAGAGTCTAAAGGTATCTGAAGGAAATGGTGTCGTTAAGCTTCTAGATGCACTTAGGGGGGCTGAGCCGGGGGAAATTGATATTATTGCCTTGGGGCCCCTTACGAATCTGGCTCTTGCAATTCGTCTGGAGCCTGAGACCGTGAAGAAAGCCGGACGTATTGTAATTATGGGAACGGCTGGTCTGGGGGAGGGAAACGTAACGCCGGTTGCAGAGTTCAATATATGGCAGGATGCAGAAGCGGCTAAGATTGTAGTGGATTCAGGTTTGCAGCATATAATATTTGTTGGGTGGGATGCATGTCTGGGAGAGTGTATGCTGACACCCGGGGAGATTCAGGAGATTTATGAAAGCGGGGAGCTCGGTAAATTTGTGATTGACTGTAATAAACACCTTCTGGAGATGAACAGAGAGCGATTTGGGGACAATTATCTGGATATGGCGGATCCTTCCGCTGTGGCAGCTGCGTTATACCCGGAATGTGTTGAGGATTGTGAAAAGTACTATTGTGAGGTGGATGTATCTGCCGGACCAAGTTATGGAGCGGTTCTTGTAGATGTGAATAATGTCACCGGGAAAGAACCCAATGTTTATATCTGCAGTAAGCTCTATGCAGATAAATATAAAGAATACATATATAAAACGCTAAAAGTTAAATAAGATGATACCAGGGGCAAAAGGTCATGCGTTTCATGCTTGCATAAAAAAGCATGACCTTGGGACCCGCAAAACATGAGAAAGTAGCCAGAGTAGGGCGGATTTCGAATGTTTT
>ENA-UOOM01003085-UOOM01003085.1-fermentation-metagenome-genome-assembly--contig:-NODE-3085-length-12633-cov-11.386468_pt1 | contig 12633 bp, 9 predicted proteins | sample MGYA00245781_ERZ724031 | MGnify/ENA primary metagenome ERZ724031 (study PRJEB28704, sample SAMN03018317) | fermentation metagenome | biome: anthropogenic terrestrial biome; feature: soil; material... | reverse complement strand
TCCGCATCAACTTCCTTTGCCAATTTCAGCCCCAGCTCAAAAGCTTCTGCAGCTTCCGGGTTGGGATAAGATACCGTGGGGAAGTCTCCATCCGGCAGTTCCTGCTCTTTTACTACAAACACATTTTCAAAACCAAGTTCCCTCAGAATCCGGCGGGCAGGGATATTGCCTGTCCCATGCAAAGGGCTGTACACAATCTTAATATCTTTTCCCACTGCATCAATGGCATCCTGGTGAAGTACCTGGCTTTTTAACTCCACAATGTAAGCGTCATCCACTTCGTCTCCTATGATTTCGTAAAGGCCTGCCGCTTTTGCTTCGTTAAGGCCCATAGTCTTCATAGTGGTGTAGTCATCCACTGCTTTCACCTCATCCATGATTCCCTTGTCATGAGGCGGAGTGATCTGTGCACCATCCTCCCAGTATACCTTATACCCGTTATATTCCGGAGGATTATGGCTGGCTGTAATGTTAATTCCCGCCGCGCATTTAAGATTTCTGACCGCAAATGACAGTTCAGGCGTCGGGCGGAGGGCTTCAAACACATAAGCCTTAATTCCGTTAGCCGCCAGGCACAGTGCCGCCTCATCGGCAAATTCCGGTGACATATGGCGGGAATCATAAGCTATCGCAACCCCTTTGCCGGTATTCCCACACTTTCTAATATAGTTTGCCAGTCCCTGGGTTGCCTTCCTAACTGTATAAATATTCATACGGTTAGTTCCCGCCCCAATGATGCCGCGCAAGCCTGCTGTGCCAAATTCCAGGTCTGTGTAAAAACGTTCCTTCACCTCCTGTTCATCTTCCCTGATACTTTCAAGCTCCGACTTTGTATCTGCGTCAAAATATGGGTTTGACAGCCATGACTCGTATCTTGCTTTATAATCCATGCTGTACCTCCTGCATTATTAGTATATTTTTTATTATACAACAGGAGGCTATAAAATAAAAGTGAATATATTCTCTAAAAACCGAAGTCTTTCCTCTGTCTGAGCTATGGTCATCTGAAGTTTTTTTACATTCTTTTCCGGAATCCATGCTTTGTTAGAGTGATAGTAAGTATTTGCTGTCTTCCAGAATTTCTCCGGATATGCAAGACAAAGTGCAATATACTCCAATTCCCCGGAATCCAGCGGCCTCACACTCTGATATGCATCCAGCATGGCTTTCCCCAGATTTTCCTGCCACTGATACTTTTCCATGACTTTTCTCAGAAAATAGTAGAGATCCTGTACCTGAACATCTACTCTAAAATGTTCAAAGTTTGTGGTGGCTATCCCCTTCTGTGTAAACAGGATATTGTGGTAATTATAGTCGCCGTGCACAAGGCTCTGATTTTCAATACTTTTCTGGTACAAATTGTCATATTCAGATTCCTCCAAGCGCTTTGTTACCCTCTCAGCCAAAGTATACATTTGTTGAAAATATTCCAGCAGGAGAAACTCAAAAGCGCCTTTAGAAACTCTGTTTCGCATAAATGTGCGCACCTTCTTTAATTCACGGTTATGACTGAGGAACTCTTCCCTCAAATGTCTGCCCACAGGAGGATGCATTCCTTTTGTGTCTTTAATGGCCTTCCATTTCATTTTGCTGTGCAGCTCGGCCAGATTTCTGCAGGCCTGCAAAATTTCATACTCCCGCTTCACATCACACTCTCTGCCGGAATACCATTTTTTCAGCATATATCTGGAGCCATCCCGCGATTCACTGATCAGGTTCCCTTCTTTATTAAAAATGGGAGTATCCACATGGAAACAGCCTTCCTCCTCCAAATTGTGAAGGACGGTATACAGTAAGGGCGCGCGTCTGTCTGAGACATCTGCCTCTTTCAACAGCATTGTACCCTCTTTTGCTTCGCAAAAAAACGCACCCCTTATTTTGCGGGTGCCCTTCACTTCGATCTCATATTGTTCCAGGACTTCTAATTCATACTCTCTCATGGCTGCCCCCTACTTTAAGCGATTCTAACTCTTTCTAATGTATGAAAGGGGCAGCCTGAGTATGCTAGATGCCTAGCTTTTCTTTTACATAACTACACAATTTATCTTTGTCATTCATCTCCGGTTCATCAATGACAAGTTCCAGAAGTTCATTTAACATATCTCCTATCTGCTTTCCTGGGCGCATCCCAAGCTGCAGCAGATCCTTTCCGCTGACAGAGAGCTGCCTGAGAGTCACCGCTTGGTCGCTTATCAATATCTCCTGATAGATTTCACGCATTTCCACGATGTTTTCAATCTTTTTTCTTCTCTGATAAGGACTCTGGGCTTTCACATCAGCCATCCGCACCGCCAGATAATAGGGGAACAGCTCCACACCAATTCTGTTCATGGCGCGCCGCACATTTCTGGGTGTAGCTTCAATCCGGTAATCATGGTAGCACACAAGCCTGGTCACCTTTTTGACAGTGTCATTATCAAACTTCAGACGCCTTAATATCTTCCGGGCAATCTCTTCACTGACAAGAGCATGCCCCTTGAAATGATCCACTCCTGACTCATCCGTTGTCTTCATCTGCGGTTTACCCATATCATGAAGCAGCATTGTAAGGCGAAGAATTTTATCCTTTTTCACATTTTTCATGGCGCAGAGAGTATGCCCTGCCACATCATATTTGTGATGAGGGGTATGCTGCTCCACACCAACCATCGCATCCCACTCCGGCAAAATTACCCGCGTAATACCCAACTCACAGGCATCCTGCATCAACTCAGGATGATCGGACATCAGCAGCTTCACCAATTCCACCTGAATGCGCTCCGCGCTAATGTTATTCAAAGTGGGTGCCAGCTTACGGACAGCATCCGCGGTTTCCCCTTCAATAGGAAATGACAGCTGGGCCGAAAATCGGACCGCCCGCAGAATTCGCAGTGCATCCTCCGAAAACCTCTCCATAGGATCTCCCACACATCTGATCAGATGATGATTCAGATCCTGCATCCCGCCGAAAACATCTACCAAGCGCACTTCATCATTGTAGGCCATGGCATTAATCGTAAAATCCCTGCGCTTCAGATCCTCCTCAAGATTCGCTGTAAAGGTTACCTCCTTCGGATGCCGGTTATCCTCATACAGACCGTCCACCCGGTAAGTCGTCACCTCAAAACCGTCCTTCCCGATCATTACAGTGACGGTGCCATGTTCAATTCCCGTATCCACAGTCCGCCGAAACAGACGCTTTACCTCCTCCGGCCTGGCTGAAGTAGTAATATCCCAGTCCTCCGGCTTACGGCAGAGAATAGAGTCACGCACGCATCCCCCCACCGCAAAAGCCTCATATCCATGCAGCTGCAGATTATTTACAATCATAATCACTTTTCTTGGCAACTCAATCTTCATCTATACTCTTCCTTTCAAAAGGGGTCTGACCCTTTTGCGAGCCATTTTCAGAATTGTTTTACAATTTCTTGCTCACGTTTTTGACAACTAAATATTATAACCTGTCTTTCCTGTTCACTCAACCACTTTAAAACAGATTTTAATCTTTTTTCGTCGTAATAAACAAATGCATCGTCCAGGATAATCGGCTGGGGTTCCTCACAGAGTAAATCCATAACTGCCATTCTGAGTGCAAAGTATACCTGCTCCATTGTGCCCCGGGATACCCGTTCCACAGGAATCCTCCGCCCATCCTTGTACAGTACCATACTTAACTGTTGATCTATCAGCAGCTTTGTGTACCTGCCTTCCGTTATCTGCTCCAGGATGCTTGACGCATTCTGGTTCAGTGTATCGCCAAATTTTCTGGCCATGCTTTGAGAAACCTCCTGCATTTTATCTTCTGCCAGCAGCAGCGCCTGCCGGGCAGTCTTTAATCTGGCTGCCTCTTCGGCCGATATCTCAAGTTCAGCCAGCTGTTCCCTAAGATTTTGAAGATTTACCTGCTTTTCCTTAAGCTCCGCCTGTATACGCTGTCTCTCCCACTGAAGCTTCTGAAGACTTTCCCGATAATCGCTCTTATCATTTTTCCTGTATTTTACAGCGCCCGCACAGAGAAATGCCAGACCGGCTGCCAACAGAATCCATGAAAACAGGGAAATGATTTCGCCAAAAAGCCCCGTCCCAACAGATGCAGCCGCAGTCAACACTCTCACTGCAAGACCTGCAATAAGGCCCGCACCTCCCGCTATAAATAGCTTTTTACACGCAATTTCTGTCCCTTTTAAACTTTTCGTTTCTAAGCCCTGTTCCCCTTGCGCACTTTTAAGTTTCTCATAGCTATATTCCAGTTCATTTTGTAACTTTTCTATATCACTTTCTATATACTGACTCTCCTGGCATACTGTATCTTTCTTCCGCTCCTGTTTATCCGCCAGCTGCTTCATTTCCTGCTCAACAGCTTTCCTACGCAGCCGAAGTGTATCTACTGCAGCACTAAGGTTTACGTCTCCGCTTCCTGTCTCATAAAGATTTGCGGCATAATTTTTTAACGCTTCCGCCAGACCACTTCCCGGTTTTGCCGTAAGCTGCCCGATGGCCACTGTGTTTTCAAAAGATTCGCTGGTTATCTGTCCCAACAGCATCTCCAAGTCTCCGTCTTCTAAAGACAGTTCCTCACCATCATCCTCACACACCAGGCTTGCCCCTCTGGAATACCTGTCAAACTGCCGCTCCAACCGGAAGTTTTTCCCGCCGCTGACAAAACGCATGACACCCGCATAATAATTCGGATTATCCCAAGGCTCATAACGGCTGAATTCATCATTTAATGCAGCCCGTCCCCTCCCTCTCTCCATCCCGAAAAGCATGGCCTTTATAAATTCATAAATCGTAGTTTTCCCATATTCGTTTTCACCATAAAAAATATGAATACCCTTCTTTATGAAGAAATGCCGATCTGAAAACTTGCCGAAATTTTTCAGATATAATTCTGTGATTTCCATATTTTTCTCTCCGTCCTCATCACAGGCGGCTGTCCAGAAGTGCCTGGACTCCCTCCTGCAAGGCCTGATACTCCACACTGCCCGCTTCGCATCCCCGAAATACTTCTATGTATTGTCCTATCAGATTATTTTTATTCTCGGCATATAATAACTGATAATCATAAGCCGGCCTGGTTCCATCCACAATCTCCAGTATATTCCCATACATATCCATATGCCCGGTGTCAAACTCCACAGCCGGATCCCGAAGTCCGCGGAGAATAAACTTATACATATTTTCTATGCCGCGCTTCTTTATGACATCTTTAATATAATCTTTCAGACTCCCGTTTGTCGTGGACTCATCTATATGTAGTGTCAGATGAATGTACTCTCTGCGGGCAAAGGGGATAAACTTTACAAAAGTTCCCCTTTCTGTGATTTCTCCTCGTACGTACCCGTGCTGTCCCGTGTCATTTTTGTCCACCGGCTCCAGGGCTCCGGCATAGACTGCCAGATTTTCCACCAGCACCTGGGGTTTGTGTATATGCCCCATTGCAATATAGTCAAACCCAGTGCACTCCAACAATTCTTTTTTCACAGGTATATGCCGTTCGTCACCTCCATGCGCCAGCAAAATTTCACAAGGATATCTCCCCGGTGCCTTTATATGATATCTTTCCTCATGTATCTCTCTGGTATGGTAACTGAACCCGTACACCGCCAGATTCATCTGAGCCAGCTCTACATACTGCATGTTCTCTTCCAATAATGGATGCACATTGCCGCTCCAACAAAATGTCCTGTAATAGGAATCCTTCTTTACGTAATCATGATTGCCGGCAATGAAAACAACCTGAGTATGTGACAGCGTGGAAAACAGGTAATTTACCTCTTTCAGTTCGCGCAGCAGAGGCTGCCTGTGGAATAAATCACCGGCAATCAGTAAAACATCAGTTTTCTCCTGTTCACATAATGCTATTATGTGCGAAAAAGCATCCCATAGCTCCCTAGTGCGCTTTTCGCTGTATGCCTCCCCGGCATCCGGCTTTGCCCCCAAATGTACATCGGCAATGTGAATAAACTCCATAAGCTCCTCCATGCACAAAGAGGACGTAACCCTCTCCCTGACAGTTACATCCTCAAATCTATCTATTTGGCGAGAACCAAACAACGAAAAAACTGTAAGTTTTCGTACTTGGTTCTGAATAGTTATATTATTCGCTACAATTCACAGTTATTCACTGTTCTTGGGAATGGTATAACGTCGCGGATATTAGACATACCGGTCAGATACATGACACACCGCTCAAAGCCAAGTCCAAAGCCTGCATGCCGGGTAGAGCCATATTTTCTGAGATCCAGATAAAACTTGTAGTCTTCCTCATTCAGATGCATTTCCTTCATCCGGTTAAGAAGTTTCTCATAGTTGTCTTCCCTCTGGCTTCCGCCTATAATCTCACCTATACCAGGCACGAGACAATCCACTGCCGCAACTGTCTTCCCGTCATCATTGAGTTTCATGTAAAACGCTTTAATTTCTTTTGGATAATCTGTCACAAATACAGGGCGCTTATATATCTTTTCCGTCAGGTAACGTTCATGCTCTGTCTGCAAGTCTGTTCCCCAGGTGACCTTGTACTCAAACTTGTCATTATTCTTCTCGAGGAGCTCTACTGCCTCTGTATAAGACACTCTTGCAAAATCTGAAGTCACTACATTCTGAAGCCTGTCAAGAAGACCCTTGTCCACAAATGAATTAAAGAAATTCATCTCCTCGGCTGCATTCTCAATAACATAGGAAATCACATACTTCAGCATAGCCTCCGCCAGATCCATGTCGTCGTTTAAATCTGCAAAGGCAATCTCAGGCTCAATCATCCAGAACTCTGCCGCGTGCCGTGTTGTGTTGGAGTTTTCCGCACGAAAAGTGGGACCAAAAGTATAGATACTTCTAAATGCCTGTGCAAATGTCTCTCCATTGAGCTGACCGCTTACAGTCAAATTGGTCTCCTTGCTGAAAAAGTCCTGAGCGTAATCCACTGTGCCATCTGAATTCTTGGGCAGATTTTCCATGTCAAGAGTAGTTACCCGAAACATCTCTCCCGCGCCTTCGCAATCACTTCCTGTTATCAGTGGAGTATGAACATAAACGAACCCTCTTTCCTGAAAAAACTGATGAATCGCATATGCGGTCAATGAACGAACACGGAATACTGCCTGAAATGTATTGGTTCTGGGGCGCAAGTGTGAAATTGTTCTGAGATACTCGAAACTGTGCCGTTTCTTTTGCAGCGGATAGTCAGGTGCTGATGTTCCTTCTACCACAACATCATCTGCCTGAATCTCAAATGGCTGCTTTGCCTGCGGGGTGGCAACCAGAGTTCCCGTAACAATCACAGCCGCCCCCACATTCTGCTTTGATATCTCTTCAAAATTTACCATCTTATCATGATAAACAATCTGCAGTGTTTCAAAGTAGGAGCCGTCATTTAAGACAATGAATCCAAAAGTTTTAGAATCACGTATACTGCGAATCCAGCCCCCTACTGTCACTTTCTTATCCAAATACTCTTCTCTGTTCTTAAACAATTCCCGAATTGTTATTAGGTCCATTATAAATACTCCTCATCTTATATGTTTAACTTACAATGTTCTTATTATAACACCGCATCCGCCTGAAATACAATCCCGTTCTGTCTGCGCGCCTCATCAACCACACGTGCAGTATCCAGAGAATACTCCCTGTAAGGATGCCTGGTGCATTTTTCACTTATTAATCTCGCAAACTCCCGAAGCTCATATACCATATTATTGTCGGCCGGTGTGTATGAAATCTTCTCCCGGCTCCCGTCTCTGTAAATTATTTCTACAGATTGCGGTTTCGCAACGCCTTCTATAAGAATGCTTCCCTCTTCCCCGAGGAATATACTGGGATTTACCGAATCCGTTATCTTCGAATAGATTGCCTCTGCCATCATATCGTGATACTGCATTAAAACTACTCCACTACCCTCAAACCCATTTTTTAATTTTGTAGAAAAAGCTTTTATTTCTTCCGGCATTCCCAGCAGTCTTACAAGTGTGTGTATACAATATACTCCAATATCCATGATTGCCGCATTGGAAAGTTCAGGGTTAAATGCATTCAGTACCTCCCCCTGACGGAATCTGTTATAACGCGAGGAATACTGACAGTACTCCAACGTTACCCTGCGCAGTTTACCAATTTTGCGCAGATGTTCCTTCACCAGATCAAATGCAGGATCAAAATCGGGTCTCATCGCTTCCAAAAGAACCACTTCATTTTTTTGCGCACACCGAAACATTTCAGAAGCTTCTTTTTCATTTACTGCCATAATCTTTTCACACAATACATGCTTCTTATATTCCATCGCCTTCAAGGCCTGGGGACAGTGAGCATACGTTGGTGTCGCAATATATACGGCATCAATATCCGACTGCAGAAACTCTTCATAATCTGTATAAACGTTCGCAATATTGTGTTTGCCTGCAAAAGTATCTCCTGTCTCCTGTTTTCTGGAATATACAGCGTGGACAGCCACCTCGGGCACCTGACCGGCTGCCTCTGTCAGCCAGTCACTAATAAAATTTGTTCCTACAACTCCTAATTTCAGTTTTTTCTACCTCCTATATCAAATACTAGGTGCTTTTATACAATCTGAAACTTCTCATCTTCCTCCAGCATCACCACTGTGCAGTCATTGACATAAGTACATTCCGGCAGGATAATGAGAGCCTTAAGTTCATCCACATGTGCCGGCAAAGGTGCAAGATGCCAGATGGCTGTATTGATCTTTACCATAACTCCCTTTGGAACAACAAATGCTTTAGTCAGGGTTGTAACCGGAACACCTGCCGATGCAGGAGCAACATGAAGAATCATATCATCATTCAATGGAAGTATTATTTCCGGTGTCGTAGTATGATATTCAACTTGTTCAATAACCATTTCTTTCGGTTTTTTTACAAGGATAGGCGAAAATCCAACCCTTGTTCCATAAGATTCACTGAGCCTGTCGGGGAAAAATCTGTGGTGTTCTCCGTTCAGTGAATATCCTTCGGGCTCTGTCATAGAGTAAAATGCCCCAAATGGAGCGAATCCCTCATGTGTAAGTTCTTCTGTTTTAATTTTAAGCATCTTGGCTGCCTCCCTTTATATGTCTTATGATTTATATGTTATACATGTCTCAATGTATTTATTGTAACAACCCGGGTTCAAAAAATCAATAAGCAAACATATAGTATTGACAGCTTGCATTCCCCATTTCTTCATGCTATACTACAAACTGTCCAAAAGTCCGCAAAACCAAGGTCCATAGGGCTAATCAAACCGAGTGTTCGTGACCTTCCACTCGTAAAACAAAACTAAAGGAGATAACAAAATGAAAGAATCAAGAAACAACAAAGTGCTCTTTATGGCACAAGCAGCTATGATTGCTGCCATCTACACGGTGCTTACTCTCCTGTTCGCACCTTTCAGCTACGGAGAAGTGCAGGTCCGTATTTCCGAGGCACTGACCATCCTTCCGGTATTCACACCGGCCGCAATCCCTGGTTTATTTATTGGGTGCCTTCTCAGCAACATCCTTGGAGGCATGGCTTTGCCAGATATTATTTTTGGAAGTCTCGCCACTTTAATTGGTGCTTTCTTTACCTGGCAGCTTCGCCATAAAAATAAGTTTTTGGCACCGCTCCCGCCCATTGTATCCAATATGATTATTGTACCGTTTATTCTTCGCTATGCATATCAGGTGCCTTTGCCAATCCCTTTCATGATGCTGACCATCGGTATTGGAGAAGTAATTTCGTGCGGAGTACTGGGAATGCTTTTATACACTGCACTGAATAAATACAGGCGTACTATTTTCAGAATATCATGATATTAAATCTCTAATCTCATACTTTTGCAAATAGAAAAAACCCTATATGCCGGCACTCTCGTCCAACAAGCTGTCAGCATATAAGGTTCTTTTTTATTTTACATATCCGATAAACGTATTCCCGCTTCCTGCCGCCATGGCCGCCATATCATTGACACTGACCGTATGTTCCTCCCCACTGTCCGGGTCCACGTAAGTCACATCTGTTGTGCTGTATCCTGTCAGAAGTATTGCATGGCTGGCATCTGTCAGTGCAATTACAGGAAGTCCTTTGTTAATTACATAGAGCACCTGATCCAGTGTGCATCCCGTCAGATCAACCTTCCTCGCATGGTACTGTTTCATCTGCTCCTCACACGCTTCAAAAGATGTCTGTCCGTCGGATTTTTTAAATACCTGTGTATCCGTATAATAAACCAGATCCCGATTCCCTTTTTCCCAAATGTACGATTGTTCAGAAGAAATCACTACACCAGATACTTGTTCTGCTTTTTGAATCGCATAAGCCGCCTTGTCATAAATCCCCGTCAGCTCGCCCATTCCATACACATAGTATTTATCAGATTTTACCTTATCGTCAAATGCAATTGTGACTGGTTCCTTCAGCTTGACCTGCTTCGGCCTGAGCATTTTAGGAGACTGGTCGGAAATGCCGTCCGCATACTGCAATTTCATCTGCTTTTCTTTTAAATCCGTAGTATAGGATTCCAGAGAAATGTTATTTTCTGCACGCTGTGCATTATTGCTGATATAATCCTGCGCCGTACCCGTATAAGTTTCTCCCGACTTTATCACCCGGTTCAATGTAACTAGGTTATCCTCCACGAGAATATCTGAAATGTATGTTCCTTCTACAGAGTAAGTCTTCACAACCTCATTTTTACTGTCTCTGATTTCCAGCTCATACATAGGCAGAACATCTTCGCCGGTCACTGTTTTCCCCTTGTCACCGGCTCTCTGACGGCCATAAATAAAGTCATTATTTACAAAACCAAGAGGCCTTACAGATTCCTCTGCCTTTGCTTGCAGAAACCTTTCTTTTCCTGTTTTTAGGTTAAGAACTACAATTTTTTGGGCATTTTCCAGAGTGCCCTCTGCCTGATAAGCAAGCAGATGCCCATCCTCAGATGCCGTGTACTGGCCTTCTTTCAGATCCTTAGCCAACACCTCCTGCTCATTCTTTTCCAGATCTGTCTGGTACAATGTTCCCCCTGCCAGAACATAAAGCATCTCCCTGTCATGGCTATAGTAAACCATCTTACCTAGTACGTCCTCGGCAATAACAAATGATTTGTTACTCGGAATAAATGCCTTTTCCTCTACAGCATTTTTTTCGATATCAAAATAGTAGACCTCTGCACCCACTCTGCCCTCATTTACTCCCCTGTTCATATAGCCATAGACAGCAAATATGGTACTTCCATCCGCATCCATACTGATGATTCTGACTGCATGCTGGTCATAGCGGCTGCGCACATCATGTCCCTCTTTGTTTGCAAAACTAAACACAAGAGATAATTCATCTGTTTCTTTATTGTAAGTCCATAAATCTCTCTCCTGAACGAAAGACACGATTGTTCCATCTTTATTTGTCTCATATGGTACATCTGCCGGCGCTATGCCGAGCAATATTCCAGTTTCGTCCAACACTTTTTTATTTCCATTAAAAATCTGATTCATAGTTCGGTTATAATCTAGAAGATAAATTTCATCCCCGCTGTGCCTTACACGGAAAAACTCCTTGATATTATAAGTTTCCACCTCATCCTGGTCACCTGCACAGCTCACCTGATACTTTGCAAGCAGAGATGTATAAACACTGTTGCTCTCCTTGATACTCCACTCCACGTCACCAGATATCTTCGGTGCCAGATCTCCCCATGTAACCTGTGAGCTGTCCGAATGGATATTCACTGTCTGATAAGTAGTATTGTCGCCCTCCTCGTTTGTTTCCAGATATTCAGCCAGTTCAGGGGCATTCTTCTTGTCAAATGTCTTAGAATGAAAGTTATCTGCAAAATCCAGGCATGCCTTCACGGCAAGATCATCCGGTCTTTCAACCCGGGTATAAAAATATATTTCTTGCTTTTCAGTTTCTAGGATTACCTTTAAGACAGCTTCAGAGACATTTTCTTCCAGTGCACGGTTTAAGTCCAGCTTAACAGGTGAAGTCTCAAGATCCTTAACCTCTCCCTTATCATAAATTTTTTCTCCATCCAAAGAATATACTTCATACTGAATCGAGCGGATATCATTTTCATCCTGTTCCACTGCCATTTGTAGGGTTCCATTATCCTCCAGCGGTGTAATTGTATCCCTCATGGCAGTAATGTCCATATCATCCACATATCCTGCCAGCATATTTACATTTTTTCCTGCCAACATAAAAGAGATTCTGGGCAGCGTGGGGTCGCCAAGATCTACCGTCACATCATCCGTTCCCCTGTTTGTAGCCAGACTGCTGACGATAACTGCAATGAAAAATACACCCGCCAGGACCCCAGCCTTTATCAACCTTTTCTTTTTCATTTATCTGTCCCCTTTAAACTTATCATCCGCAGCGGTAACTTTTGGCTCCCCTCAGCCTTAAGCTCCACTGCATTACCTCCTTTTATCCTGATACAATAATTTCCCCAATGTAGGCCCTGCCTGTAAAAATGTTTCACACTCCTGGATTTTCCGTCTTGCCGCCACAGAGTTTTTCTCGGTTTTTACAGCTCGGAGTAAAATATTTTTCGGTGTATGCTCCATATCAATAAATTCTAATACCTTAGTATCGTACCCTTGAGATTCAAGATATTTTGCACGCAGACCATCTGTAACCAGTGCTGCAAACCGTTCTTTCAGCAATCCATACTCCATAACCG
>ENA-UOOM01003083-UOOM01003083.1-fermentation-metagenome-genome-assembly--contig:-NODE-3083-length-12636-cov-3.244814_pt1 | contig 12636 bp, 10 predicted proteins | sample MGYA00245781_ERZ724031 | MGnify/ENA primary metagenome ERZ724031 (study PRJEB28704, sample SAMN03018317) | fermentation metagenome | biome: anthropogenic terrestrial biome; feature: soil; material... | reverse complement strand
GATAGTGTTGAATGTGTGTTGTTAGGTCAGGATCCATATGCGACAAGGGGATTTGCACACGGGTTGGCATTCTCAACAAAATTAGGTGTCGCAATTCCTAAGTCTCTTAGAAATATTTATAAGGAGCTTAATAGTGATCTCGGATGCTACATTCCGAATAATGGACACCTAAGAAAGTGGGCTGAGCAAGGAGTGTTGCTTCTTAATACAATTCTGACCGTTGAAGAAGGAAAATCTGATTCACACAAAGGAAAAGGATGGGAGATGTTTACAGACAAAATAATATCAATCATCAACGAAAAAAGTACTCCGGTAGTATTTATTCTTTGGGGAAACAATGCAAAAAGAAAAAAAGCTTTAATTAATAATTCAAATCATTCAGTAATTGAGTCTGTCCATCCAAGCCCATTATCCGCGAATAGAGGGTTCTTTGGTTCCAACCCATTTTCAAGAGCAAATAAGTTTCTTTTGGAAAATGGAATGGAACCGGTTGACTGGCAGATAGAAAATGTGTTTAAAATCTAATCCAAACAATACACACCCTCAGGCGAAGGTTTGCGGTTTAGCCATTTACCGTTAGTAAAATCAGGTATAGCCACAGGCAGACCACCCATTGATATTGACTGCTCAGATAAAGCAGTGACGGACATCCACGCCGCCATATCATAGACGTCAATAGGTGTTTGTACTTGTCTTTCAACACTGTCAATAAAAGCAGAAAGCACCAGAAAATCAATCCCGCCGTGTCCGTCCTTGCTGTCAGGCTTATAATCCTGCCATAGATGGTGATCATATTGTTTTCTGTACTGCTCAGCATTATTCCATTGTTCTTTCCAAGAGAATTCATATTTGTTATGCACACCATCGATAAACAATGAGTTATTATCTTCCATGTACATGGCTTTTGTACCATGTACAGTGAAACCTCTGGAATATGCGCGAGGTAGAGTGGTATCCAGAGTGAGCACAATTGTTTCACCATGGGCGCATTTAATTGTAGTAGTTACAACATCGCCCTGAGCAAATTTGTAATCAGCAAGATCGTTTTCTCTACCTTTATTGCTCAGGATATATTCATGAAGACCGCTTGATTTTGAAGCTATTGAAGTTAATGCAAGCATTCGGTTTCCACGGTTAATATTCAGAATCTTTGATATGGGACCTAACTCATGTGTGGGATAGTTATCACAGTTACGGTGCATGTAATTAATTAAACGGTAATGCCTGTTCTCCCTTCCATCTGCGACTTCCTGCCGTAGGTCATGGCGATAACCACCTTCGCAGTGAACAATTTCTCCGAATAAGCCATTTTTAACCATATTCAATACCATTAATTCTTCACGACCATAGCAGCAATTTTCAAGCATCATGCAGGGAATACCGGTTTGCTCATGGGTCTTTACAAGCTGCCAGCATTCGTCAATGGAATAGGCACCACCAACCTCAGTAGCTACATATTTGCCTGCCTTCATGGCATCAATGGCCATATTTGTGTGATCTGCCCAGGATGTAGATATAATAACTGCATCAATATCTTTCATGTAAATTATATCTTTGTAGTCACAAGTAGAATATGGTATTTTTCCGGTAACAGCTTCAATTTCTTTAATGGCATTAAGCCTTCTGTCCTCATAGTTGTCAGAAATCGCTGCGATTTCAATGTTATCCATGCGAACTAATATAGTTAGTAGGCCATAACCTCGTCCTCCCAAGCCAATCAAACCCAAATGTATCTTTTCCTTCATCAGTGATTCCCCCTTACTTTAAAATTAAGCAATCAATAATCATTGTTACAACAACAGTATAAAGGTATAATGTAACTATTAACATGAATTTAAATGTCGAAAAGCTGTAAAAAATTGCTGCGAGACATATATAACGAGGCTTAGATGTCCTCCGCCTCTTCGCGTATTTTCAACCATTCTGGTTGAAAAACGCTTAGTAGCGAGTACCTATTTCTCACAACAGGCGGTGTGTCAAAACATAACTGCCTGCGACTAGCCTCGATAAAACTGTGTATTGCAATTGCTTCCGTTGTTATAATACTCACTTTGGAGATGAAGAATTATGATTTATAATAGCGCACATATTAAGGAATTTGATACAGATAAGGGCAATCTTGAAAACGCATATCCATATTTTATTAACAGCTGTGGTTATATTAAATTTCAAAGCAAAAATGTATCGATTCATCGGTCGAGAGTGGATTATTATATGGTTTATTTGGTTAACGGAGCCGGGTACTATAAAATAAATGGTGAGCAGCGTACTGTAGAAAGCGGAAGTATTATATTATATCAACCTCACGAAGAGCAGGATTATTACTATCTTGGCGAAGATAATACAGAGCTTTATTGGATACATTTTACCGGAAATTCAGTAGCGCAATTGCTTGAAAGCTTGGAACTCACGAATAGGAACATTTTTCATGTTGGAATTAAAACTGAGCTGATACAACTTTTTGAAAAAATAATTAATGAAATACATATAAAGAATTTCAGGTATCATTCTGTATGCATAGGCTATTTTATAAATTTGCTATCAATGCTTTCAAGAGAATTATATGCCCGGAGAGAAGGAGCAAAGCCCCTAAAAAAGAGTGATATAGGGCAATGTATTCTAAAAATGCAGATGGAATACCAGTATGACCATCCCGTCAGCTATTATGCCAAGAGCATCAATTTAAGTGTCTGTCGGTTTATCCGCAAATTTAAAAGTGTCACAAATGTACCACCTTTAAAATACATAGAAAAAATTAAAATGGATAAAAGTAAGGAGCTTCTTATTGATACGGACTTGACAATAAATGAAATATCCGATGTTGTAGGTTATAACGATCCGTTTTACTTTAGTAAGGTGTTTAAAAGAAATACGGGATTAACCCCAACAGCATTCAGAAAATTGATAAGTATAAGGAATTACAAGAAAACATAAAATTTTTCAATACTCTTGTAAGTCAAGAGTGTATGATCAAAATAAAGGCAAAAGAAAAAACTGCTAAGCACCGTTTTTAATATTGTGGAGTATAAAATGAGACAGGATTCGGAGTTAAGCCTTGAAAAAACTATAAAAATGCTGCAGTATTACAGCAACTCAACCGATATGCCTACTGTATTAATTGATGATAGTGGGAATACTTTATACAAGGTTAACCATAAGCATGATTTTTGCAAAGTTTGCAAAAATTTGAGAAAAGAAAATAACCAAAGTGTGGACTGTAACAGTGTGTATCTATATGGCAGTTATCAAGCAGAACGATTTGGCGGAAAGTATGTCTTTTTTTGTCCAATGGGTATAGTGCTTTGGGCATCCCCAATAACCATTGATGGAATAATGGAAGCAGCTATAATTGGTGGTCCTGTTAATATGATCGAGCCGGATGAATTCTTGCTTGTTGAGCTTTTTGGTAAACATCTTAAGAGCGAACAGCTTTCAAAAGCTATTGCTTTTTCAAAATCACTTCCTGTTATAGAAACAGAGAGGGTAAACAGTTTGTCAGAGCTTCTTAGAATATTAACTTCCTATCTATCCGATTCTACATGGTACCGAATGGAGCAGGAGATGGAAGAACAGGAGCAAGCTGCTGACATATCAGCATATATCCACTACTTAAAGAGTATTGCAGGCGGTAGCGATGATGTACCAGCCTATCCTATTGAAAAAGAAAAGGAATTACTGAATGCTATCTCTCTTGGGAACAAGCCTTTATCTCAAAAGCTTTTAAACGAAATTTTGGGTCATATTTTCTTTGCTTCAGGTAATGAGTTTGAAACTATACGTTCCCGGGTTCTGGAGCTTGTTGTTTTACTGTCTAGGGCTTCCCTTGAAGGCGGTGCTGATATAAAGCAAATATTTGGGTTGAATTACCAATACCTGAATCAATTGAAAAAATTCAAAAATCTTGAGGAACTAACCCCATGGCTTTCAAGGATAATGGAGAGGTTCACAGATCAGGTATTCAATATGACTAATGTAAAGCATAAGGATGTTATATATAAATCATTAGAGTACATCAGAAGAAATTATATGACAAAAATAACGCTTGATGAGGTTTCCTCTTATGTTTATCTTAGTCCAACGTATTTTAGTAAAATATTTAAAGAAGAAATGGATATGAATTTTAACACATATTTAAACAATATCCGCATTGAAATGAGTAAAAAATTATTGGCAGATCCATCTATTCCTATGGTTGATGTGTCCAATATTGTTGGTTTTGAAGATCAAAGCTATTTTTCAAAGGTTTTTAAAAAAGTAACCGGACAAAGTCCTAAAAAATACCGGGACAACCGGGGGAAAGAATAAAAAATGAGGTGGCTAATATGAATATTATAATGGAAATTTCCGAGAATCTGCAAAAGGGAAAGGCGAAAATGGTGAAGGAGTTGGTTCAACAAGCCATAGATGAAGGCATGGATGTTAAAACAATTCTGGAGCAAGGCTTATTACATGGTATGGACATCATAGGCGGTAAATTTAAGAAAAATGAAGTATATGTGCCTGATGTTTTAATTGCAGCTCGGGCAATGAATGCTGGAACGGAACTATTAAAGCCGCTTCTTGCAACGTCAGGAACCAAAGCAAAGGGAAAGGTTGTTTTGGGAACCGTAAAAGGTGACCTTCATGATATCGGAAAAAACCTTGTGCGTATGATGATGGAAGGTAAGGGTCTCGAAGTTATTGATTTAGGTGTGGATGTACCAGCCGATAAGTTTATCGATGAAGCAATTGCAAATGAGGCTGACGTGATTGCCTTATCTGCATTACTAACAACAACAATGACAGAAATGCAGAATGTTGTTGATAAAGTAAATGCTTCCTCTTTGGCAGGCAAAGTTAAAATAATGATAGGCGGCGCTCCTGTAACAGATAATTTCAGAGCAAGTATAGGAGCAGATGGTTATGCAGCGGATGCAGCCACCGCTGCCGAAAACGCATTGGCAATCTGCCAGGGATAATTTCACAATAGATAGAACAAAAAACCTCCTGCTTTTATTAGTAGCTGGTAGTTCACTTTACATGAAAAAACATCGGGCTGCTAAAGGCGGATCTTAATAGTGAAACTTATTTAACCATACTCAAACCGGTATGGAAATGCAAGATATAGGCGTTGTCCCGTAAGGGATAGCGCTTTTCTCTTGGAAAAAATAATCAAGCTGCTTTTACTAATGTATCACCAATTGGAAGACGAAAATACCGAAATGGACTTATACCGTTTTATGGTATTATCATCGGTTCACTTTTAATTGTTTAAAACCTTATCGTGTTCGAAACAATTCTCTACTCCCGATGTTGTTACAATAGGCTGAATTTTTCAAAATATAATAAGATGTTGCAAGAAAAATGCTTACCGAACTCTTAAAATAAAGTAAAGTGACTATTCAGAGGGCTCAGAAAAGTGAGACGTGTGGTTTTACTCTGATTAAACACAAAAAAACACTAATATAAGGGGAGCTTGCCATGAATTCGTATGAACGTATTATTGCTGCATTATCTCATAAGGAAGCAGATCGTGTACCCGTCTATCCTATTTTAAGTGGTATAACAAGAAAGCTTGTAGGTGCGACATATAGAGAATGGTCGACCAATGCCGAAGTATGTGCTGATGCGTTAATAAAATCGACAGAACAGTTTGATATAGACTGTGTGGTTACTCTCATCGATTTGTCGATAGAGTGTGACGCTTGGGGACAAAAACTCATATACCCTGAAAATGAGGCTGCCCATCCTGATTACTCCGATTGTGTTATTAAAAGCCTGGATGACTATGCTAAAATAAAAAGGGTGGATTACCGCAAATCAGAAAGAATGATGATGCATATAGATGTCTGTCATCGACTGGTAAAAGAGCTAAAAGGTAAAAAGCCTATAATAGCTTTTGTATTTGGTCCACTCGGTATTCTATCCATGTTACGCAACCAGGAGGCCATGTTCATGGATATATATGATGATCCTGATGCTGTGAAAGCGGCTGAAAAAGAGATAAATGAAACGCTTAAAGAATATGTAGCCGCATTATGCGATACAGGTGTTGATGCGATTATGTTTGATACTCTTTTTGCATCAGGAACCATCATGTCTAAGAAAGTGTGGGTTGAAATGGAAAGTGAGTTTGTGAAAGAGCTTTCTGAAGTTGTTACTGAAAAAGCCTGCCTTACCATGGTTCACAACTGCGGTCAAAACATTTATTTTGATGCCCAAATAGAAGCCATGAAACCTGCTGCTATTTCATTTCTTTACCCGCCTGATGATTGTGAGGATTTTTACGAGTGCAAAAATAAATATGGTGATATAACAACTTTAATAGGTTGTGTTACCCCTGCTTCTGCATTTCTGGGTACCGATGAGGAATGGGACTCCCAGTGCCGTAATAATATTGATGCCATGGCGGAAGGTGGAGGTTTTATATTGGCTACAGGATGTGAATACCCGGCAAATGCATCCTTTAATCGCGCTGAACGCATGATAGAAATTGCCAAAAATTATGGTAGCTACAGAGCAAAAAAATGCTAGGTATGCTTCACTTCACATATAGCATTATGTAACAAGATTTCACAGCATTTTGTGTTAGCAATAAAGTAGAGATAATCGTCAAAGGAGCGTTCCGACAGGTACGCTCCTTTGTACGTACCTTTCTTGGGTGATTTCTGACGCAAGGCAACACACTCCGAAGCACTACTCCCAACGTAAAGCTAAAAGCGTGTTCCTGACTTGATTTCAATCCATGAGTTTATGATGATTTACAAAGAGAGGATCGGGTGATATAATTTTCTTGCAACAATAAAATAACGGAAGAAATTGAGAAATAGGTACACGCCAACAAGCATTTTTCAGCCAGAATGGTTGAAAATATGCGAAGAGATGGGAGGCATCTGAGCCTCGTTATATCCGTATATTGCCACTTCTGTCATATTAGGCAGAATCCTGCATTGTATCGATTAATCAACAATTTATTAAAATGAGATCAAACAGGAGTATATTTGAAATGGGTAAAAACCCGAAAAGCATATTTGTAAATATAGCAAATAATACGAGCTTGTCCAAAAAGTATGTTTTCGCAAACTTATTTATAGTATTAATACCATGTTTAATATTATCTGCCGCATATTTGTATAAGTTCCAGAATACAGTGAAAGATGAAATAACCTCTTCTTATGAACAGGTTATGGAGCAATATGTTTCCAATGTGAATTATAAATTAAGCTTATATCATAACATTGAAAAAACTTTTTCAGTCAATAGCGTAGTGCAGGATATCCTAAAAGAGGAAAATGTAAAAAGCCCAATGGATATAATGCGGCTTTCAGAAAAATTCTATACCGAAACTAGAAGTATATTTTTAGGAGAAAACCAAGGCGAGGTTTATAATATAACATTATATTCCTATAATAAGAATTTATCCTTTGATGGTGAATTTCTAAAAAGCGTAGAATATGTATTGGACGAAGAATGGTACAAGGATATTATAAAAACAAAAAATTACTATAATTGCTTTTATAATACACAATCAACAGATAGAAAGAATCTGGTAATGCTTATCCAACCCATTGTAACAACAAACTTGGCTGAATTTGAAAAGCCTCTGGGCATTATTCAAATCAGTCTGCTTGCTGAGAGAGTTTTTAAGCCTGATAGTGATATGCTTTGGGAAAAGGGTATGGAAGTTTTGATTTTAGATAAAAAACAAAATTTAGTATATGGCAGCAAAGAAAATGCGGCATTTTTAAAGGATATGCTCGTAGAAGACATAAGAAGTGGTGTAATGGAAAGTAAAAAGACACACAAAATCATGGTATATAAATCCTTATCACCATACCAATTGGATGCGATAGCTTTTTTTCCGTATCATAAGGTGAACGCTAAGATAAGTTCTTTAAATAATTTTAATTTTCTCGTCATTGGTGTAATTCTATTTATTTCGTTGATCCTTACAATGCTGTTTTCGAAAATTTTTACAAAAAGAATTCATGTGTTATTGGGTAAAATGAAAAAAGCAGAAGACGGAGATCTTACTATATCCACATTTATTGAAGGCAATGATGAGGTAGGGCTTCTTGATAAACAATTTAACAGTATGGTATATCGTCTTAAAAATGTGATTAGCGAAAACTATATTCAAAGGCTTGAAAAAAGGGAGGCTGAGCTGAAGGCCTTACAGCTTCAAATAAATCCACATTTTCTGTATAATACGTTAGAATCAATCAGCGCCATAGCTGCAATTAATAATTGCTTTGATATTTGTAGCATAAGCCAGAAGCTTGGTGATATGTTCCGTTATAACATAAACAGCATAAAAAACGAATTTGTGCACTTAAAGGATGAAATAAACCATATCAAAAACTACATATATATCCAGGATATAAGGTTTGAAGGGCGTTTTACTGTAAAATACGAAATTCCTGATGACTTAATGAGTTGTAAAATACAAAAATTCATACTTCAGCCGGTTGTGGAAAATGCCTTAAACCACGGTCTTGAGGGAAAGATGGGAAAAGGAACAATTGTTATTTCGGCATCGGTTATAAAAAATATATTGTATCTGTCAGTTAAGGATGATGGGGTGGGGATCCCACAGGATAGACTGGTTAAGCTAAACAAATCATTAAACCATAATAGTGTGAACACAAAAGAGAGTGTTAGAAGGAGCATTGGGTTAAAAAATGTAGATTCAAGGATTAAAATGATAAACGGAAGCGCATTTGGAATAACAATAAAAAGCCAGTTAAATACAGGTACCGAGGTTGTTATTATGTTGCCGTTTCTTAAAGAAAACAGGGAGGATTTAGATGTGTAGGATATTGATAGTGGATGATGAAAGGCTGATAAGAAAAGGGCTTATTGCAAAGCTTGCCCATAATAATGTTGAATGCAGCTGGATAGGTGAGGCCAATAATGGCCAGGAAGCCCTTAGTATTATTGAATCTGAAAACCCCGATATAGTTATAACAGATATCAAAATGCCTGTTATGGATGGAATCCAGCTGATCCGCTACTGCTATGAAAATTTTCCTGGAACGAAATTTATTATAATGAGCGGATACGCCGAATTTACATATGCTGAGCAGGCATTGAATATGGGTGTAAGCTCATATATTTTAAAACCCATTAATGACACCAACCTGGTTAAATCCATTAAAAAGGTAATGGATGAGCTTTTAAATTCCCGTGAAGCTGAAAAGAACGCGAAGGATGTAGCGGTATTGGGAAGGGACAGGGACAAATTATTAAAGGAACGGGTATTAAACCAGTTTTTTCATACATCGCGAAACTTTGAAAGAAGTAAGCTGCTCGAACAAATAGGCTTAAAAACTGCAGGCGAAAAGCTTTGCTTTGTTTTGGCTGTTGTTCACGTGGACAGTACCAGTTATTATCATTCACCCTTTAATTTCGATGATTTATATTTGATTAAATTTTCAATCAAAAACATTTTGGAAGAAATTCTATGTGATTGCGGAAAAATAATAGTGGATAACCAAAAGGACATAAATCAAATTCTAATTCTTTTTTACGGAAATGATAGTGCAAAAATCAAAAAATGCTGTAATGCTTATATAAGAAATATTTATTCAAAAATAAGCATGTATTTGCAACTTTCTTTGACTATTGGAATAAGCGGTATTGAAGAAACTTTGACAAGCGAAATATACAAGCAAGCTAAGCTTGCTTTTGAGCAAAGACTTATCTTTGGGGGAAATCAGATTTTTTACTATGATAAAATAGCATGCAATTTTACAATTAATTTTCCAGAGTGTAAATTTAAGCTTTTGCAAAGATGCATGGAGATTTCAGACTTTAGTGGGATTAAGGGTATGCTTGATGATATCTTTCTGTCAAAGGAAGCATCGGATATGGCAGGTATTTATATTCGCTTAGCTTATTCAGAGGTTATAAGCTGCCTTTTAAAGGTTTGCAGCAATTATGGTGTAAACAATGCAACAGATCCTGAATTCTTGTCCGGAGAGGTTATTGATTACTTTGAGGATTCCAATCAAATCAGTTCATATCTGTATACAATGATAACAGACATTCTTACCGGTAGAAAAACAGAAGGGATAGATTGCAAGGCAATTGTAGAAGAGGTTCGCTCTTATATACATAGTAATTATACAAATGATATTACGGTTGGGGAATTAGCCAGGAATTATGCAATAAATCCGGATTACCTGTCTTCTGTTTTTAAGCAGGAAACGGGCACGAATATTATACGTTATCTTACGGAGATACGTATTGAAAAAGCTTGCCAACTCCTTATAGAAACGCAATCAAAGGTTTCTGATATTTCGCATAGCCTTGGGTATGACGATCGACAGTATTTTAATCGTGTATTTAAAAAGATTACCGGTATGTCACCGACTGATTATAGGAATGCAAAGCTAGTAATAAAAAAAGATTAATAAAGCTCTCTTAGGGCTCTTCTGTATTTTGATTCTCGGATTTATCCAAACAAGTCCTAAGCTTTATCCATATGCAGTAAAATTGTTTCCCTATATAATTAAAAAAAAGGTATTCTAGTTTATTTACATTGGGGGAAACATAATGAACATTGAAAGTGCTGCGCTTATAGCACCTAAAAAAACAAAATGGCAAAGGTTGATGACGAGAATATGGTATTACAGGCATATATATCTGTTTTTACTGCCTGCTATTATATGGTTTCTGACTTTTTGTTATTACCCTATGTATGGGGCATTACTTGCATTTAAAGATTTTAAATATAATTTGGGGATTATAGGCAGCCCTTGGGTAGGCTTTAGGTATTTCGAATATTTTCTTTCAGATCCGAAATTTTATGAAGTACTACGCAATACTCTTGCAATAAGCTTTTTAAAGCTTATATTTGGATTTCCTGCTCCGATAATTTTAGCTCTGATGCTAAATGAGGTAAGATGTGCAAGATTTAAAAAGGTTGTTCAGACAATATCCTATCTTCCTCATTTTGTTTCATGGGTTGTTGTGGTTACTCTTCTTCAAAAAATTCTGTCCCCTAATGCGGGTTTAATAAATGATATCAGATATGAGATGGGTCTTGAACCGATTTTCTTTATGGGAATTAAGTCACTTTTCTTACCCCTTGTTATTATCAGCAGTGTATGGAAAGGAGTTGGCTGGGGTTCGATTATATATCTTGCAGCATTATCAAATATAGATCCAAATCTATATGAAGCTGCAGAAATAGACGGAGCAGGGAGATGGCGTATGTTGTTTAATATTACGCTTCCCAGTATTGTCCCAACAATTGCGATTCTTCTTATTTTTAACCTGAGCGGTATACTGAGTGCAGGCTTTGATCAGATATATTTAATGCAGACACCAAGCACCATGAGCGTCTCTGAAATTCTTGATACATATGTGCTAAAGCTTGGTCTGCTGGACGGACAGTTCTCTTATTCAACCGCAGTTGGATTATTCAGATCACTGGTGTCAATGGTTTTAATTGTTACGGTTAATACTATTTCAAAAAAGATAAGTGAAGTATCATTATGGTGAGTGATTATTTTAAGCATATATAATCAAAGATAGGGGAGACATAAAATGAGTGTAAGAAAACTTACTGCTTCAGACCGGATTTATGGGTTTATTAATTATACTGTACTTATAATATTTTCTTTAACAGCATTATATCCTTTTATTTATTTTCTTGCCCTTTCATTTAATGACGGATATGATGCCATGAAAGGGGGAATATATTTATTTCCGAGGGAGTTTACTCTTGAAAACTATAAGAAAGCTTTCAGCCATCCACAGATCATGAATGCCTTTGGAATTTCTATTATGAGAACGGTCATAGTCACAATAAGCTCGGTAATACTATGCGCAATGATGGCATATGCATTATCGAAAAAAGGATTACCCGGTAGAAAATATATTATCTTCTTCTTTTTCTTTACCACTCTGTTTGGTGGCGGACTTATTCCAACGTTTATTTTATTTCGCCAAATCGGTATATATGATACATTTTGGGTTATGGTCATACCTCATTTATACAGTTTTTTTAATGCGGTTATAATAAGAACTTTTTTCATGGGAATACCTGCAAGCCTTCCAGAATCAGCTACCATAGACGGTGCCAGCGAACTGGATATCTTTTTCAAGATTATGTTTCCTTTGTCTATGCCGGTTCTTGCCACCATAGGTTTATTTATTGGTGTGGGTAATTGGAATGACTGGTTTACAGGGCAATTTTACATACAAAAGGCTGAGCTCAAACCTGCAGCAACATTTCTGAACCAGATGATAAGTGAAGCATCTTTTGAAAGTATGACTGCCAGAAGCGACGGTTCTCAAATAATACAAATGAATGAAGAACAAATGAAGCTGAGAGGTATAACCCCTGAGGCACTAAGGATGACATTTGTCATGATTATAACGGTACCAATTATTTGTGTGTACCCTTTCCTGCAAAAATATTTTGTAAAAGGAGTACTTTTAGGTTCTTTAAAAGAGTGAACGATTATTTGCGCTAAAAAGGAGATTTCCTTTTTATAAATAACGAAAGGAGCATTATGAAATGAAGAAAATGAAAAAAATCTTTTCTTTGATTATTGTGCTGATAATGATAGCATCAGTAATCACTGCTTGCGATCAAGGCACAAGCACAACACAGACTACAACTGGGTCAAAGACTGGAACGACTAC
>ENA-UOOM01003081-UOOM01003081.1-fermentation-metagenome-genome-assembly--contig:-NODE-3081-length-12637-cov-11.479018_pt1 | contig 12637 bp, 8 predicted proteins | sample MGYA00245781_ERZ724031 | MGnify/ENA primary metagenome ERZ724031 (study PRJEB28704, sample SAMN03018317) | fermentation metagenome | biome: anthropogenic terrestrial biome; feature: soil; material... | reverse complement strand
ATTGAATATTAACAAGAGCTGCTTTGGCAATATCCAAAAAGCTGCCATTCCCAAAACCATGATAACGACTGCAATAATTGAACCTATCTTTACGGTTGATACTAACCTATCCTTTTTATGTGCTCCGAAATTATAGCCCATTATAGGCATAACACCCTGTGTAAGTCCAAAAACAGGCATAAATACAAATGACTGCAGCTTAAAATATATGCCGAATAATGCAACTGCTGTTTCCGTAAAACTTATTAAAATTAAATTCATGCCAACTACCATTACTGAAGATATGGACTGCATTATAATCGACGGAAAACCTACTGCATAAATATTTTTAACTATTTTGGAATTGAATTTAAAGTTTTTAAAACTGATTTTAACATTATGATTTTTGGCAAATATTATATAAATGTCAAAAAGCATTGCAACGTTTTGTCCTATAACCGTAGCTATTGCGGCACCGGCAACACCCATTTTAGGGACTCCCAAATATCCAAATATAAAGATAGGGTCTAATATTATATTTGTTACAGCTCCTATAAGCTGTGACAACATGGGATAAATCATATTTCCCGTTGCTTGAAGTGTTTTTTCAATGTTTATTGAAATAAATACTCCCAAAGAAATAATACATACTATGCTCATGTACTGCGTACCCATTTCAACAATCTGCTGATTTTGGGTAAAACCTTGGAAAAACATTCTCGAAAAGAACAAACCCATTAAAGCGAAAATTATCCAATTAAATACTCCCAAAATTATTCCATGCGTAGCAGCACTGTCAGCTTCTTCCTGCTTTTTCTCACCGAGACGGCGGGAAACAAGCGAATTGATTCCAACGGCAGTACCGGCTGCTGCTGCAATCAGCAAAGTCTGTATTGGGAAAACAAGTGAAACGGCTGTAAGCGCATTTTCACTTATCTGTGCAACAAAATAACTGTCAACAACATTGTAAAGTGCCTGCACCATCATTGAAATCATTGCCGGTACAGACATTGTAACGGTTAATCTGAAAATCGACATCGTACCCATTTTATTTTCTGTTTCTACCAAAAAATCCACTCCTTATCTGTAATTCAATTTTACACATTAGTTTCAATATTTTCAACTTCTAATTTATACTTATTAGTTAGAATATAAAAAGGACTTGCAACAGTATGGAGATTTAAGCATATAATACCAATACGACATAAAAAGGGGGGATTGTATGCTTGGCGCAGTATTAGGATTTGCTCTTTCGGGGTTATTACTGTTTATACTGCATGTAACCGGTTCCGGCTCTTTTCCAAAGCCTCTTTCTGCAAAAGAGGAGAAAGAATGTATAACACTAATGCAAAAAGGCGATATCAATGCTAAAAACAAACTAATTGAACATAACTTACGCCTTGTTGCCCACATAATCAAAAAATATTATTCGAATTCAAATGATCAAGATGACTTAATCTCAATTGGAACAATCGGTCTTATAAAAGCCGTAAATACTTTTGACCCCAATAAGGGCATACGCCTTTCAAGCTACGCCGCTCGTTGTATTGAAAATGAAGTTCTTATGTACTTCCGTTCAACTAAAAAAAGTGCTCAGGATATTTCGATGAATGAGCCAATAGATACCGATAAAGACGGCAACGCCTTAACTTTAATAGACGTTATGTCGACAGAAGATACCATTTTCGAAGATTTGGATTGTAAAATAAAATCAGAGCAGCTGAATAAATACATACTTGAAGTTCTTACTCCACGAGAGCAGGCTATTATTAAACTTAGGTACGGTCTAAATGGAAGAAAACCTCTTACACAGCGTGAAGTTGCTAAAATCATGGGGATTTCGCGCTCTTACGTTTCGCGTATTGAAAAGAAATCCCTCGGCGCTCTGTATAAGCGTTTTACAAAATAACAGCCAATAAAAAGAGGCTTTACTGCCTCTTTTTATTATTTCCTTTTTTAATTTTATGTTTCCATGGCTGTTTCCGGTTCAAACTGACTGTTATATAATTTAGCATAGAAACCATTTTTATTTAAAAGTTCTTCATGCGTGCCCTGCTCAACAATATCACCGTTATTTAAAACAAGGATTAAATCGGCATTTTTTATTGTTGAAAGGCGGTGTGCAATCACAAAACTTGTCCGGTCTTTCATCAGATTATCCATTGCTTTTTGTATTAATACTTCCGTTCTTGTATCCACACTGCTCGTAGCCTCATCCAATATCAAAACTTGAGGATTTAACAAAATTACTCTGGCAATTGTAAGAAGCTGTTTTTGTCCCTGTGAAATATTGCTTGCTTCTTCGTTAAGCATCATGTTATATCCATCGGGAAGGGTTTTGACGAAATGATGTACCTCCGCGGCTTTTGCGGCAGCAATAACTTCTTCGTCGGTTGCATCGAACGAACCGTATCGAATATTATCGGCTATGGTTGCATTATAAAGCCATGTATCCTGTAATACCATTCCAAACATAGAGCGCAAATCATTTCTTTTAAAATCCCGTATGTCATAGCCGTCAATTTTTATTGAACCCGAGTTAACATCATAAAATCGCATTAAAAGTTTAACAATTGTGGTTTTTCCCGCCCCTGTAGGCCCCACTATCGCTATTTTCTGTCCCGGCTTAACTTTTGCGGAAAAGTCTTTGATAATTATTTTATCGGCTTTATATCCGAATTTTACATGGTCGAACTCTATATTTCCTTTAAGCTTTGCATTTTTACTTTCATCATCGCTGTTTAATATAACAGGAGTTTTGCTTTCGGCAGTTTCTTCTTCCTGTGCCAAAAAGTCAAATATTCTTTCTGCCGCCGCAGCCATCTGCTGAAGTATATTAGATATATTGGCGACTTGAACAATAGGCTGTTCAAACTCACCGACATACTGAATAAAAGCCTGAATATCACCTACCGATATTCTTCCTGTTGAAGCAAGGTACGCTCCCAATATACAGACAACAACGTAACCGAGATTACCGATAAAATTCATTACAGGCATCATTAATCCCGATAAAAACTGGCTTTTCCACGAAGATGAATAAAGTGTATTATTGAATTTATCAAATACTTCCGAAGATTCTTTCTCACCGTTAAACGCTTTTACAACAACATGATTTGCATACATTTCTTCAACATGGCCGTTGATGTGTCCGATGTACTCCTGCTGTGACTTAAAGTACTTTTGTGATTTCTTAACAATTACCGTAATAAATACAGCAGAAGCAGGAATTACTAAGAATGCCGCGAGTGACATCTGCCAGCTTATCGAAAACATCATAACGATAATGCCGATTAAAGTTGTTACCGACGTAATAATTTGTGTAATACTTTGATTAAGGCTTTGGCTTATAACATCTACATCATTTGTTATATGAGAAAGCACCTCTCCGTTTGTAACATTGTCATAGTACTGAAAAGGAAGTTTCTGAATTTTTGCGGCTATATCACGCCTGAGATTATAAGTTACTTTCATGGAAATTCCCGTCATAATATAACCCTGCAGATATGAAAAGAGTGAACTCATAATGTACAGAGCAATGAGTATAAGTAGAATTTTATGAATATAATTAAAATCTATACCTGTACCCGTTCCTGTAATCTGATTTACAATACCGTTAAACAGAGCCGTTGTAACTTTGCCAAGCATTTTAGGTCCTACGATGTAAAGCACAGTTGAACATACAGCAAAGACAAATACAACTACAAATAAAAGCTTATAACCGCCCATGTATTGAACAAATTTCTTGAAAGTTCCTTTAAAGTCCTTTGCCTTTTCTCCCCTATTCATCATTCCGCCGGGGCCATGCATATGCTTATTTGTTTTGGAGGTATTATTACTCATGCCAATTCCTCCTTTGAAAGCTGTGAACTTGCAATTTCGTAATAGGTTGGACAAGATTTGAGAAGTTCTTTATGAGTACCGATTCCGACAATTTTTCCTTCATTGAGTACAATAATTTGGTCTGCATCCATGATTGTACCGACACGTTGTGCAACAATAAGTATTGTACTTTCGCTTGTGTGTTTTTTCAGTTCATGACGCAATGCTGCGTCTGTTGCAAAATCAAGAGCTGAAAAGCTGTCATCAAAAATATAAATCGGAGGATTTTTTACAAGAGCGCGTGCAATTGACAGCCTTTGTTTTTGGCCGCCCGACACATTAACTCCCGCTTGAGCAATTTCTGAATTGTATTCTCCGGGCAATTTACTGATAAAATCGGATGCCTGTGCTATTTCTGCTGAGGACTTAATTGTTTCCTCATCGGCATCTTCTGAACCGTAAGTTAAATTACTTTTAATTGTACCCGAAAATAATATTCCTTTTTGCGGCACATATCCGATTTGTTTGCGAAGTTTATGCTGAGTTATATCCTTTACATTTACTCCGTTAATCAAAACTTCACCGGAAGTTACATCATAAAACCGCGGTATTAACTGAACTAAAGTTGATTTTCCCGAACCTGTTGAACCGATAAAAGCGGTGGTTTCTCCCGGCTTTGCGGTAAAAGTAATATGTTCAAGCACATTTTCTCCCGCGCCGCTATAACGAAAACTCACGTTTTTAAACTCGACATACCCCATCTTATCTTCTTTAAACTCTTTTGGATTTTGAGGGTCTTTAATAGAAGGTTCAACCGAAAGCACTTCGTAAATTCGGTCACCCGAAACAGCGGCTCTCGGTATCATAATGAACATTATTGAAATCATTAAAAAGCTCATTATTACCTGCATTGCATATTGTAAAAAAGCCATCATATCGCCGACTTGAAGTGCAGATGCCGCGATTTTATCCGCTCCAACCCAGACAACCAAAACCTGTATAAGGTTCATAATCAGCATCATTAAAGGGAACATCAATATAATAATTCTGCTAACATAAAGCGTATTATCGGCAAGGTCTTTATTTGAATTATTGAAACGTTCTGCCTCAAATTTTTGAGTTCCAAAAGCCCTTATGACCATTAAGCCGTTTAAATTTTCTCTTGATACCAAATTTAGTTTATCAATGAGTTTTTGAACTATTTTGAATCTCGGTACAGCAATACTGAAAATAACGGATATCAATCCTATTATTAAAATACAAGCAAGCGCTATTACCCAACTCATTGAAATAGATTTGTTTAAAGCCATAATAATACCGCCAACTCCCATAATAGGAGCATAGCATATCATTCTTATAGCAAATACCATCATCATTTGGATTTGCGTAACATCGTTTGTTGTACGTGTTATCAACGAAGCTGTTGAAAATTTGTCAAATTCATGGTTGGAAAAACTTTCAACTTTTTTAAATATATCACTTCTTAAATTTCTTGCAGCACCTGAAGCAATTTTTGAACCTAAATAGCTTACAGAAATTGCTGCCGCTCCCCCAATCAAAGCTATAAGGAGCATAAAAGCACCGATTTTAAAGATATAGTTAAATTGAATTTTATCTGTATCCATCCCGATTTCTTTGTAAAAGCCCCTGCAAAGAGATATCCCGCTCTGCATTAACATGGAATCAGGATTTTGAGCAGCCTTATCGTGAGCCTGTTTAACTGCTTCAGGCGGTAAATTTTCAATTATCGGAGTAAGGGAATATAGTTTAGTGATATCCATTCCTTTGGATGATTTTTGGGATGTAGACAAACTTTTACCTTGTTTTTTCCCTAATTCATCAATGGTATTAATAAATGTCATTGATGCTTCCCCGAAAATTTTATTAAGTTCCGAATCATCATTTGTACTTTTCACATAAATATCTTCACTTTTCAGAAGTGGATATTTTTTTAAATATCCATCATATTCCCTACCGCTGTCGGATGAAGATATTCTTTTAAAACTATTGTTTACTTCTTTTTTCTGCCCGTCAGTCATAAAATTCTCAATAAAATTAAATCCTTTTACACTTAGAGCCTCAGGTACGGCTGTTTCTATTCCACCCTGCTGAATACCTACATTTACGATTTTTGACATAAAGTTCGGAAGATTTAGGTCACACATAGCTTGTCCGAAAAGCAAAATAATCGAAATTAGAAGTGAAAAAGCAAATGGCTTTAAATATTTCGATAGCTTTGTCATATATAATTGAGTCTTCCTTTCATTTTAAAACAGTTATTCTATTGCATATCTTCGATTATATAACACAATTTGTTTAAAAGCTTAATAAGAGTTTCAGTATCTTCACTCCCGAGTTCACATATAATTTTGTCAAATCCGCCAATAAAACGCTCAGTCGCATCTTTTAGCTTTTCACGTCCTTTTTGAGTAAGACTTATATATACCATTCTGCGGTCTTCTTTTGTAATCTTACGTTCAATGTATCGCTTTTTGTCAAGCGAATTCAGCATTTGAGAAACCGCAGGCTTGCTCATTTCGCAAATAGAACTTAGTTTTGAAGGTTTTATTCCTTCTTCATTATCACTCTTTTTACTGAGTTCTTGTATTTGATGCAGCATCAAAAACTCGCCTTGAGAAATTTTGCATACATTCGGAAACCACTTATGAATGTTCCTCAGTCTTATTAGAGCTTTGAGTAAATTTTTCCGTTGTGGAACTTGCATTTAGCACCCCTATCTTCAAATAGTTTATAATATAAACATTTAACTACATAAACTATTATTATAGTAAGTTTTTTTTATTAGTCAAGTATTAAAAACAGGTTCTTTAACAATTGCTCCGGTAAATTAATATTTACATAATCAGCTGCCTTTTTCCCCTTCCGCATAAGATAGCAGCTTGGTTTTTTTCCAAGCTCATTATGTGGGAAGTGAAAACCCCAACATTTAATATAGAACCTTAAATAAATAAAGTATAAAAAACAACTGTCCTATCTGAATAAAACAGATGGGACAGTGTAAATTATAATTTATAAATTATATCTTTTCTACCGCATCAGCAGCTTTTTCAAGCCAAGGAGCATTTACAAGTTCAACCAAACCCATATCGCAGTTCTTTGCAACTTCTGAATCCAGCGGACATTGACCGAGAACTTTAAGTCCATATTTAGCGGCATTTTCTTCAACATGGCTTTCACCGAAAGCCTTTATTATTTTGCCGCAGTCAGGACATTTTACATAGCTCATGTTTTCAACTATTCCGATAATAGGAACATTCATCATTTTAGCCATGTTAACCGCTTTTGCAACAATCATGGAAACAAGTTCCTGCGGTGAAGTTACTATGATAATACCGTCAAGAGGTATCGACTGAAATACTGTAAGCGGTACATCCCCTGTTCCCGGAGGCATATCAACAAACATATAATCTACATCTTTCCAAATAACATCTGTCCAAAACTGTTTTACAGTATTGGCAATAATAGGGCCTCTCCAGACAACCGGAGCTGTTTCTTCGTCCAATAAAAGGTTAATGGACATAATGTCTATTCCTGTTTTTGTTTTAACCGGAAGAAGTCCGAGTTCGTTTCCCATAGCTTTTTGTTTTACACCAAAAGCTTTTGGAATGGACGGGCCTGTGATATCTGCATCAAGTACAGCAGTATGTTTTCCGCGTCTGTTTAAAAGTACAGCCATCATTGATGTTACCATACTTTTTCCTACGCCGCCCTTACCGCTTACAACACCAATAACCTTCTTTATTTTACTGAGTGAATTTGGTTTTTCAATAAAATCAGCCGGATTTGTTTTACGAGAAGAGCAGTTTTCGCTGCAGGAGCTGCAATCATGGTTGCAATTTTCTTCGCTCATTTAAATCATCCTTTTAATTATTAATCGCTGACGGCAATTGCCGAAAATTTATCAATTACTTATATTTTAATTTTATATACTAATTTTGTCAACTTTATTTTTTAATATTTAAAATTCATTTTTAAGACTGCGTAAAAATAAATCAGAAAGTACAGTTTTTGGTTCTTTATCTCCATTTATTACCGTATCAACTGCCTTACAAATAGGAAGTTCTACATTATATTTTTGAGAAAGATTTAAAAGAGCCGTTGTAGTTGCAACACCTTCGGCAAGTTCGCCGTAATTTTCACCTTTTACATAAAGTTCGCCGAATTTTCTATTATGGCTGTACTGTGAAAACACGGTAGCCTCATAGTCACCAAGATGACTTAAACCGTACGCTGTAATTTCATTTCCGCCCATTGCCTTAATAAGCCTTGCAATTTCCCTTGTTCCTCTTGACATTAAAGCACCTTTTAAGGCTGTGCGGTTTAACCCGTCGAGCATTCCTGCGGCAATTCCTATTACATTTTTTGCTGCCGCGCCGACCTCATTTCCCAATAAGTCAGTGCCGTAATAAAAGCGAATTAAGTCACTTGAAAAGGCATTAACTAAATACTCCTTAACTTCAGCGCTTTCGCTGTCTATTACCATACAGTTCGGTATTCCCCGCAGAAAATTTTGAACATGCCCGGGGCCTACCCATATAGCACAAGGTAAATTCGGAACATAATAAGACACAATTTGTGTAAGACGCATTCCCGTATCTGCTTCAATGCCCTTCATGCAGAGCACCATTATTTTGCCGTTTAGGTCGAAAACGGAAATTTCTTTCATCAGCGCACTGAAATTTTGCGATGAAATCGAAACAACTATAATTTCCGCTGTATCAACGGCTTTTTTTAGGTCTGTTGTAAGTTCAACTTTGTCATCAAGAGTAACAAGTCCATTAGTCCTTTCCTTCATAAATCTTTCCATATTTTTTGAGCTTTTTCGGCCGTAAAGCATTACATTATGATGAAGTGTATTAAGATACCACGCAATAAAGCTTCCCCATCTGCCGCATCCTATAACAGAAATATTCATTTTTTCTCCCCCTATATATTTAAAGGTCTTTCTAAATTAGATTTTTAATGTATTTAAACATAAACTTCTTTAAATGTGTAAGTGATTTATAATTTTTATTTGCAGTATTGACCGCAAATTGTAATACAGTCTTAAGTTCTTCATCGGAAATTTCATGCTGACTGAACTTTGCTTTCAAAGCTATATCGTTTACTTCTTCACTGATTTTTCCTCCGAAACTCAAAAGCTTTTCAATATAATTATAAACATAAATCACTGCTTTGTTAGTGTCACCAAGTGAAAAGTATTTTTTACGCTGTGAAAGTATAATTTGCCTTTTTATTAAAAGAAATATAAATATTAAAATTATAGATGCAGCTGAGAATATGAAAAAAGGAAGTATAGAAAACCTAAAATTCATATCAACATTTCTCTGTTCATTATCCGTTCTGACTGTAGGTTTACTTTCAGCCTTATTTTCGGTCTTGCTTTCCGCTTTTTCAGCAGGCGGAGTACTTGAAACAGGAGGCTGACTTCTTAAATTATTGTTTTGTACGAAATTATTTTGCGTATTTCCTCCCGGTGTCATTTCAATAGGCTGCCATCCAATTCCGGGATAATAAACTTCCGTCCAAGCATGCGCGCGGTTGTCTTTAATATCCGACCAACCATCCTTGTCGGTTGTTTTGTAGTCATCCTGAGATACAACATACCCCTGCACATATCTTGCAGGTATGCCTGCAGCTCTAAGCATTACGGTTGCCGCCGTTGCGAAATGTACGCAGTATCCTTTCTGATTTTCAAATAAAAAAAAGTCTGTAAAATCGCGTCCTTCAGGTGTTTTGCCCGGAGAAAGCGTATAAGTGCAGTTGTTTTTCAAATAAGTTTTAATATTGCTTATAATGCCGTTCAAAGAAGTTGGAGCTTTATTTATATTTTCATCTTTTAGAAGCTTACTTACTTTTTCATAAATACCGTTTGGAAGCTGAGTATATTTTTCATACATAAATCTTCTGTAATTTTGTTCTGCCGTTATAAAGTTTAATTGCTCCTTATTGAAAAAATCTGAAAAGGCAAAGTTTAAACTTGTGTTATAGTAATCTTTTAAGTCTTTTTCACTGCTTAGTTTATTAACATCTCCTATGTCGGAAATAAAAATATTAAATCTATCGGAGTATTTATACTTTCCCTCCGAAATATTTAACAACATTCCTTTTATATCTGAATACGGCCTGCCCTGTTCCATTGCGTATGCCGAAAGCGAATATTCACTCGTACCAAAAATATAATCTGAACTTAGAAAAGAATCATTATTGAATTTTATTCCTATTATATTTTGGGGTTGTGTACGAAGATTATACGGAGCATAAATGCACCGTTTAGAAGCTCCGATATTTTTTACCCGAATTTCAAACGGTTTGTATCTTTGGCTGTTTTGCTGTCCTATAAGGCTTAAATAGTAAAAGGACATATTTTGTACATTCATTGAGTAAAGTTTATCATTAATTTCGCCATAGTCTTCATCGGGCAGTTTCTTCCAACCATAGCCGTCATAAACTGAACCGGAAAAGCCTTTTAAATAAAGTGGATATTTACTGTCTGATTTAATTTTAAGCATCGTTTTTCCGGAAAACTCAATATTTCCCCTATCTTTTAAATTAACGTCTTTGGTATCATCTGAAAGTACATTTGAGCTGAAAAGTTTATTATGCCTAACTATGTTTTCTATAGTATCACGCATTTTTTCTGTGTTTTCCGTCTGTCTATAGCTTTCTTGAGGAAACAAAGTCAAAATTAATACAAAAGACAATATAATTACAGGAACAGAAATAAGCCCTATTTTTACAGCGGCTGTATTAAAAATCCGTTTATGTCCGATGCTATTGGTTTTAACTGTTGAAAGTCTTATAAGTCCCAGTAAAGTCCAGCATAAAAACATCATTAATACAGCAATAAAATTAGGAGTAATTTCAAAAATGATTATAGAAAAAAACAGCGGAAATGTAAAAAGAAAAGTAAGCCAAAAGCTCTTTTTTCTAACAGCCGAAAAGCATATACAATATGTAATTATAAATGAAACAAAAAGTATAAACAAAGTGCAAAACTCGTAGTACTGCTCCCGGTTTACCGAAACTATATATGTCGGAAAATTCAAACCTGTCTTCTGAGAGTATACCTTAAATATTCGGTTTATCGTTATAATAAATCCCTGTGCGACAGCTGATTTAAAGTACCATATAAATATACTGTAAACAAGAGAAGCTAAAATTACTATTACATTTTTAACACCTTTTAAGTGATAAATTACCGTAAACAGTAGAACAAAAATTCCTGTATATATATTTAGGGTACTCGAAATAACCGGTAGTGAAAAAGCAGAAATCACGCACCACAAAACCCCATAAACACCGGTCACCGCCAAAATAAGGCTTAAAAGAAATTCAGAAGGTAAGGACTTACCGCTGACTGTAAACTTTGGGCTTGAAATATTAAGTCCAAAATCTTGTTCTTGGTTTTGTTTTCGCATAATGTTCACCTTTTCATCACAGGGTAAAGCCGAAAAGACTTTCTTGCACTTTTCCGGGTTGTATATCGATTATGTTAACTCCCATTAAATTTACATTGTTGTTTATATTCTGATTTTTACTTTCTTTATTTATATATAAAACAGAAATTCTTTGATTTTTTTTATAAAATTCAGCCAGTTCATCTGTAATTTGACTTGTAATATAAATAAAATTAAATGAACTTTCCTCAAGATAATTATTTATACAATTCAGAACATGCGGCTTGTCTTTATAAAATTCACTTGAAAGAATTTCATTAAGTAAAAAAGATAAGTCATCCTTACTTGTGATATCTTTATATCTTTGCTGATTATTTTTAATATCAAACCATTGCACTCTGTGTTTAATATTATTTGACAAGAAAAAATTAGAAAGTGAATCAAATGTTTCAATTATACAGTTGATGCTTTCCCTATCATTTGCACACATTTCGAGCATTATAAGTACTTCTTCATCTATTGGCCGGCTTAGTTCCTTTACCATCAAAGTGTTGAGTTTAGAACTTAATTTCCAATGAATGTTACGAAGCCTGTCCCCCATACGATAATTTCGTATATCAAATATCTCCGATGGGTCATTCCCCGGTTTATTTTTATCATATACATTAGTTTCAAACTCGGTTGTAAAATCATTTATCTGCGTATCTATAAAATAAATATTCGGAGTTACAAATACATCAAATTCGTCATTAGGCTGTTTTGTAACGGAAAAAATTCCAAGGCAGTCATAATACTTTATATTTAATATCTTAAACTTTATTTTTCCGCAATAATTAGACTTAAAACTGTACTCAACTCTTTGTTCACTCCGCGAATTAATAGGCATATTCAGTATTTCTTCTTTGGTGTCACCCAAAAAGACATTAGTATAATTAAACTTAATTTGAGTTTTTGCAATAGGAAATATAAATTTATTGTTAATATAAATACAAACTTTAAACTCATCATTTCTATTGACTGCAAAACTATCTGCATTAAACTTTACGCAGGTTTTCCAAATTGAAAGCAGTAAAAAAATCAGCGAAATAAACGGAAGCAATAGCACAAATATTAAAGTAAAAAATGATAAGTATCCGTTAAAAAATATATAAAACAATATCGCGGCTGAAAGGAAAGTGCAGTATATAATACGGTATCTAAACATTTTTCTGCCTCTTATGAACAGCTACATTCGGAGCAGATACTTCCTTTAAGATATTAATCAGAACGCTCTCAGCAGTTACTTTACTGATTTTAGCCTTGGAATTTAAAATTATGCGATGAGAAGTTACATCCAAAAACACAGTTTTTATATCTTTTGGTATAACATAATCCCTTCCGCTTAAGTATGCTCCCGTTTTTGCCATTTTTGCAAG
>ENA-UOOM01003080-UOOM01003080.1-fermentation-metagenome-genome-assembly--contig:-NODE-3080-length-12653-cov-4.464201_pt1 | contig 12653 bp, 11 predicted proteins | sample MGYA00245781_ERZ724031 | MGnify/ENA primary metagenome ERZ724031 (study PRJEB28704, sample SAMN03018317) | fermentation metagenome | biome: anthropogenic terrestrial biome; feature: soil; material... | reverse complement strand
TGACTGGAGTTCAGACGTGTGCTCTTCCGATCTTATCGATTTCTGCGAAGACGGTACCGGCCATTTGGAAAAAGTCTATATCGGCAAGACTTCCCTGATCCGGGAAGAGGATCAGGAGGTCATTATTGTGGACTGGCGTGCTCCCGTCGCCAATTTGTATTATGAAGAGAGGCTGGGAAAAGCGGAATATCATTGCCCGGAAGGAACGATCCGCGGTGATCTCCGCCTGAAACGGCAATTCTCCGTTGAAAAGGGGGAACTGCTGGATATTCAGGATATCGATATCACCACAAACGATGCGTTTCTGCAGTCCTACCTCGGAGCCAATGCCGACAATCGCCTGAAAGATATTGTCTCCACCATTCAGGCTGAACAAAACCGGGTGATCCGTGCGGATATGTGGAATCCGCTTATCGTGCAGGGGGCTGCCGGCAGCGGGAAAACCACCATAGCCCTTCATCGGATTTCTTACCTTATTTATACCTATAAAAAGACCATCCGGCCGGAAAACTTTCTGATCCTTGCACCCAACAAGCTGTTTCTGAACTACATATCAGAAGTCCTGCCGGAGTTGGGAGCAGAAAATGTAAGGCAGACCACATTCCCGGACCTTGCCCTGAACTGTCTCCACTGCAGATGGAAGATGCAGGATCCCAACGAAAAGCTGGCCTTCCTGACCGATCCCCGCGTACCTGCCGCCGAATCCGAACAAATGATAAAATGTTCTCTTTTTAAGTCGTCCATGGACTGGAAAAGGATCCTGGAAGCTTATCTTCATCAGCTTGAGCAAACTTATCTCCCGGAGGAGGACTTCAGGCTGGAGTCCGATACGGTCATGACGCGGGAAGAGATCCAGAGCCTGTTCCAGGAGGAATATAACGATCTCCCCTTTCGGAAACGCATGGGAAGAATCCGGCATACCCTGCAGCACAAAGTAAAAAATGCGGAGAAGCAAATGACCGAACGGGTACAGAAAATCTGTGATCAAAAGGTTTACGCGCTGAAGCAGTCCCCCGTGAAAGAAAGCGACAGAAGACAGCGGATCATTCAGACCATTGAGAAAAAGGATGCGTACCTCGGCCAGATCCGCAGGGCATCCAAATCGGCCGTGAAGGCGTATCTCAGGCAGATCAGGAAAAGAACCCCCCTGGAATATTACAGGGATTTCTTTTTGAGCGGCGCCTTTGAACAGCTGTCCGGGCCTTATATTGATCCGGAACAGATACGATATATCAGGGAAAGAACACTGGACCATATCCATCAGGGAAAGCCGGAAATGGAAGACCTGGCACCCCTGCTCTATCTGAAGCTGGAAACAGACGGCCTGGACCGAAAGACGCCCATCAGGCACATTGTCGTGGATGAGGCACAGGATCTCAGCGTATTTCAGCTATATCTGCTGAAAAGGATGATGCATGGCGGGTCCATGACCATATTGGGGGATCTATGCCAGGGAATTCATTCCTATCGGGGCATAACAGACTGGAATACGGTGATGGAAGAGGTATTCCAGGGCAAATGCCGTTACCTGACCCTGAAGAAGAGCTACCGTACCACCGTGGAAATTATGAATGCCGCCAATGCAGCAGCTCGCAGACTGCCCTATGATTTGCCGCCTGCCGAACCGGTAATCCGTCACGGACAACCGCCTGAAATCCAACAGGTATGCGATCTTGCGGAGTTATCTGATAAAATGGCAAAAAATATAAGGGATTGTCGGGAAAACGGCCTGAAGACCATTGCAGTCCTTTGCAAAACGGAAGAGGAATGCAGAGAGCTTGGCAAGCGGATCCGAAATCGGATTCCGGATATTCGGTTGATAACAGGCAGGGAAGGGGAATATCCCGGAGGAGCAGTCCTGCTTCCCGTTTATCTGGCAAAAGGGCTGGAATTCGATGCCGTTCTCCTGTCCAATGCTTCGGAAAATTGTTATCCGGAAGACGAACTGCATACCAAAGTGCTGTACGTTGCCATGACACGCCCTTTGCACAGATTGTATATTTACTTCATTGGAAAATTGTCACCACTCCTGAACGATTTGCCCTGAATCTACCCTTCCTTCCCTGTGGCATATAAATTTCCTGCTTTCGTAATTTGTATTTTCTTGTCCTTTTTTATAGAGTATGCTAAACTGATAACGTATAGGAATGTACTTTATCATAAGCTATTTTATCTGAAAGGCAGGAACCAATCATGAAAAGAAGCATATCACTGCTATGTGTTTTAATGATACTGGCCATACCAGTTGCAGCAGGAGCCATGCCGTCTTCCCTGTCCAGGGAATCCTCCTCCGTCGTACTACATAAAAATGAAAGCGTGCAGGTGGTTTCCTATAAAGCTTATCTGAAAGTAGATTCCGACGTTACAAAAATCAATGCCGCTCTGGTCCTTCAGAACACAAGCCCGGATAGGGAAGCAAAATTCACCATGGGCATGCCTTCTTCCATAGACCAGAACACCACAACAATATCCGATCTGGAAGTCACCATGGCCGGAGAGCATCCAAAAACCGTCCGGCGAAGGGACCGTACAAAATCAGAAGAAGCTTTTGCACGGGACATTCCGGACCATTGGTACACATGGAAGATCAGTCTGTCTCCAAACGAACACAGAGTGATCCGCCTGTCCTATTCCACAGAGAATCAAAAAGAGGGAAATGGCACCACAAGCATAGGAATCCCGCTGGAATATCTGAAATCCTGGAACGGCACGGCTCAGAATGTTGAGGTCGTCGTGAATATGGAGGATCCGGATGTGCAGGCTCCCTGTGCCTTTACTCCCGATCCACTCCCTCAGGAATATGACGGAAGGGGACGCTTGACCTGGCGATACCGGAATTCTGAAGTTCCGGAGTTGATCCGCTTCACTTTCCTCCCTGTGGAACAGGCAGCAGCAGAATACATACTGACACAGGGTTCCGGCGGTTCCGCCATTCAGTCCATTGGAAAGGCCTTTCTCAATCAGTCCTATGAAGAGACTATCCACAGCATTGATGAATATCTGAATGCGCAGGGTGACACGCCTTTAAAAAATGAGCTTCTTTTTATAAAGGCATTGTCCTGTCAGGGATTGTATCAGGAAGATCAAATGTCAGCAATCTACGATCAACTGAAAGAACAGCCTCTTTTCGGAGAACTGGAAAGCACCATGAAGGGACGGATGATATTTGATCAGTACCAGTATAAAAAGGATTCCTTGGCGGACAATGCGGAACTCTCCAAATATCTGAACCAATCCAAAAATCTTGTTGCGGACAATGCACTGTTCCAGAAATGGATAAAGGAGGAGCTTTCCACCCTGTCTGCCCCTGCCGGGAAACCAAGCCCCACCGCAAAGGCGACTCCGCCGAAGAAGGAACCGGCATCCGCTGACAGGAACGGGGAAACGCTGATAAAGTCCGTATCCGTGGGTGGAGTGGACATTCCTGTGGAATTGATCTTCCTGGCCGTTTTGCTGATCCTTCTCCTGTTGATTATCCATATTATAAGGAAGAAAAGACGAAGGAGAAAAGGCTATATCTTCCGATAAATTCAACAGATCAGGGCAGAAAACGTTTCTATTTTTTAAAGAACATCATTTTGTCCGGATGAACAAAGACAAAACGGAGAGAAATTGGTTCCGTCTCAGCAGATGCCAATGTCCATTCGGTGCTGGAAGATATCTTACGAGGAGGCTCTATGGATAGTATCATTACATTTATCAGTCATTACACAACAGAAATTGTCTTCGGCATAGCCATTTTATCCCTGATTTCCTTTTTGATTGCTCTGGCCAACTATTTCCGGACCAGCAAAATACTTCGAAAATATAAACGGCTCATGAGAGGCAGCAACAATAAGAATCTGGAAGCCATGCTGAATCAGCATATGGACAGGCTGGAGAACCGGTTTTCGAGCATCCGGGAGCTGGAGCTTTCCATTCCCTCCATGAACAGCAGAATGAGCCAATGCCTGCAGCGGGTTGGCATCGTTCGCTACAACGCCTTTGAACAGATGGGCGGGAATCAAAGCTTTTCCGTAGCACTGCTGGATGAAAAGGGAAATGGTATCGTATTGACAGGCCTTTACAGCAGAAACTCCTCGGCTATATTTGCCAAGCCAATCCAGAAAGGACTATCCACCTATGACCTTTCCAATGAAGAAAAAGAAGCGATCGACAGAGCCTTTCAATCATCTTCTACATAAATGCATAAAAGGAACACCTTCCCGTAACAATAATAAAATAAGCAACGGAGGTGTTTTTTTATGCAAACTATCGTTCTGGAGCGGGGAATGGAAGAATTGAAAACCATACTGGAACAACATGGATATCATACCATATATGAAGATGAGGAAAGCGACACTGCAACCTGCTATATCTATCGAGAGCAGAATCCTCTGAGTCAGAAAACCTTTCCTTCCTTCCGGAACATGGAAGAGCTTTCAGCTTCTTCTGCTTCCAATATTCTGATGATTCCCGCAGAGAATAAAACACCGGAGGAAATTATCACCATGATTGAAAACAGGGTGTACAGTCCGCTGTTTCCTCCCGGCTATTTCTGATCCTGCTTCTCAGTGGTCCCATGGTCCGATATCTTATCGGGTAAAAAAGAATGCCTGTCTTCCTTGTCATCTATATATTTCCAAATATTAAAATGTATCCCATTGCTTATAATATCCGCCATCCGCATGACCAGATTCAGCCGGGTATTTTGCAGAGTCAGATATTCCATAAAGCCGCTCATGTTGACAACCCCTGTGATATGCATATGCCCGATCTCCGGCAGCTCCTTACTGACTCCTGCTCCTGGACGCAGCGGACCCTTGCCTATTGTGATCTGACCAATGCGTTCCGGTTTCCCCAGACAGGCATCGATCCCTATCAAAAAAGGATGTTTATGATTCTGCTCAATGCTATGGATCTCTCCCTCCAGGTTTTTTGCATGAACAGGATGTTCCAGGGTTCCACATACGGACACCATGCTGTATTGAATCAGCTGAAGTTTATGTCCTACCAAAGGTCCCAGACAATCCCCGGTGGAACGATCCGTTCCGATACAGACGATTACAATATCTCCGAACTTCCTTGAATAGCAACTTCGGAAGATTCTTTCAAATCCTCTGCTGAATCGGGTTAATGCATGGGGATCTCTCACGCCGACTGATATTTCATCACGAACATTCTCCATACAAACCTCCCATTGACTTTAATGGACGGACTTTCGTTTATTCTGTCCTTTCTCATCCGGAATCATGTAGCCACCTGGTTTCTTTCTCCTTCCATCCTATCTTATGTTCAAAAATCGTCCACTTATACCGGTTTCATGGGATGCCTCCCTGTTTTCTTTGGGTGTGAAGCTTGTGTTATTTGTATGAAATGCAGGATTTTGTTGATTTATAACGAATAATATTTAAAGTGAGTTGAAAGGAGAAGTAGAATGCACCGAAGATGGAACGTCATCCTGATTTTTTTGATCGTGGCAGTCCTTGTCACATCTTATTTTTATATGCCCCATATTCGTCAAATGTTACATCCCGATTTGATCCCTGCTTCTTCCGGGAAGCCGATTGCCTTTTCCCAGGAAGAATCCCTGCATTTTTATAAGGACGGCATGATCCTCTGCGGTTCTCCTTCCCGCTTTTACAGTTGGGATGGAGCGGAACAGAAACCTCCCCTTGAACAGGAGGATATCTCTGCAGAGGGTGAGAAGATTTCCATTGTCGCCCATTCGAAACATTATATCGTTACGCCAGGGAATCGAATCTATAATACGCAGACCGTACCGTTTACAAAAGTCTATGAAAATAAGGACCTTTCCATTTGGGATATCAAAGAGTATCATGATTTTCTCCTGCTTCTGGTGAAAAATAAGGAATCCGTCGTAGAGCCTTTGATCTTGGCAGAAGGGGAGGATTCCCTGCTTCCCCTGGATGGCATGGGAGATGCAAAGTATCTCTCTGCCGACAGCCCGACAGGCGATGACGGCAGTAAGGATCTTTCCCTGCTGACCATGAGTATGGATACTCCGGTACCCGTTTCCCGGATCTTTCATTTTATAAACCGGAATGAACTGTTCGGCGTTCTTTCCCTGGAAGATCAGTTTATATATAATATATACCGTCTCGGGAACACGATCGTCCTGATGGGAAACAGGAATATATTATGTTACAACGTAAATGGGAAGCGGAAATGGTCCATAAAAAACAATTATGATGGGAAATTTGATGCAGTCCATGGAAAGGATGGCCTTTTGTTGTATTTTCCGAATAGTACAGATATTGAAAGGGAAAAGGGAAATTGCCTTATGGTAAATAACAGCGGAGAGTATTCCGTTAAGAATTTTCCAAAATATTTATCCAACTTACAACCTTATCAGAATGGCTATCTTGGATTGGAATATGAAAAGACACTGGTGTCTCTTAGCAGGAGAGGGGAAATCCGAAAAAAGCAAAATTTGAAAGAGCCGGTGAATGCCATTGAGATCAATCCTTACCGGTCAGAGCGTCTGTATGTTCGTACAAAAAGTAATACCTTGCAGATGTATATCCCTAAAAAACAGGAGGAAAACAAAAAATGAATATTTTGGACATTGCAATACTCTTTATTATGGCTGTCTGTATGCTGAACGGCGCATACAATGGGTTTATCCTGTCTGCGCTGCATGCAGCGTCTTTCTTTTTGTCCTGGATGATTGCCGCGATTTTTTATCCCATGCTGTCCAAGTTCATTGTCAGCCGTTTTCCAAGGTTGCTGAGCACTACTGCATTCTATGTGGACGGCTCTTCCAGGATTGGAAATGTGGAAAACAAGATGGCAAAGATCGGCTCCTTTTCAAAGGACCAGCTTTCTCATGTCATGGAGAAAACCGCTTTGCCCAATCCCTTTTTCAGAATCCTGAAATCCAATATTTTTCAATCAGCAAATGGAACAAAATCACTTGGAGAATTCTTTGATACGACTATGGCAACCATTGTGATCCATATTGTCAGTTTTCTTTTGCTGTTCCTGATAACAAAACTGATTTTAAACATTGTGATCGATGCGTTTAAAACAATAAGGAATCTGCCTGTTCTCAAGCAGCTTGATGGAGTAGCCGGCATGGGCTTTGGCCTGATCCGCGGGATCTTTGTAATCTATATGTTCTTTGCCCTTGTTCCTATTCTAATGACCATTGCTCCTGCCGATGTGATCAATGAATTTCTGGATGGATCCCTGTTTGCAAAGTTTTTTTATAACACCAATATTTTTACAAACCTGATTCGTGGAAGCCTATAAATATTGGAATGTTTCACGTGAAACAATTGCTGTTCAAAGTATCCTGCAGGATAGTTCGATGTTTCACGTGAAACATTTTTTTGCTTTTATTGCTGATAGGATACTCTGTTGATAATCCGTTCCAGATCCTCATTACTGTAATATTCAATTTCTATAATTCCTTTCTTTGTGCCGGGCCGGATCTGTACTTTTGTGCCAAGAGATTCTTCCAATCCATTTTCAATCTCCATAATATAGCTTGGCTTCTCCCTGGCATTCTTTCTTGCTTTCTTCTTCTTATCTAAATTCTGAATGATTTTTTCAGTATCCCGTACATTTAAGCCTTTCTCTATAATCATCCCTGCAACTTGTTCGCGCAGCTTTTTGTCTTCAATGGAAAGCAATGCCCTTGCGTGGCCGGTCGTAATTCTTTTATCGGACAAATACCTCTGTATTCTTTCAGAAAGATGCAGCAGACGCAATGCGTTTGCAACGGCAGGCCGACTTCTTCCCAGGCGCTTCGCTGCTTCCTCCTGGGTAAGATCCATCCTGTCCACCAATTGTTGAATTCCCTGTGCTTCTTCGATTGGGTTGAGATCCTCTCTCTGTAAATTTTCAATCAGGCCAATTTCAATGACTTTTTCCTCCGTCAAATTCATTACCATCGCAGGTATGGTAATCGACCCAGCTTCCCTGGCTGCCCTCCAGCGTCTCTCGCCGGCTACGATCTGATATCGGAATCCACTCTTTTTCACAATAATGGGTTGCACCACTCCATGGCTTCGGATAGACTCCGCCAGTTCCTGAATCCCTTCTTCATCAAACTGCCTGCGTGGTTGATTGGGATTGGGATCAATATCATTAATCCGGATTTCCTGTATCTGCTTTTTTTCCTGTTCACTTAACGCTTCATCCGCATTCTCCGTTTCTTCCTTATAACTTTCAAATAGGGCATCCAGTCCTCTCCCCAGACCTTTTTTCATCGCCATAATTCTTCGCCCTCCTCTTCCTCTTCATTCGAGATCATTTCCTTTGCCAGATCCGTATAGGCTTCTGCTCCAATGCATTTTGGATCGTACAGGATCACAGGAACCCCATGGCTTGGTGCTTCTCCCAGCCGTACATTTCTCGGAATAATCGTCGTATAGACTTTATTCCTAAAGTGTTTCTTTACTTCATCCACTACCTGAATGGAAAGATTGGTTCTTGCATCAAACATGGTCAGTACGACTCCCTCAATTTCCAAATTCGGATTCAGATTCTTTTTTACCAGCTCATAGGTGCTCATTAACTGCGTCAGTCCTTCCAGGGCATAGTATTCGCATTGTATGGGTACCAGCAGTTTATCCGCAGCCGTGAGGGCATTTATGGTAATCAGGCCAAGAGAGGGAGGACAGTCAATCAGGATATATTCATAATCCTCCTTAATATCTGTCAATGCTTTTTTCAAAATCGTTTCCCGTGCCATCATTGGCACCAATTCAATCTCGGCTCCGGCCAGTTGGATCTTTGATACGATGATATCCAGGTTCTTGACAGAAGTATGTAGAATCGTATCCCTGGCATCCACTCCATTGACAATAATATCATAAATGGAATACTTCGCATGGTTTTTATCTATCCCCAATCCACTTGTTGTATTTCCCTGTGGATCAATATCAATGGTCAGCACTTTTTTCCCGAGAACGGCCAGACAGGCACTTAAATTTACATTCGTCGTCGTCTTGCCAACACCGCCTTTCTGGTTGGCAACCGCTATTACTTTAGACATGAATTTGCACCTCTTTTTTCGTTGTTATCTCTATTATAGTTGATTATGATATTTCTGAAAAGAGTGAAGGCATACTTTTTCAAACATTATAATATAAATAAGATATCAAATGAGAGACTCGGGGGTTTTCATGAAAACATTACTGACAACCTTTTGTTTGGTGTTCCTTGCTGAACTGGGGGATAAAACACAAATGGCAACCATGTTGATGGCTGCCAAAACCAAATCCATTTGGATGGTCTTTATTGGCTCTGCTCTTGCTCTCGCTGCATCTTCCCTGATTGGTGTATTTGCAGGGGGACTTCTTATAAAGTTTATACCGCAAAATATCATCCAAACAGCATCTGGGCTGGCTTTTCTCGTTATTGGTATCTTGCTGATCAGTGGAAAAGTATGACGACATCCGAAAGGGATACTGCTCAACTTTTTGGTATGCTTATAGTGATTTCAATGCGATCCTCTTTTTCAACCTGATGATATTTTACGGACAGCCCATACTTCTCCATTAAACGTATGGCATTGTGAATGGTATTGGTGAAGATTCTCAAATCCTTTTTTCCCGATAAGGAGTTCCTGTTTTTCCTGGACCGGATTATATTATTTCTTTGATGATCCCGTATTTTCTCAATATATTGATCAATGAGCCTTTCCGTATCCCTGACATTCAGTTTGGCCGCCACGACTTGCCGGACTGCTTTTATCTGAAGCTGATCGTCCGGAAGCTTCAGGAGAGCCCTGGCATGACGCTCTGTCAGATTTTCCTTGATCAGTATTTCCTTTACTTCTTCACTTAAGCGCAGGATGCGAAGTTTATTTGCGATTGTGGATTGATTCTTTCCCAACTTGGAAGCCAATTCTTCCTGCGTAAATCCATGATCCTGAATGAGGCTTTCGTAGCCTTTTGCTTCCTCCAGAAAATGGAGATTCTCTCTCTGCAGGTTCTCAATCATGGCCATAATTGCGGAGTCTTCTTCATAGGTATCGACAAGTATGGAAGGGATATGGGTCAATCCGGCCATTTTCCCCGCGCGAAGCCGCCGTTCCCCTGCAATCAGTTCATATCCATCCTGTCCGGTTTTTCTTACGGTGATGGGCTGAATCACTCCGTACTCCCTTATGGATTGCGCCAGTTCCTCCAGCCCCTGTGCTGTGAAACTTTTTCTTGGCTGATAGGGATTCGGCTTAATCATATGAATCGGTATCAACTCCACTTCCCTGGAAAACGAATGAACCTCTGCCGGCATAGAATTATCATTTAAAACATGAAACCGTTTCAACATAGCATTCCCTCCAGTTATTATGTATATTCTATGTAATCATTCATTTTCCTCCTTATTCTGTGATTTATTTTTATTTGATCAGTTTAGGTTCCATATCCGCCTGTTTCCTCTATATTTCTTGATATTTCGTTGTTATTCGTTTCATTTTGTCAAATCATTTGCAATTTTTGTGCTTTATCAATAAAAGGAAGGATTCCTGCTTTTACAATGGAGACTTTTTGGGCTTTCCGGCAGAGCGGGGATACTTTGACGGTGTTTTCGCTGTTTTCCCAATGACAACCAATATATGGGTCCTCCCTGAACCCACAATTTCCGTTTTTTCCGTTTTCTTTACCTGACCACCCAATATTTTGATTGCCTGCTCTGCACTCCGGATCTCCTCCGGAGCAGCAGGACCCTTATGGGCCACAAAACATCCTCCCACCCGGACAAAGGGAAGGCAATATTCGGCCAATACCCTCATGGGAGCTACAGCCCTGGACACAACAACATCATACTTCTCGCGGTGAAGCCGCGTTTTTCCCAGATCCTCTGCCCTGGCATGCAAAATACGGCATTCATCCAACCCCAACTGCTTCCGGGCTTCCGCCAAAAACAAGGTCTTCTTCAGAACCGCATCCACCATGGTCAAATGAATGTCCGGCCTCATAATCCGCATCGGGATTCCAGGAAAGCCCGCGCCGGATCCTACGTCCAGCACCTGAGCACCCTTCTTTGGAGTACATACCTTCAGTACGGAAATGGAATCCAGAAAATGCTCCGCAATGACTTCCTGCGGAGTATCTATGGCTGTCAGATTCATTTTCTGATTCCATTCCAGCAGCAGGGAAAGATACGTTTCAAAACACCTCACCTGCGTATCCTTCAAATTCAATCCCATTTTCGCACATCCGTCCGCCAGCAAACTCCTGTCATCTTTCACTGTCTTTCGGCTCCCGTCTTGTTTTTTCCAGATAAATCATCAGCACCGAGACATCTGCAGGCGATACCCCTGAAATCCGGGACGCCTGTCCGATATTGACCGGCTGCTGCGCCTGCAGTTTCTGCCTGGCTTCCAAACGCAGCCCGGAGATCAGACGATAATCCATATGATCCGGAATTCCGTTCCGTTCCATCTTTCGAAACTGTTCCACCTGCCTTTCCTGCTTTTGAATATAGCCCTGATACTTTACCTGTATCTCAACCTGTTTCCCGACCTCTGCAGGGACTTTCCCGGCCTTCCGGTCCTCCAGACCGGCGATGTCCGAATAATGCAGCTCAGGACGTTTCAGAAGGTTATAGAGGGGTATGCCGCTTTGTATGGGAGACGATCCCTTTTCCTTCAGCCAGGCCTCATTTCTTTCAGATGGAGGCAGCACGGTATGTTTCAGCCTTTCTGTCGCCCGGAGGATGGATTCTTCTTTTTTCATGGTCCTTTGATATCTTTGCTCATCCGCCAATCCGATCCGATAGCCCTTTTCCGTCAGCCGCATATCCGCATTGTCCTGTCTCAGCAGCAAACGGTATTCCGCCCGGGATGTCATCATACGATAGGGCTCTTTTGTCCCCTTCGTCACCAGATCATCCACCAATACCCCGATATAGGCATCCGAGCGATCCAGAATCAATGGCCCGTCCCCCCTGATATACTGAACGGCATTGATGCCGGCCAGAATTCCCTGTGCCGCCGCTTCTTCGTAGCCGGAGCTTCCATTGATCTGGCCGGCAAAAAACATACCTCCGATCTCTCTGGATTCCAGTGACAGCTTCAGCTGGGTCGGGTCAATGCAGTCATATTCAATGGCATAGGCAGGCCGCATGATTTCCGCATGTTCCATGCCCGGCACGGTATGATAGACAGCTGTCTGCACATCCACCGGCAGGCTGGAGGACATACCCTGGATATACATTTCATTGGTGTGAAGCCCTTCCGGTTCAATAAAGATCTGATGACTTTTCTTATCCCTGAACCGGACGACTTTGTCTTCTATCGAAGGACAGTATCTTGGTCCAATCCCTTTGATTTTCCCGGAATACAGGGGAGAACGGTACAGATTCTCCCGTATGATCTCATGGGTATGCTCATTGGTACAGGTCAGCCAGCAGGGAGTCTGATCCCGCATTCTGCAGTCATCCTGAAACGAAAAAGGCTCCGCTGTCGGATCTCCTGGCTGCATTTTCATCCTGGTAAAATCCAGGGATCTTCGGTTGACCCTTGCCGGGGTCCCTGTCTTAAACCTCTGCAGGGCAAATCCCAGGTCCTTCAGGGATTCCGACAGCTGATTGGCGGGGAACAACCCATTTGGCCCGCTTTTCGCCGAAAATTCCCCGATGATGACCCGACTCTTCAAATAAACACCCGATGCAAGTACAACTGCCCGGCAAAGATA
>ENA-UOOM01003078-UOOM01003078.1-fermentation-metagenome-genome-assembly--contig:-NODE-3078-length-12662-cov-14.205997_pt1 | contig 12662 bp, 12 predicted proteins | sample MGYA00245781_ERZ724031 | MGnify/ENA primary metagenome ERZ724031 (study PRJEB28704, sample SAMN03018317) | fermentation metagenome | biome: anthropogenic terrestrial biome; feature: soil... | reverse complement strand
GATACAGGATTTTTTGCAGCCATATCATGCCCAGCAGCCGCTGGATGGAGGCGGGGAAACCCATCCAATTGTAGGGCCCTTGCGGCGCCTGCACATAACGGCCCTCGCGGACAGCCTTTAGCTCCTGCCAGAGCGGGTCATCCCCCACCTTGCTGTACACGCTGCCGGGCGCGAAGACGATGAAGTCCGGGTCCCACAGGTACAGCTGCTCCATGTCCACCTCGTTGCCGGTGCCCTTGGAGGTGGGGTTACCCACCACGGCGGCGTTGGCGGCCACCAGGTCAATGACCTCGGCGTGGAAGCTGCCCTGGGCGATGACGTTGAGCCCCGCGTCGCCCAGGCTGTACAGCAGGCTGACGCGCTTGTCCCCCACCTGTTGCATAATCTCCTCCGCGCGGGCGAACACCTCATCACAGTATGTGGCCAGCGCCTCGGCCTTTTCCTGCGCGCCCAGCAGTTCGCCCAGCTTGCGGTACGCATCGCCCGCGTCCTTCAGGTGCATGGTGATGTGCACACAGGGGATGCCCAGCTGCTCCTGCAGGGCGTCCATGTCCTCGGCCACGTTGTCCTTGGGCTCGCCCACATCGATGATGACTTGGGGGTCCAGCCGCGCCAGCTCCTCCAAATTGAGGTCACCGCGGGTGCCGTACAGCTGCCCGATAACGGGCAAATCGACCACATGAGCCATGTATTGCCCCTCGCCCCGGTCAAAGGGCGTCGCCAGGCCCACAAATCGCTCGGGCGCGATGCTCATCAGCACCATCTGCGCCACCGGGCCGGAGGGGGCGATGCGTTCAATATGGGCCGGCAGCTGCACGGTGCGCCCGGCCGAATCGGTAAAGGCCACCGTGTCGGCGGCAAAGGTAAAGGCGGGCATCAGCAGGGCCAGCGCCAACAGGCAGCAGAGCAATCGTTTCATGGCAATTCACACTCCAACGCACATATTTCCCTCGGCACACACACGCGGATGCAATCGTCCCGCAGGCTTTCCACCTGCGCGCTGATGCCGTAGAGTTCTTCCATCAAGGGCGCGGTAAACACCGCCCGGGGCGAGCCCGCGGCCACAATCCTGCCGCTGCGCATCGCCAATATTTCATCCGAAAACAGGTACGCCTGATTGGGGTTGTGCGTCGCCTGTAAAATGGTATAGCCCTGCTCGCTGAGCCGGCGTACCTGCTGCATCACGCGAATCTGGTTGCCCCAATCCAGGCTGGCCGTGGGTTCATCCATGATCAGCAGTCGCGAGTGCTGCGCGATGGCGCGGGCAATCAATGCCAGCTGCTGTTCGCCGCCCGAGATGCGCATGTAGTCGCGGTGGGCGAAGTCCGCCATCTGCAGCGTGTCCAACGCCTGCATGGCCGCAGCCACTTCCGCCTTGCCGGGAGAGGCGAAGGCGCTCACCCGCGAGGAGGTGCCCATCAGCACCATATCCAGCACCGTGTAGTTAAAGGCCGGGTAGTGCGCCTGCGGGATATAGGCCACGCTGCGGGCCAACCGTTTAAGCGGCACGCGCCGGGCGTCCTCCCCCTGCAATAAAATATCCCCTGTATAGCCGGGCAGCAGCCCCAGAATGCACTTGAACAGCGTGGACTTGCCCGCCCCGTTGGGCCCCAGCAGTGAGGCCACACACCCCGCCTTCAGCGAGATATCCACCCCCTGCAATACAGGCCGCTGCCCATAAGAGAATGTCAGATTGCGTACGTCCAGCATCATCCGTGCCCCTCCCCCCGCGTAATCAGCGATAGGAAGAACGGCGCGCCGATGAACGCCGTCAGGATGCCGATGGGAATCTCCGTTTGCAGCAGGTTGCGTGCCAGGTTATCCACCAGCAGCAAAAACAGCGCGCCAAAGAGCATGGAGGCCGGCATCAGGTGGCGGTAGTTGTTGCCCAGCATCATGCGGCACAGGTGCGGTATCACCAGGCCCACCCAGCCGATGGTGCCCGATACCGATACCGCGGCCGAGGTAATCAGCGTGGCACACAGCACGATGATGACCCGCAGGCGGCCCGCGTGAACGCCCATGGTGCGTGCCTCGTCATCCCCCAGCGTCAGCACGTTGATGCGCCACCGTAGCAGCAGCAGGGGCAGCAGCCCGATGGTCATGGGCAGGGCGGCAAACGCCACGTCGCTCAGCTTGGCCCCGGCCAGGCTGCCCATCAGCCAGTAGGTGATGGCAGGCAACTGGTCGGCTGGATCTGCCACCAGCTTGATAAACCCGGTGCCCGCCGACAGCAGGGACGACACCATGATGCCCGACAGGATGAGGCCCAGCACACGCTTGCCCCGCGCCCGCGTGCTGACCAGCCACACGGCTCCTACAGTCAGCAGGCTGAAGAAAAAGGCGCTTAGGGTAATGAGGGGCGAGGGCGCTCGCAACAAAATGGCTAGCGCAGCGCCAAAGGCCGCGCCGGCGGAAGCACCCAGGATATCGGGCGATGCCATGGGGTTTTGAAAGATGCCCTGATAGGCCGCACCCGCCGCCGACAGGCTGCAGCCCACCATGCACGCCAACAGCACCCGTGGCAGCCGAATGTTGATGAGCACGGTCTCCAGCCGCTCGCCCCAGAATGGCTCGACCGCGAATACCCTGCTGCCCAAAATGCCCACCACCTCGTCCGGCGCGATGGGATACCGCCCCCAGGCAAAGGATAGCAGCACCCCAACCAGCAGCAGCACGCCCATCACGGCTACCTTCCATCCCTGCCGCGCGGCCCCTCTGCGCTCAGGCATGGGAACCGCCCTGTCCGGCTATGCAAATCACAATCGCAAGTAGCACACGGCCTAACCGATTGCTTTGTATCAGCTTCAAATAAAAATCCTCTCTGTTGGATGAGCAACAGAAAGGAACAAAGCGTCCCGCGGTCTGTGTGCTCTCCTTTTCAATCAGGAAGGTTTGGCCGTTTCCAGCCAAGCCCTTTGGCGATAAATCGCCCGGCGGACAAACCCTGGAATCATCTGTAGGTTAATCCGCTCGGAGAACCGGCGATGTTCAGTTGTATCGCACCGGGTTGACTACCGCCCGGCCACGCAGGAAAAATTTATCATACTCGGCGCGTGCCGTCAACCGTTTTTCGCAGCGCCTGCGTCAGCAGCCTATCCAGCGGCTCTGGCAGGCTATCGCGATTGTCCGCGGTCACCTCGATGATGTGTACGTTGGGGCGCCCGCGGATGGCATCAAGAAACGGCGACGGCTTGGGTTTAATGACGCCCAGCACCGGGACGCAGCCATCCAATCGGCGGAGCACCGCTGCCTGAAACCGCAGCGCTTCCCCCTCCAGCGTGCCCAGCTCGTCCATCAGCACCAGGTCGGGGGCCTCGGGCTGTGTCAGGTACTGTACACCCAGCGCATCAAAGACATCCGGGTATCTGCGCAGCGGCTGCCCAGGATGGCAAAGGCCTACCGTATTTGCTTCTTCGCAGGGCGCGTCAGGCCGCGCCGCAGGCACCATATACACATGCCGGAGGGGCTCGTCGGCCTGCGGGTACACGCTCTGCGTGCGAAAACCGCCCAGCCGCAGCCCCGGATGGCGGCTGAGCGCGCTATTTATCAGCGTGCTCTTGCCCACCTGAATCCCTCCGGTTAAAAAGATGTGCTTTGCCAATACCGCTCCCCTTCCCCGCTTTACACGGCAGGGCGTTCTTGCTAAAATATGCCTAACGGCAATCCACACAGACCGGGCTTGGCGCCCGGCGACCACAGCCATCAGGAGGCAGCTATGCGAATCGGCCCCACAGAAATACTGCTCATCGTCATTCTGGCATTGGTGCTGTTCGGCGGCAAACGCCTGGCCGGCGTCGGCAAATCCCTGGGTCAGAGCATCCGCGAGTTCAAGGAAGAACTGGGTGACGACAAGGACAAGCCCGCCGAGCCACCCCCGGAGGAGCCCAAATAGGAAGGAGCCATTGCGCCCCTATCCGCGATTGTCAAACCGCCATACAGCGCCGGACAGCACAGGTTCGGCGCTTTGTATTTGGGCGGCGATGCCCAGGTTGAGCCGACTGGCGTAGTCCCCGCTCAAATCGCTGGGATACTTCTTGCTGAACAGCACCGGGATGCCGGCCGAGGCAGCCTTGGCCAATATCTCCAACGAGATGCGCCCGGTGGCCCCCAGCGCGCAGCGCGACAAATCCCACCCCCGGCGCACTGCGGCGCCGATGGCCTTATCGGCCGCGTTATGGCGGCCGATGTCCTCCCGGAAGATGGCACCCTGCGGGCCAAACAACCCGATGCGGTGGGTGCCGTAGTAGCGCTCCTCTCCCGTCAGTTCATCCGCCCAGGCTTTGAGGGAAGGGACGGATACGCGCCAGTCCCCGCTCAGCGGTGCCAGCCTGTCCAGCCGCTCATCTATGGGGGCCATTGATTGCGGCGTATGCGCGGTGCGCACCGCCACCTCATTCTCCCCCACCTCAATGGATGTCACGCTGTCCGGGCCATCCACCATGCCGGCGTTCAGCAGATAGCCCAGCGCCAGGTCATCCAAGTGTTCGGGCGTGCACAAAAAAGGCGGCTGCCGGACGCCGTTGAGCGTCCAGCGAACCACCCGTTCCATCATCACACCGCGCATGCGGCGTGCTCCACATCCATCATAGGCATCACGGCCATTCATGTGCCTCCACCTCGCTGCCCTCCAGCAGGGCGCGGGCGTAACCTTCCTTGACAAACTGGCTGGAATAGAATGCCTTGGCGCCGTTGGACGCCTGCACCACACCGATGTCGCCATACTCCTCCCGCAGCTGCATGCGGGCGGCCGCGCCTTCCACCTCGTCCAGGCTGAAGCGGAATGGGTAGCCCATGAGCTTGGAAAACTCGGTGGGCCGGGGATACAGCTTGCAGTCCGAGCGCGTCACGGTGGCGATGGTCTTGAGGATGTCCTTGTCCTCCAGCATGGCGTCCAGACGGGCATACTCCTGCGTCATGATGGACGCGTTGTAGTAATACTTGTCCTTGCCGCCGCGCGTCATGGCGATGTGCGAAAGATCGTCTTCGCCCTTGCCCGCGTCCACCGCGGCCAGCAATTCATCCATCACAGCACGGTCCACCTCCTTGGGTGCGTTCTGCTTGAGCCACTTGGCGCTGGTCACCTTGCTGTGCGCCGTGCGGTCGTACAATACATCAGCCAGGGCAGCCGCGGCGATTTGCCGGGGCGTTTGCTGCAATTCGTCGGTCTGGGCAGTGGTTTCGGGCTGGTTGTTTTCCAACGCCTGATAGTCATCCATGGTCATCCCTCCTGGTAGTATATTTCGCCATCCGGGGGTATTTTCCTGCTGTATACAAGAAAAAGCCCAGTCCATTCCTGCGAACGGACTGGGCCAAGATGCATGATTTTACAGGAGGTTGGCGGCGGCCAGGTCATCGGCGACGTCGGCCAGACCAAACTTCTCCAAGGTCTCACGGGTGGGCGCGCCCTGCTCGTCCCAGCCAAACTGCTGGTAGAACATGCTCAGCGCCAGCTGCCAGTCTTCCTTTTCCATCTTGACGGTGCCCTCGGTAAAGACGGGGACATCCGGTTCGGTGGTGTAGGCGTACTCGGGAATCACGTCATGCAGGTTGCGCATGTCGCGGCTGCCGACGGATTTAACCGTCATGGCGCGGTGCAGCTGGATGACGCGCTCGGCGGCAAAGTCCAACTCCTCGGCTGTCCACTCCTTGCCGGTGACGGCGCTCATCAGCTTGGCCTCGGCGCTCAGGTCGCCCTTGTAGCCGCGCTCCTTGCGGGGGCTGAAGGTCATGGGCCATACCCAGTTGCACAGGGTGAAGCTGTCGTGCAGCACCTGGCGCACCACGCCGAACTTGGCAAAGCGGGCTTTGGCTTCGTTCATGCGGGTGTAGTTCTTGGGCTTGTCCAGGCAGCCTTCGCCAAAGTGCTCTTCGACGATGTTGCGCTGAATCTCGTAGGGCAGGCCGGAACCCGTGATGTTGACGATGGTGTGGCACATGCCGTCACGGTTGTAGATGATATTGGTCAGCATGCCGACCTGGGCCGCGCACTCGTTGCCGTGGTGGCGCTTGGCGCCGATGAGGCCCCACAGCGTCATCGCGGAGCTGTTGAGGTAGTCATCGCCCAGGATGTCGTGGTACTGCTGATCCACATAGTAGGCGCCCTGCGCCAGCGTGCTCAGCGGATGCGTGCCGGATACCACGCGCTCCAGGATGTCCTTGATGAAGGTCATATCGCCGGTCTCGCGCTTGGTCCAGTCGATTTCCGCGTACTGCTCGGGCGTCATGATTTTTTCCATGAGGCCGTTGTTGATGAAGTAGTTGAGCGTGGCGTTCAGCTCGCCGTAGTTGTCCCACAGGCCGTAGTCATCCGCCAGAATGGCGCTGTACACGCCCGCGGTCATCCTGCCGTCGCCCTCGTCATGCACATCCTGGTAGTTCTTCAGCAGGCCCACGTAGGGGCGGTTGCCGATACAGGTGTTGGCGTGGGTGGTATTGGGGGTGACGCCCTCCAGCATCGGCACGTTGACGCCGCCGTAGCAGCGGATGGGGCAGGAGGTACAGCCCACCATTTTCACGGTGTACTTCTCCGCTACCGGGCCATGGTCGAACACGGCCTTCTGCGTGCGGTAGCCCATCAGCGTGGGCTGGCCGGGGGCCGACTCGCCGGTGTCGATGGGGCCGCCCTCGGCAGCGCCCCAGGTGAGGCCGGGATGGCCGGTCCAGCGGGTGGACTTGTTGGAGTACTGCGCCCAGCTCTGGGGCACGGTGGGCACCACGTGGTTGTTGTTGGCGCCCATCAGGTCGCTCATGATGTAGTTGTTCAGCTCCAGCAGGCGCTTGGCATCGGCCACCTGGGTGGCCTTTTTGCCGTATAGCGCGATGGCCTTGAGCTTTTTGGAGCCGAACAGCTTGCCGATGCCGCCGCCCGCGCTGTGGGCAACACCGCTGATGACGCAGGACAGGTTGAGCAGGTTTTCACCCGCCTGACCAATGCTCATCACGTTGACACCGGCGCCGTGCTTCTCGCACAGGGCGGCTGTGGTCTCGGTGGTGGTCTTGCCCCACAGGTCGGTGGCGTCCTCCACCGTTACCTCGTCCTCAATCACCTTGATATAGACGGGGTTGGCGGCAGCGCCTTCGATGATCATGGCGTCAAAGCCGCAGCCCTTGAGCATCACGGCCGTGTCGCCGCCCACGTGGGCATCCACAATGGCGTTGTACTTGGTAAATGGCGACAGGAACGCCAGCGTGGTGCGGCCGCTGCACGGCGCGTTGGTGCCGGTGTTGGGGCCAATCGCCATCACGATTTTGGATTCCGGGGCCGTGGGCTCGGTGCCGTTGGGCACCTCTTCATAGATAATGCGGTTGGCCATGCCCTTACCGCCGATATAGTCGAAATACTTTTCGCTGCTCTCCACCGCGGACTGCCCGGTGGTGAGGTTGACGCGAAGCAGTTTGCCTGTCCATCCGTTCATGGATTCACCCTCCTCAAGATAAATGGTCCGCTATCCACATGGTGCGCCATTACAGCGCGGCCGCGATTTCATCCCACAGCACAATTTTGAGTGCGCTGGTGGGGCAGCCCGCTACGCAGGCACCGCAGGCGATGCACTTGGTGGATTTGCCGTTATCGGGGTCGATCTTGGGCATGCCAAAGGGGCAGGCCGCTACGCAGGCGCCGCAGCCAATGCACTTCTCCTGATCGAGCAGGCGCACGCTGGTCAGCGGGTCGGGGTAGATGGCACCCACCGGGCAGGCCAGCATGCACGGGGCATTCTCGCACTGATGGCAGGTGGCGGGCTCCACGCTCCAGTCGCCGAAAAAGCCGGCAGCTGTCAGGTAGTTTTCATTCACCTTGGGGCCAAACTGGAAATTGTCGCGCGCATTGATGCGGGAGAGATAGGGTTGCGCCTTGCCGTCGTTGGTCAGGGTGCAGTTCACCTCGCACCGCTGACAGCCGGTGCACTTCGCCTTGTTGACCACGAGCACGTACTCCGAGTTCGGGTACACCTTCACCTGGCCGCTTTCGGCCTGAGCCTGGGTGCAGTCGAACAGCCTGAGCAAACTGCTGGACAGCGCGACACCGGCCATCCCCTTGCCCGTCAGCTTCATAAACTCACGGCGTGTTAACTCGCGGTTCATGATTCCCTTTGACATGTGCGTTCCTCCTTACAACCTTTGTGTGAGCCTGGACATCAAAAAAGCAAAAAAGATATGGATAAAAAAACATCCACATCTCCTTCGCAAGCATGGCAGGCAGGAAAATCGCTCTTCCTACCCAGTGGTCATGCCACCCACGGGGGCTGACAAGACTTGGAGACTGTTACAAAAGTATTCTACTGTATGATGGCCGTCATTGCAAGTGCTATTTATAACAATTTTGAATTTTTTATTGCCTTTTGGTTTTGCCCGGCACACCCGTGCCGTCAAATGGCGGGGTGTAGGCGCTGTCGGCGGATTCGGCGTCCTGCAGGTAGCCGGTCAGCCCCAAGTCCAGCGCGGCGCGCAGCACACGGCGGTATTCGGCCTCTGTCACGCGCCTATCAAGGCCGGGCACCGTACACTGCGGGATGGGCGTGTACTGGCGCATCAGGCTGAGGGGCGTGCCTGGCGGCAGCTCATCGGCGATAAAGCGCAGCACCTGGATGCTGTCGGTGGCGCAGCCGGGGATAACCAGATGGCGCACCAATGTGCCCCGCGTCATGATGCCCTGCGCGTCGTACTGCGGCGGGCCGCTGAGGGCACACATCTGCCGCACGGCGGCTGACGCCGCCTGGAAATAATCGCCGCGCCCCAGCAGCAGTTTTGACAACCTGGGGCTGTGATTCTTGATGTCGGGCAGCCATACGTCCACCGCATCGGCCAATGCCCACACCACCTCCACGCGCTCAAACCCGCCGCAGTTGTATACCACGGGCACGCGCGGGCGGTAGAGGCTTAGCGCCTCCAGGATGGCGGGCAGAAACTGCGTGGCGGTAATCAGCGACAGGCTGTGCGCGCCCTCGTCCACCAGGCGGCGGAAGATGTTGGCCAGCTGCCGCGCGCTGACGCGCTGCCCCTCCCCCTCATGGCTGATGCACCAGTTCTGGCAGTAGCAACATTGCAGTGTGCACCCGCTGAAGAACACCGCGCCCGTGCCCCGGGTGCCGCTGATGCAGGGCTCTTCCCACAAATGCAGTGCCGCCCGGGCGACCACGGCGTCCGTGCCCATGGCGCAAAAGCCGCTGCCCCTGTCCGCGTCCCTCGCCACTCCGCATTGGCGGGGGCACAGGCGGCAGGGAGCACTGCGGTCCAACAGGCTGTCGGTCATGGCTCTCCTCCGGTGGTGGATTTATACGGAAATCACGCAGAACATGAAGGCGTCCCGCGAACAATTCGCGGGACGCATGACGGCTCACCCGCGTTGGCCGCCGAAGGGCGCTGCCCCCGGCCGCCGCGGCGCGGTTCCCGGATACTTGCTGTATTAGATGAAGTACTTCTGGATGTAATCGGGTGCCTCCGCGTCATCACAGCTGATGCTGAGCACGAAGGTGATGTTGCTCTTCTCGGCCAGCTGCTCCAGCTGCTTGAAGAACCACTCGGTCTCACCGGGCGCTACGTTGACGAGCTTTAAAAAGGCGTCAATCACCACGTAGCTGATATCGAAATTCTGCGAGGCCATGCCGCACAGGAAGCCATAGAACATCTCCGGGCTGCTCATCCCGTATTCCCCCGCGTTGACAAAACGCACGGGCTGCTGGACGTCGAACATGTAGCGGTTGTCGTCGTCAATAAACACAACAATGCCGTTTTGTTCCTTGACGGCATTGTTGGCCATGTCGATGATCCGCTTTGTTTTGCCGGAGCCTTTTTTACCGTGTACGACTTGAATCATGGCAAGTCCCCCCTTATGGTGTGTTTCAGTAGAGTCAGTATACCACATGTTGCGTATAATAACCAGCCCCCGGCCACCCAAGGCGGGCCGGGTGCCGGGCTATTCCTTCTCCTTGCGCTGCATCAGCACGGCGGCCACCACGATGAAACCGATGAACGCCTCGCGCAGCAGCGTGGCCACGCCGATGAGGGTGAGCAGGTTGCTCACCATGGCGAGAATCAGTGTGCCCAGCAGCGTGCCCATGATGGAGCCGCGCCCGCCCGACATGGCCGTGCCGCCGATGATGACCGCCGCGATGGCGTTCATCTCGTAGCCGGAGCCGGCCGAAGTATAGTCCATATCACCAATGCGGGCAATCTGGATGATGGCGGCGATGGCCACAATGACGCCCATCAGCACGTACACCCGGCGCTTCACCCGGTCCACCGGGATGCCGCTGAGGCGGGCCGTGCGCTCGTTGGAACCGATGGCATACACATGCCGGCCAAACACCGTACGGCGGGACACTATGTGCAGCACCGCCGCCAGCGCGAACCAGTACAAAATGGGCAGCAGCATGGTATCGCCTATGGTAAAGCGCGCAATCTGCTTAAACTCCTCCGGCAGCGACAAGCCGCGCAGCGACTGCATGTAATACATGGTCACCGAGCGGTAGATTTTCATGGTGCCCAGCGTCACGATGAACGGGGGCACGCGCCCCTTGGTGACGATGAGGCCGTTGACCTCGCCCAGCACAAAGCCCACCAGCAGACCGGCCAGGATGCCCAGCAAAATGGCGGGTGTGCCGGTAATGCCCAGGCTCAGCAGCACGCCCACGTCGCGGATATTAATCAGCAGCATCACCACGGCGCCTACGGCCACCAGCGTGGAGCCGACCGCCAGGTCGATGCCGCCGGAGATGATGACAAAGGTCATGCCCAGGGCAATGATGCCCACGTAGGAGTTGTTGAGCAAAATGTTCAGCCAGTTTTTGACGATGCGGTCGGCCCACTCGCCCACGCTTTGGTAATCAAACCCAAACTGCAATATCTGGATGATGACCAGCAGCACCAGCACCAGCGAGATGCTCATCAGCGGCTTGTCGTTCCAGCCGCGCTTCACGCGGCGCAGGGTGTCGCGCCAGCCGTTTGCGGTCACGGCGCCGGTTTTTTTATCGGGCATCAGTCGGTTCCTCCCGTTTGCAGCATCATGATGCGGTGCTCATCCGTCTCGTCGGCGTGCAGCATGCCAGCCACACGGCCATGATACATCACATATACCCGGTGGCACAGGCGCATAATCTCGGGCATCTCGCTGGTGAGCAGCACAATGGCCACGCCGCGCCGCGCCAGCGCCACGATGATGTCGTATATTTCCTCTTTGGCGCCCACGTCCACGCCCTGGGTGGGGTTGTCAAATATCAGCAAATCCGGGTTGACGCTCAGCCACTTGGCCAGCACCACCTTCTGCTGGTTGCCGCCCGACAGGCTGAGGATGCTGTCCTGGGGCTTGCCCATCTTGATGCTCAAGGCGCCGCGCTGCCGGTCAAAATCGGCCGTCTGGCGGGCCTGGTCAATGAGCCCGTTTTGCACATAGTCGGGCAGCGTGACCAGCGTGCCGTTTTCAAGGATGCTCAAATCCTTGATGATGCCGTTTTCCTTGCGGTTGCTGGGCACATAGCCGATGCGCAGCTTGCGCGCCCGCTCGGGCGAATCGATGGTGACAGGCTGCCCCTTATACAAAATGGTGCCGCTGTCGGGCGGCAGCACGCCGAAGATGCTGCGAAACAGCGCGCTGCGCCCATCCCCCAGCAGGCCGGTAAAGCCAACCACCTCGCCCGCGCGCACCTGGATGTCAATGTCCTGATAGCTGCCCTGGCGGCTGAGGCCGCGCGTGCTGAGCACCTCGGCCCCGATGGCGCTGTCGGTCTGCAGGCGGTCACTGCGCACCTCGTGCCCCACCATGGCGCGGGCCAGGCCGGCCACCTCAGCCCCCGCCGTCTGGCCATGCTCCACCATGCGGCCATCGCGCAGCACAGAATACCGGTCGCAGATGCTGAGCACCTCTTTGAGCTTGTGCGAAATAAAGATAAACCCCACGCCCTGCTTGGCCAGCGTGCGCATGAGGTTAAACACCAGGTCAATCTCCACGTGGGTCAGCGAGGTGGTGGGCTCGTCCATGATGATCAGCCGTGCCTGCATCAGCAAAGCTCTGGCAATCTCCACAATCTGCTTGTAGGAGGTGTCGATGTCACGCGTCATGCGCCGGGGGTCCAGCTGCACGCCCATCTGGTCAAACAACTGCTGGGACGCAGCGCACATGGCGTTGATATCCGTCAGGCCCGTCTTGGTCTTCAGCTCCCGGCCCAGGAACAGGTTTTCATACACAAACAGGTCGTTGGCCAGGTTCAGCTCCTGATGGATAAAGGCAATGCCGGCCTGCAAAGATTCGGCCGGCGTGCGAAAATGCACGGGCTGCCCCTCCATGAGGATGCTGCCGCTGTCGCGCTGCACCACGCCGCCCAGGATGTTCATCAGCGTGGACTTGCCCGCGCCGTTCTCACCCACCAGGCCGTGGATCTGCCCCTTGTCCACCCGGAAATCCACCTGATCGAGCACCAGGTTGGCCCCGAAGGACTTGCTGATACCGGTCATGGAAAGCAGTTCGCTCATGGTCCCCCTTAACGATAGCGGAATAGTAGTTTGATATTCAGAGCCGGAGGCTGGAGCCAGCCTCCGGCTTTGTTGTTCGTTGGGTGTATTAGCACATGTATTCAATGGCCGCGTAACGAATGAATTCGGTCCTTAATAGGGAGACCCCTCGTCCATGAACTCGGTGTAGTTGTCGCGGTCCACGATGGTGGTGG
>ENA-UOOM01003076-UOOM01003076.1-fermentation-metagenome-genome-assembly--contig:-NODE-3076-length-12668-cov-4.496075_pt1 | contig 12668 bp, 18 predicted proteins | sample MGYA00245781_ERZ724031 | MGnify/ENA primary metagenome ERZ724031 (study PRJEB28704, sample SAMN03018317) | fermentation metagenome | biome: anthropogenic terrestrial biome; feature: soil; material... | reverse complement strand
ATCATCGTCCAATCCGCCAGCTGTTGTTATTACATAATTTGATCCACTCATCTTTTGACTGTTTTTCTACACTTTCAACAAACTTTTTCCAATCTGATTTTTTAATCTTGTCAATATCATATTGTTTTGGTTTAAGGTTATTTTCTCTAACCGTACCCATTGTGCCTTTTTCCGTTGATGGTGCGGCTTTTTTAAGTTCAGCCGCCCGCCGTAGGTTAATAGCCCTAACCTTTATTGAAATTTCTTTCTTTTCGTAAACGGTTGTTTTTATACCCTCTTTTGTAACTATAGGTTTTTCCGCACCTTTACGCATAAATCTTTCAAGGCTATTTAGTTCGTTTTTTAAATCCCGCCTAGTTTTCACTGATTTTCTAATTTCTTTAGTTGACGCTTTAGGCGGTAAAAATTCTTCTAATTCGGGAACTTGCTTTAAAAGTCGGGTACGTTTAGCATTAAACTTTCTGACAGCTTTAGCTAGTTCCTTTTTGTCAGTGTCACGCCACCTAATATTATATCTTTTTTGCATGTGAAAATGTCTCCTTTATGCTTAATAAGAAAACCTCTAGTTTCTACTTTTGCATATAGTGTTATATCACTTAATAATGTAATATTAACATTAACGCCGAAACGTTTAGTTAATGAATAAGAAAGTATCTCCCTATTTTCTTGCAACTTTTCTGTAAACTTTTCTAAATGATTCTTACTAGAAAAGAAATACATTACCCCATCTAAAACTATGGTATAGGGGCTTAAATCTAATTTATATACAATTCCGTTTCTTGTCATCATATTAAAAATACGGGCAAGCGGCTTGTTAGCCGCCGCCCGTTTTCCTCCTTTTATATTACTTAAAGTCAACGTCAAACGTAAGTAACTTACGGTCACCCTTTGTAATCTGTTTAACGATAAGGGGTAACGGTGTTTTCCATGATGGCGCACCGAAAACCTGAATAATTTTTTTAATTGCACTGTATACGCCCAATGAAACCGCCTGATAACCCACGCCCTTATCATCAATGATAACAATACGAGGGCAAACCTGAACTTCCCCGGTCTGCTGATTGATACAATTTACAACCTCACAAAACAGGTCTTTAGCGTTGATTGTCATGTTGATACAATCACCGACACGCTTTTCCGGGTTATTCATTGCCTTAAACAACATAGCTTTTTCGGCGGGGGTATTTGCAACCAGTGAACAAAATGTCGTCTGTCTGCTAGTAAGGTCTGCAATAAAATGGTTGTTGTCGTCCATACTTAAAGCGGCAACTGCGATTGTCTGTTCCTGTTCGCTATAATTTTCGTTTGTGAAAGGTGTGTTGTTCTCTGCAACCGGATTAAATTCGTTCTTTTTCATGTTAAATTCTCACTTTCTCCCCGTCATGCCGTTAGGACAGCTATAATTAAAAATTTTTACTTGCTTGCTTTATCGTCTTTTTTCTGCTGACTTGCGGGACGTTCTACCGGAACACTGTATTTAAGGAACGTTTCAAAATCCATTCCCCGCACTTCTACTTTTGATTCAATTGAAAGCACTACCACACTTGGAATGTCTTTGTATTTTGCTTTCGCCTGTTTAAGTGCCTTGTCGTCTTTAACTGCCGTTGTTCCAACCACAACAATAGGCTCAAGTTCCTTTGTTTCAATCTTACCATTAACAACGTCTACACGTGCCGTTTTAATAGTGCTTGTAATAATACTCCTTGAAAAATCTGCTCTTGCCATTTTCTTTTCTCCTTTTCACTAACTATATGTTTTCGTGCTACTCTTAATCGGTTAACCTCCTTTTCTAACCATCTTTAGTATATCATATTTAGGTAGAAAATGCAAGCGTTTATTTCTATTTTCTGCAAAAATATTTTAAAAGAAACAGGAGTGTGTTATAATAAGAAGTAGAACAAGAAAGGAGGTTCAACAAATGGACGTTAATAGCATTATTCAGCTTGTAGGCAGTTTAGGTTTTCCCATTGTAATGTGTGGTGCGTTATTTTGGCGCATGGTTAAGAGCGACGAACAGCACAAAGAAGAAATGACAAAAATGAGTGAAGCACTTAACAACAATACTTCCGCTTTAGTAAAGTTAACGGAAAAATTGGAAAAGGAGGTTTAACCATGACAACGACAATGATAAACATACCACAAACGGTTAGTGTTGCATTACTTGTTATAGCGGGGCAGTTTGGAAACGGAGAACAACGCAAGGAAAAGTTACGCAAGGCGGGCTATGAACCAACAACAGTACAGGCGTGTGTAAATGAGATGTTACCAATACTTAACAAATACGGAGGTTAACACATGGCAAGTATTCAAACGGCTTATAATTGGGCTATTGAAAAGTGTAACGCTCCCAACATTGGTTATAGTCAGGCGAACCGCATGGAAAAGACAGTCAACGGCATTACATATTATGATTGTTCATCATTTATATGGTTTGCGTTACTGGCGGGCGGGTTCGATTGTGTAAGCGCTAATGGTGGTTCAACATGGGCTTTCACAACCGGAACTATGGCACGTGCTTTAAATTTGTTAGGTTTTGTCAAACACGGAACAGCGCAACCGTGGAAACCGGGGGATATTTTAATCAGAACGGGTCATACTGAAATGGTGTTTGATGGTAACCACACAATGGGGGCGCACACGTCAAGGGTTGCGCTTAATGAACAAGTAAGTATAAATTCTAATCCGTCAAGTTCTTCCGATTGGTTAGAATTATGGAGATGGGAAAACGGGGCAGTTAATGAATGGATTAAAGGAAACCGTTATCTTTCCACCGGGGAAATGCAGAACAATGCACAGATTATTTTTTCAATCCTTACGGGAATAGGGTGGACGAAAAACGCCGTTGCGGGTATGTTGGGTAATATGCAAGTTGAAAGCACTATTAACCCTGGTATATGGCAAAATCTTAACCCTAACCCGGCTTTAGGTTGGGGATTAGTTCAATGGACACCATCAACTAATTTTACTAATTGGGCGAGCTCTAATGGCTATTCTAATGATGATGGTGACGCACAATTAGTATGGATAGATACACAAACCGTTCCTTTTGGACAATGGATTCCGACAACCCAATACCCTGAAACTTTCGCAGAATTTAAGGTTAGCACCCAAACGCCCGATTATTTAGCAGATTGTTTTCTAAAGAATTTTGAACGTCCCGGAGAGATTAATCAACCAATAAGACAGACATACGCCCGTTATTGGTTCGATTGGTGGGAGGGTTCGCCCGTACCGCCACCAAACCCGCACCCTGAACCTGATTGGAAAGCGTCAATGCCTATTTGGTTGGCAATGAAAAAATATTAAGGAGGTAGAAGCATGGCAGTTGTAACACGTGATGAACTTATGGAACGCATACGTTCCCGTATCGGTGAAGAGCAAAATGTTGACAGCCCACTATATACATATTTGCCGAACATAGTTCCCCCGAATCTGTCTGATGGCGAATTAGACCAATTAATTGATGCCGCTAAGGCAAAGGAAGAAACGATATCAACTCTCGTAAATACTGCGGAGACTTTAAAAAACCAAAGTAAGTTCAAAGAATCTATCTCTGAATGGAAAAAACTACGAGAAATTTTACCAAATAACGATTATGTTGTACAACAACTGGCTTTGGTACAATATAAATCTAAGTATCCTAATACAACTATTGCTCTCGACGAAGCCTTAAGCACAATAAAATCTTTGAATCCAAAAAAATCTTTAGATTTAGAGACCCTTGGTATCGCTGGCGCTATTTATAAAAACTTATTTAAACTAAATAAAAATTACGACTACTTAGATGAAGCAATAAGTTATTATAAAAAAGGTTTCATAATAAAAACCGACTATTATAATGGTGAAAATTACTCAAATTGCTTATTACTCAAAACACAGCAGCCAGGCTTAGAAGTTGGTGAAATTGAATATTTAAAATTTGAGAGTAAAAAAGTGTGCACAGAAATTATATCTCTATTAAAAGAAAGTATAAAAGAAAATGAAGTAGATTATTGGATGTATGCAACATTAGCTACTTGTTACCTTTGTCTAGGAGATGAGGCAAACTACCAAAAATACGAATCAGAATTTCTTGCAAACGCTGCTTTCTCATGGGAAGTAGACACATTTAAAAATACTATTGCTGATACAAGAAAAAATATTAAGGAGGTAGAAGCATGGCAGTTGTAACACGTGATGAACTTATGGAACGCATACGTTCCCGTATCGGTGAAGATACAAGCGATGAAGCATTAGTGTTAATCGAGGATTTCACCGACACATTTACAAACCTTGAAACCCGAACAGGGGAGGACTGGAAAAGTAAGTATGATGAACTTGATAAAACATGGAGAGAGAAATACAAGGCTAGATTTTTTCAGAAACCGGACGATAAGGAAACCACCCCGGAAGATGTTAAAGAGGACAACAAGGTTGATTTAAAAGACGAAAGCAAAGAAAAGTCTTTTGATGAACTGTTCACAGAAAAGGAGGATAACAATGGCTATTAAACCAAAACAGGTAGAATTAACTGCAAGTTCCATAGACATTCTTAACAGTATCAGAAGTTCAGCAACACCGTACTATCAGGCTATGATACCAAAAGCCGCCGCTAATACTAGTAGCATTAGAACTATCGGCAATGTAATGATGAATTACGAACCTTTGCAGAATGAATTTTTAAGCGCACTGTATAACCGTATCGGGCGGGTTATTATTACAAGTAAAATGTACTATAACCCTTGGGCACCCTTCAAAAAAGGGTTAATGGAGTTAGGAGAAACGGTAGAAGAAGTTTTTGTTAACATTGCGAAAGCCCACACGTTTAACCCGGAAGTCGCTGAAACTAATTTCATGAAGCGTGAAATCCCGGACGTTAGGGCGGCTTTCCATACCATGAATTATCAGAAGTTTTACAAGGCAACTATCAGTAACGACCAGTTAAGACAGGCGTTTTTATCGTGGCAAGGCATAACCGACCTTATCGCTAAAATTGTTGACGCAATGTACACGGCGCACAATTATGACGAATTTCAGGTTACAAAGTATATGCTTGCAAGAAACATTTTAAACGGTTTTCTTTATCCTATTACAGTTCCGCAGATTAGCAAGGAAAATGCAGAGGACATTGTAACAGAGGTTAAAGCGGCAAGCAATAACCTTGTATATATGTCAAGAGATTATAACCTTGCGGGCGTTGATACTTTTACCGAAAAGAAAGACCAGTTCATTATCACAACCGCTCGTTTTGACGCAATCATGGACGTTAACGTATTAGCGGCGGCGTTCAACATGGATAAGGCTGAATTTATGGGTAATCGTGTACAGATTGACGGATTTGATAAAATTGATGATGTCCGCATGAATCAGCTTTTCGCAGACGACCCGGCGGCGGGGTATGTTCCATTAACATCAGAAGAAAAAGCGGCACTGGCACAAGTTCCCGCCGTGTTAATTGACCGTGATTACTTTATGATTTTCGATAATTTGTATAAGTTTACGGAAGATTACAACGGTGAGGGGTTATATTGGCAGTATTGGTATCACGCATGGAAAACATTTTCAACTTCTCCATTTGCTAACGCTGAAATTTTCGTGCCGGGTACACCGTCAATTACAAGCGTTACCGTTTCCCCGGCTACTGCAACCGTTAATAAAGGTAATATGTTACAGCTTAACGCCGTTGTTGTTGCTGAAAGTTTCGCCCCTAAATCGGTTGTCTGGTCTGTAAACAGTGACTTGTCAACAATAAGCCAGACGGGACTGTTAACAGTGGGTGCAGAAGAAACATCAGAAACCCTTACCGTTACAGCTACAAGCACGTTTGACGGAACTAAAACCGGAACGGCAACTATTACAGTCCCAAACGTTTAAGGCTGTCAATTCAACATGCCGAATTGACAGAAGGACACTTAATCTTGGAATATAACAATGATGATAGCACAACAATAGACCATTTTGAAATTGAAAACGGTCATTTACATGCTTTTTATTTAAGAGGTGAAAATATGGCTAAAGTTGATTTAGGGAAAGTAATTGGAGAACAAGGAATACAAGGTGAGCAAGGCATACCGGGAAAAAACGGTAAAGATGGCATTTCACCAACATTCAGCATTGAAAGTGACGGTCATTTATATGCTGATTATGACATACCTTACAACCCCAATGAGTAAGATTGATTTAGGACAATGCGCTGTCTTACCGTGGTCAAATATGTATGACCTGTTTAACTATCCGGCTACTTCTGAAATAGATGTAGCCGGAGGTTATAAAGTTTATAACAATAAAGTTTATATTCTAGTAAGCGCAAAATTTAAAGCTAATGCCTCATTAACATTTCCTAAACCGTCACAACCAATAGAAATTTTATTGTATAGAAACGGAAATACTGAAAGCATTATGTTTAACGGTGAGATAAGCGGTAATGAAAACGACTTAATAAGAACGGGGGGCGTGTATGTATATAGCACCTAACACAACAATAAGAATGTTAAAAGATGTTCCGTTAGATAACACATATAGGAATACAATTTACTTTACAACCGCTGGAAATCAAACCGCTTATTTTGTGGGTAAATCAAAATATACCTTTACCGCTCAAAGTTATCAGCGTGTAAACAAGGGCGTAATACGGTTAGCACGTAAAGCTGATGATTTATATGATTGTAACTATCTAATGTTTCAAAATACATCATATGGAAATAAATGGTTTTATGCGTTTGTAACAGCGGTTGAATATGTAAATAATGAAACGTCTGAAATCACATTTGAAATTGACGTTATGCAAACATGGCATTTTGATTATACGGTTAACATGAGTTTTGTTGAGCGTGAAATGAGTGTGACGGATAACCCCGGTGACAATCTTGTTCCTGAAAATCTTGAAATTGGGGATTATGTTTACAAAGAATTAGGTTTAACAAGCCTTTTTGATATGTATCAAATTGTAATAGCGGCGACATTTGACAAAAACATGAATGACGCAAGCGGGGGCATTTATGGGGGTGTGTATTCGGGACTTGAATACAATGTATTCACCACATGGCAGAGTGCTTCACAGTTTATAGCAGACGCTACAGAACAGAACAAAGTTGACGGGATTGTATCAATTTTCATGTTGCCTATTGCTTTTTGTTACGACCATCAAACAACAATTCCAGAAGCCTATAATATTGAAAGGGATAAACATTTATCAGACATTGACGGTTATATACCTAAAAACAATAAACTTTTTACTTATCCTTACAATCTATTATATGTTACCAATAATGAGGGTGGGGCGGCTAACTATGCTTTTGAATACTTTAATAGTGAAAAGTGTAACTTTAATGTTAGCGGTGCTATGTGTTGTACGCCTGAATGTATGTGTACCCCTCTAAATTATAAAAACGTTGAAAAGAATTACAATGAAAAGTTAGTAATTGGAAACTTTCCGCAATGCGCTTTTACAGTAGACACTTTTAAGGCATGGGTTGCACAGAATCAAAACCAATTAGCATTAAGTGCAATAAACGCAATAGGTACAACCGTAGCGGGTGGCGTTGCGGCATATGCAAGCGGCGGTATGGTAGGAACGGAAACGGCTTTGAGCGGTATTCAGCAAATAGGTAATTTAGTCGCAACCGTAGCGGATAAAAGCACCTTACCCCCTCACGCAAGAGGTGGCGGCGGTTCAATCATTAACATGGCTAACCAGATTAAAGGCTTTCAATTTTATTATGCTTATATCCGGGCTGAATTTGCTATGATTATTGATAACTATTTCAATACTTACGGTTATGCTACACACCGGGTTAAAGTTCCAAATAGGGTAATACGCCCACATTGGAACTATGTAAAAACTGTTAATGTTTCCTTAACGGGTTCTGTTCCCGCTGATGATATGTCAAGGTTAAGAAACATATATGACAGTGGTGTTACTTTTTGGCGTAACGGTGATGAAGTCGGAAATTATGCGTTAGATAACAGACCGGGCGCATAGAAAGGAGGTTAAGCGTGGGAAAGGCTAAAAAAGAAAAATGGGAAAGTGCTTTATTAAACAATCGTACATATTTACAATATTATAATCGCTTGCTTGAATTAGCTATTAATATGTACGAATGGAAAAACCTACCCGATACGATTGATGAACGCTTTTTAGAGTTAACGCTATTTTCTGATGGTATGGCGGTTTTCTTTCGTGATGATATTTTAGGGGATTTATGTTTACAATGTATGATAGGTGGAAATCTTGACGTTTACCGTATCCCCATTGAAAGAACAGCATACGCTACAAACGGTTATCAAATGCGCCTTAACAACACTAACAGCGTTATTATATTCAATAACTATACCCATACTAACAGTATGCTTGATGTTGAAATGTACGCCCGCCGTTTGTATGAAATTGAACGTACTATTGACGTTAACGTTAAAGCACAAAAAACCCCGATTCTAATCAGGGCAACCGAAAACCAACGGTTAACTATGAAAAATTTGTATATGCAATATGACGGAAACGAACCGTTTATTTTCGGGGATAAAAATTTAGACATGGACGGCATTAAAGTGTTAAAAACTGACGCCCCATATGTAGCAGATAAGCTAAACATTTTAAAACGGCAAATATGGAATGAAGCGTTAACCTATTTAGGTATCGAAAATAGCAATACTGAAAAGAAAGAACGCCTTGTTAGTGATGAAGTTACTACTAATTTAGGAGGTGTAGAAGCGCAAAGGTTTTGTAGGTTAAACGCAAGGCGGCAAGCGGCTAACCAGATTAATAAAATGTTTGGGTTGAATATTCAAGTTGATTTTAGACAGGATAAACAAACTGTTGATAATGAAGAAAAGGAGGTGGAAGAAATTGAGTAAGTATACAACGGAAGTCCGTTTTATTTGTGAAACGGCGGCGGGTTTGGAAACCTCACAAGGTTATACAAGTGTTAACAAAATCATTGAAAAGGCTTTACCCACTGTATTTGATTTTACCTTTCCAATATTTGATGAAAGTTATAGAAGCGTTTTAGAAACAAAGATATTGAAACATTACTATACCCGTGAAATTGGTTTAGAAAGTGTAGGGTTGTGGAAGTTAAAGCTTGAAACTAAACTTAATGAAATAATGCCGTTTTATAATCAGCTTTACAAAAGTGAACTATTAGAGTTTAACCCGTTTTATGATGTTGATTTAACCCGTGATCACAAGTTAAACAAAACAGAAAACACGAAACAAACGGGAACGGAAGAAGTTGACACTTCTAAAAATGGAAGTGTAACGGACGAAACGAACACGGAAGAAAACGGAAACCAGAACAGCACAAGCGATACTAACATTAATAATACAACGGGTTCAACCAGTGAGGAAACAGCCGGGAACACAAAAACGCACTATGATAAATACTCAGATACCCCGCAAGGGTCTTTACAGAATGTTCAAAATGATACCTATTTAACTAACGCCCGTATGATTAACGATACGGACAGTCAGACAGGTAAAACAACGGTTACGGGTAATGACGAAAGTAAAGGCACGACAACCAGTAACACCGACACAAATAACACGGTTGACACTACCCGTAATATTGATACAAATGACAGGGAAAACCGTAACACAACGCAATCAGCTAATAGAGATTTAACAAGCCTTGACGATTATTTAGAGCACGTTAAGGGTAAAAATGGCGGTACGTCTTATTCAACCTTATTAAATGAATATCGTCAAACGTTCCTTAATATTGATATGCAAATCATAAGCGAACTTGATGAACTTTTTATGTTACTATGGTAAAGGAGGAAAACAATGATTAACAATTCAATTACAACTTTAAAAATATGGTGTCAAAAAGTTTTACCCCTTGTCTATGATGATAGTTTAAGCTATTATGAATTACTTTGTAAAGTTGTTGCAAAGGTTAATGAAGTCGTTGAAAGTATGAACGACTTAAACAAAAATTCAATTCAGTTAATCAATGAAATTATGCAAGGTTGGCTTGACAGCGGCGTTATTGAAGAACTTATTAACGAAAATATTCTTAATGACATTAAAGCACAGATTCAGGCAAACACGGACGCTATTAACGTTATTAATGATACTACTATTCCCGGTGTAGAACAGAAAATAACAGATTTGACGGGCATTGTTAATAACAATTATACAGAACTTGACGGAAAAATTAACAACCTTTCAAACACTGTAACATATAATTACAATTCTTTGTTAGAGTTAATCAACGCTAATAAAAATGAGATTGACGCAATCAAGGAATTCAACAACACTGTTACGGAAGATTTATCGGAAATCAACGGTAAAATTGATACTATTGTGGGAAACATAACACAATTAGAAGCGGATTTATTAAATAAAGCCCCTGATTGGATTAATGTAAAATCTTACAACGCTTTAGGTGATGGGGTTAATGATGACACTGCCGCAATTCAAAACGCTATTAATAGCAACCCCGGTAAAGTGATTTTCTTTCCTAAAGGAACTTATAAAGTTACTAACACTATACAGGTTAACGAGGGCACTATATTATTGGGTTCGCCTAATGCTATTAATAGTAGTCGGGAATATTACACATTTCATGTGTACACCGGATTAGGTGACTTAACTAAACCCGCTTTTGTAGTTCACCAGAATAGCGGTATTAAAGGCTTTACTTTTTACTACCCCGAACAGACCGCAGTAACAGGAAATACCCCTAAAGATTATTCTTATTGTATTGCTAACGATACGGCTTTACACACCAATGAGGTATGTTTAGAAGATTTGTGTTTAGTTAATGCTACAAGAGGACTTGACTTGACCCGTTGCAATCAGGCCATAATTAACTATATTTACGGTCAGGGAATCGGTACTTTTATTAAGATTAATGACATTAGGGATAGTATGTATATTTCTAATATTCATATCTGGCCTTTCTATACCGGAGGTGAGGGCACGTTTGATACATGGTGCAGATTAAACGCTATTGGTTGGGATATTGGACATTGTGACGATATTAAAATTAATAACGGCTTAGTGTTTGGTTGCAAAACGGCTTTTTACATGACAGCGGGTGAACCTGTTAACCCTGATGATACACGTCCTTATGATGGTGCATGGGCGGTTATTAACAATATTGGTATTGATTTAAACGTTGACCCCATTGTTATTCGTGGAAAGTGTCAAATGATTATGTTTAATAACATTAACATTAGTACACGTTCAGTTAAACCGATTGACGTTGATATTGTTACTAATGTGGGTGAAATCTGGCTTAATAACTTTAGGGTTAGAAGTGGGGCAGTCTTTACACGCATTAACGGAACAGGTGCAAGGGTTTATATTAGTAACTGTTTTTGTAGACGTGACACGTTGGGAACTGGACTTTCAAACGTGTTTAATGCTGACGTTATTTTAGAGGGTAACAATGACGTATATATTAGTAACTGTAATTTTCAATGGGTTTATGGGAATAATCACATTCACTATGAGGGCTTCGACTTCCCAACACCTAACGAAACGTTTTTTACTGCTCCTGATGTTACTATCATTAATACAAATCAAGGACAGCGAAAAACAATTATGTTACCTAAAAGGGCGGCTATTAAACCTTGCGTTTTGGAAATGGATATTATTTTTCCGGAAGAAGATAACTTGTTACAAATTACTATTGCCGCCCCTGATGGTAGCGGAAAAACCGTGGACTTATTACAAGCCTTGCACTGTCCGACTGGAGTAACTTTACACTATACTTTTCCGTTATCTTATAATTATGTAAATGATAATTATAACGTACTTAACTTTGTTTCTTTGAGTTATGCGGGAACAGGTAACACAATTATTACTAATATTAAAATTAGTGATGTTGTACAAAATAGTAATTTAATTTCATGGTTGCCATACGCAAGAAAAAATTTAGGTTCGGTAAGTCCTACACAAATTAGTAACTATTGGTTTGATGGTAGAAGCTACCACTATGAGGGTGTAGGGGTAATAACTGACAGCGGATTATTTTCAAGTTCTGACACATTCCACGTTATTAACAGCAATCTTTATTATGTATTTGAGGGTGCGGGGTGGTTACTTGTTAATGATAACCGGGTTACATTTGCAGGATTAATTACCTTAAATTTCAACGGAACAGAAGCGCCATATAATTTTGGGGTTCAAGTTGGAACAATTTCATATAATTTGTATGGTGCTAATTATTTAAATATTGGTTGCGTTGTTAATGATGGTTCAACGGGTGCAGTCACATTTTACGCACAGCATACGGGAGAAATTCAAATGTATGCTACGTGCTTTAGAGCATAAGGAGGTATAGCATGACTGTTAAAGATTTAAAAAATGTTCTTATTAGTCGCAACCCGGTACAGATTAATTTAAACACATTGTTAGGCACTATAAGTAAACAGTACGCTTTAATTACTTTAGTTCCTGATAGCATAAACGGGTACATTGTCGATTTAATGGACATTCAAAGGGGTGTAACGTCAAGCGGTTATTCGTTAATTACGCTTACAATTAATTGTACTTGCGTATCTAATGAAAATATCAAATTCGTGTTAAGGGAGATTTAAACTATGGAAAATATTTATGACAATTACAGAATGGTAGAAGAAGTTAATGAAAAGGAATGGTTAGAAGCTAGTGAAGAAGCAAAGAAGGCGTTGTTTAAGGAATTTAAAGAAAGTAAACGCAACCATAACCGCCGCTAACCACC
>ENA-UOOM01003075-UOOM01003075.1-fermentation-metagenome-genome-assembly--contig:-NODE-3075-length-12669-cov-4.404313_pt1 | contig 12669 bp, 11 predicted proteins | sample MGYA00245781_ERZ724031 | MGnify/ENA primary metagenome ERZ724031 (study PRJEB28704, sample SAMN03018317) | fermentation metagenome | biome: anthropogenic terrestrial biome; feature: soil; material... | reverse complement strand
ACCCTTCTTTGGTGCGTTGAGAGATCAGATCACGCTCAAACTGACTTATACCGGCGAAGATAACAAAAAGCATTTTGCCTTGTGGTGTTGTAGTGTCTGCCCAAGGCTCTTTTATGCTTTTCAGATTAACCTCTTTGCTGTCCAAAATATCGGACAAGGAAATTAAATCTTTAACCGATCTGCCAAACCTCGACAGCTCAGTAACAATGATAGTATCATTGGGCCGAAGCTGATCGAGCATTCGGTTGAGTTCCGGTCTATCCATCTTCATACCGGTAATTTTATCGCTGTATATCTTTTCACAACCTTGTTCTTTAAGCTGATCAACCTGACGGTCAAAAATCTGCTCTGTCTTGCTTACTCTTGTATATCCGAAAATCATATGTTTATTTACTCCTTTTTTACTACATAGTAAGAGTAGGTATGTCTTTTTCGTCGTTGTTTTGTCTGAAGTCTATACCGTCAATAGAGGTTTCGCAAACAAAAGCTTTCAGCTCCTCCGGATTCAAGGGTAAACGGTTGTATTTTTCTGCTGCCTGGATTGCATCCAGGCAGCAGAAAAATCTCCACCGGCAAGTCTGCCCCTTGATTCCGCCCCGCTTCACGCACGAACTAAAGACCGAAAGAAATGTTACACGATAACCGAACAGGACAAGCTAATATTACAGCACAGCCTTCTGGTGGACGCATTAGCGGAGTCGAGCGAGAACTGCGAGAAGTTGTTGAAGGAGTCAAACGAAATACTGGTAAAAACGGAGACGAACAGGCAAAAGGACAGCGAGCTGAGCAGGGATTTAATACAGAAGCTGTTCGACATAGTCAGCTAGCTGACGGAAGCGAACAATCTGTTGAGCCAAAACACAGAAAACACGATCTCGAAATTAACTGATGAAGTCAGAGCTGCAACGATTGCTGAAGTTAAAGCAGCATTCGCTTCTAACAACGCAACTCTGGAAGCTGCGTTCGTTTCGATGAGCGATAAGATGAATGACATTAACAAGATGATGAACAGTCAGCTCGCTGTATTTGAATAGCAAAAGGTAAATTCTCTGCAAATTTAATTATTTATATAATTAATTAAAAACAATTGACAATTAGAAACTATTATTATATAATACAAAAAACGTTCATATAAAGTGGTGTTTATTGTCGAATTATATAAATATTTAATTAATCTTGATATGTGGAGAAAACGATGGATGTTAATAAAGAATATTTATATGAATATAAAGGCAAAAGGATTTTAATAGAGAAATATTTAAAGCTTAAAGAAATTCCATTTGAGTTAAGTGAAGACTACTATTTTGATGCTAAATATCCATTGGAAACAACAAAGTACTTAAATGATAAAAATGAAATCGACAATGTTGATATTGATTTTCTAAATAAATATCAACGTAATTATGCAAGCAGTCGTTTGCACTTTTATTCGGAAATATATAGCAGCATAAAAAGAAAAGTAATAATTAATATTTATTCGGATGCTGGTGGAAAGCTTTGGGTTAATAAGAATTGTGTATCTGTACATGAAAGATGGTCTCAATATTATATAACAGTATATTTGAATAAAGGAATAAATACAGTCTTATACCAAAATGTTTCTGACCAGAAAAAAGGTCGGTTTTCTTTACAGATTATGAATTATGAATTTGAAATGAGCAATGATTATCAGGCAATATCGAATGTAGGAACGGCAGTTAAAATTGACTCTGTAATAATATTAAAGGATAATAATTATAACGTTACCGATAAATATTATAAATTCATGTTAGTAAACGGAACTGATGACGAATTCAGAATAAAAATTCGTGACAGTTTGCTTGGTGACATTAGTGAGTTTAAAAGCCGTTATAATCAGATTGTAAATATTGACTTACAAAACCTTAGAAATCTTCATAAGAATCCTTTTAGACATAATTGGATAGGTTGTTTCTGCATGGAAGAAGCCTCCTCCTGTGTTGCAGGGATATTTTTGGTTTTAAATGATTATTCATATATAAAAAAAGAAATAGAAGAAAGACTGCGAAGTTTGTCAGAAAAGGTTGATGATAATGTAAAGCAAATAATATATTTAGCTATAGAAAAACAAAATACCGATAATTCATGTAAGAATTATCAAGATGTTTTAGGAAATATAAAACTGGCTGAGTTAATAGAAAAGAATGAATTCAGCATTTCTACGGAAGACGAAAAACATTGCGCCGGAGGAGTACATCAAATCTATATAAACTTAAAATTGGATGGCAATCCTGCAAGAATATTATATAAAGTTCCGTGTAATTACGATAAAAATAAACAATATCCTGCTTTTTTTGCATTGTCAACAAATAACGAGGACAACTTTTCATGGCACGATTTTCAAAATGATATTGATGAGCAGTTTTTTTGTTTTGACATATCCGGGAAAGGTTCAACAGGTGGTAGTTATGTTGGGGAAGCCAGCATTCTAGAAATAATGGAATGGATATTTGAGAATTATTCTATTGATAAGAATCGCATTTATTTGTTAGGCTATTCAAACGGGGCTTACGCTGTATATGCTCTGTCACAGAACTATCCGCATCTAGCTGCGGCAATCTTTCCGCTTGCAGGGCAGCCGGAATCAACTCTGTTAACCAATTTGTCAAACGTTAAAGTTCATCAGCCTGTTTCAGAAAAAGACGTAATACTTAAAAATGGTATTAATTCAGTTAAAAAAGCATTGTACAAATACGGAAATTATTATCAATATAAATTTGATGAACTGATTCATATTCATTTTGCACCATATATATTTCACAAACAAATATTGAACAGAATGCTGGAAACGAGGAAAAATGATTTTCCAGAACGAATAGTATATAAAACGCATAGAAATAGGCATCTTCAAAGCTATTGGATAAAGCTACACGGAATAAGAAAAAACAGTAAAGATGCTTATATAAAAGCTGAGATTCTGAATAAAAACACAGTTAAATTATTAATACGAAACTGCACAGGTGTTACCGTTCATATTCCACCTCAAATTGACAAAAATAACTTTTGTGTAATAATTAATGGCAAATGTATTGAATTTAAAAGCTTCAAACACGATATCATATATTTCAAAAAAATAAATACGTGGAAAATTATTAATAATGAACCAATAATAGATGTTCGAAAAGGAACCGGTATTTTGGATGTCTATATGAAAAGTATGCGTATTGTTATACCTAAGGAGCATGAGTTTGTCAGACAAATAGCCTATAATTTATCAAGACCGAATACAAACGCTAATGACCATCAAATCTATACAGATTATCCGATTTATTACGATGATGAAGTTGCGGATGAAATATTATCTCACAATATTATTTTAATTGATTATAACAAAAGCAATAAAGCGGCGTGTACAATAGAAACAAAAGTGAATTATGATCTTAATGGTTTTACATACTTAGGAAAATATTATAAATGTGAATATTTGATCATGCAAATAATTCCTCATCCCAAAGATAATGAGCGTTCTGTTTTATTGATTTCAAGCAATAGCAAGGATCTGCTGACTAAAAATATTTTTTTGAGGAAAATGGTATTACCATATTATGTGAATTCAATTAATCCGCTCTTAAACAACGAAGCGTTGATAATGATTGACAAAAATTTTTATGGCATATATGAATGGGGAACGCCCTTGAAAAAAATCTAAGGTCTAGAAAATTTAGGTGTATAAGATCAATAATTCTTATAAAACTTATGCAATCCATGTCAATATTTATGCTATGCTTTTTTCCGAGAAATTATTTTATATAAGGAGAGTTAATACTATGAAGAATTGCGATTTTAACGTTGCTCTGGAGTTCATTCAGGAAAAAATCAACGAGTCGCTTGCCAAAGAGGCCATTCATGAAGGAACAATATCGGAGTTAATGAAAGGCTATTTACATTTGGTTACTGCTGTTCTCTATATTCAATTACTTGAGACTATTACTGCAAACAACGAGGTGTACAGACACGCTATTAATTGCTTAACGGAAACTGAATCAGAAGATGCTTTTAAATGTGTGGTGGAAATTTGTTCACTGCAAAAAGATTTCGCGGTGGACTTTAAAGATAAGTTGGATGAAATTGTCAAGAGGAGTTGATGTGCGAGAGTTTTTAGATACACAAGCAGCCAGACAGCAGGATGATGCGTATTTTTTAAAGCTGTTCGGCGATTATGAATATGAAGATTCTCCTATAGAGTTTCAATATATATGATGCACCGGAGCTATCTGTCATAAAAGATATATATAAATTAAATCAGCTCGTAGACAACAAAGAAGAAATAAAGCAGCAAATCGCTCTAATGAAATGGGTCAAATCCACATTGATCCCTGATGGGACCTGTATCCCGTCGCCGCCTATTGATGCATTGAGCATTATCGAAAGAACAAAAATCTCGTCAATAAAATCTAATTGCTGGATGCATGCCACCGTTTTAAACGAAGTGTATCTTTCCTTTGGCTTCAGATCTAAAATGGCAAGATGTATGCCGATGGATCTTCGATATGATGATTGTCATTGTATAGTTCATGTTTATTCCACACAATATGGCAAATGGATCATTATGGATGCAGCTTATGCAGGTTATTATTTTGATGCGCAGGGAATCCCGATGGGGTTGCCAGATCTCAGAAAAGCGCTGATAAACAAAGAAAGGATTTATATACCGGGAGCGACACGTGAAAGCCAACGGCACATATTAAATTATTGGACTAAAAATATAATACGTTTTCAATGCTATCAGAAGAGTTGCTACGGAGCGGAAAGCACTAATCAAGATGAGTTGGTAATGATAAATTTAAATCCACGGCTTTTTAAACTTAGTAATACAAGTTCTGAAATAAGTGGCCGGATAGTCAAACAAATACATATATCCAATCCAGATGTTTTTTGGAAATAGAAAGAGAGAGTTTTATGATGTATAAACCATCCTTGTATAATTGTATAGTGCAGAATAGTAACAACGACTATCTGGTTTACAATTCTTGTGTGGGAACAAAAAGCTTTATTAAGCTGTCGGGGGAGCAAGATATTAAGTTGCACGAGCTGCTGTTGTGCGACAGTATTGAAGAAAAAGAGCTGGCGTCTATCTCAAAAGCAAACGTGTTAGTTGAAAAAGGACTGATTGTTCCAGTTGAGCAAGATGAAAGATATAAACTTAAAATGATTTACAATTCACTCGTCAATGATTCAACATTGGAGCTTACTCTTTTGCCGACCGAGATGTGTAATTTTAGTTGTAAGTATTGTTACGAGTCTTTTCAAAATGGGAAGATGGAAAATGGCGTGCAGGACAGGATAATCAGTTTTGTAAAGAAAAATATAAAAAAATACACAGGCCTGAATGTTTCTTGGTTTGGTGGTGAACCGCTGATAGCGGCAGACGTAATTGAAAACTTATCTCAAAGTTTCACTGAAAAATGTAATTTATTACCAGATCACGATTGACGGCTTGCAGAAAACACACGACAGACAAAGACCGTTGATTGACGGTAGCCCAACCTTTGAGCATATAATAAATAATTTAAAATTGATAAAAGAACAGGTAAAAAACAGAACAATTACCTTCTCTATACGAACCAACTTCACAAAAGAAATATTTGAGGATATACATAAGTATATTGACTTCTTTTACGAAAATTTTGGTGATGATGATCGATTCAGTTTCTTTATTCGCCCGGTTATGGATTGGGGCGGAGAGAGAGTGAAATCGTTCAAGGAATCTATGTTTGATGATAAGGACACTCTGTCGGGTGTTTATAATGAATTGATTAATTCACAGAAACGGCTCAATATGAATTACGAAGGCTTTTTCGAGCCTGGGGGCTCCGTATGTTACGCAGCTAAGAAAAATGCTTTTATCATTGATTCGCGTGGTAATATTCATAAATGCACATGTGATTTTAACAACGAGAAAAACAGTAAAATCGGAGAAATAGATTCTGCCGGAAATATGGTACTAGACCAATATAAGCAGGCGTTATGGCTCTGCGAAACTGAAACATGTCAAAATTATTCCTGTTCGTTCAGGGGAAGCTGTTTGGGGGAATGCTGTCCTGCTAAACGTGTGATAAAAAAACTTAAGTCGCCGGTTTGCCCTATTGAAAAGGAATACATAGAAGATACACTTTGCCTTCTTGATAAAAACAATCATAGTTTTTCGTATATATGAGGTGCGCACATGGATAAAAAAGAAATAAGACATATAATAATTAATTGCCTTGATACCATTGGGGTTTTTATCGACGAAGATGATAATGTAGATCTAGATTTACGAGAATATATTGAAGATTCGATGCAATTTTTATTGTTTATGGTGGAATTAGAAAAAAAATTGAATATTGAAATACCAGATGATTTCCTATTATTTGATAAAGTATCTTCATTAAATGCTTATTGTGAAATGATATCCGCTTGTTTAGAATGATTGTTTTAAATAGGAAATAAATGGTACACCACATTTATGTTATAAATATTTATAAGGAGATAAGAAAAATGAAAAAGCAATTGAAAAAACCCGTTAGAAAGTCACCAAAAAAAGTGTTTGCCTATGTAACAGTAGAGGGCGCAGGAAATTCCTGTAAAAATAATGTATGTTAGTTGAGGAGAATTTACGTTGAAAAAAGTAAAATTAACTAAACCCAATAAGTTAAAAGCTAAGTTGGTACATGCTTACGTAACCGCTGAAGGATCCGGTAGTAAATGTACAAATGATCGTTGCAATGGAACCTGCTAATTTATAAATTGATTTAAATCAAATGGCTATATATAATAGGGAGTTATTAGGTGTATAGTACCTCTCTATTATCTTTGTATTTAAGGAGACTTGAAATGAAATCTTTATTTATTAATATGAAAATTATGTTTGCGTATTCGTGGCGAGTCAGCAAGCGTATATTTTTCACCACATTTATACAGATCATTCTTGATACTATAGAGCCATTATTTATGGTTATACTGCCAAAGTTTATCATAGATGAATTGACGACTGGCAAAAGATGGGATATTACTATCAAATATATAGCTTTATTTATTACTTTCATTTTTGTAACAAAGGGGCTTCGATTGTTGCTTGATGTTTACATTAATGCTACATTCAACAAAATACAGTCCAAAACGGGGAAGGAATACTTCAACGATTTTCTATCAATGGATTATGAACTTTTGGAAGACAGTAATTTTCGCGATCTTAGTGCCAAGATCAAATACAATGTCAGATGTGCAAATTTTATCGGAACCGATATGGCAGAGTTTATAACTAATCTATTGATCTTTATCAGCTTTTCTTCGGTTATGCTTTACAACAGCAATATACTTATTTTTTTGGTTATTTTAGCAACCACAGTTATTTGGCATTTTATAAGTATTCGACATGAAAAATGGAAACACCATTTGCAACAACCTATCGCGAAGAATAACCGCAAATTTGGATATTTGTATTCCACGATGATTGATTTTGCGCAAGCCAAGGATTTGCGTGTTAATAAAATGTCTGATTTGCTGCTCCATAATTACGAAGAACAGATAAAAATACACACAAAACTTTTGAAAAAAAACACAAAAAAAGAGAATGTCTTTTCTTTATTGAACATCGCAACTACACTCGTTCGTGATCTTGTTTTTTATATTTATGCCGCTTTTTCATTTTTAAAAGATAAAATTTCTTTAGGAGATTTCACAGTATTAACCGGGTCTATTCTCAATACGTCCAATTCCTTACTTGCCCTTATTAAAAAAATAAATTACTTTAGAGTTTTTTCTAAAAACATTTCAGAATATTCTACTTATAAGAAAATGGTTACGCCTCGGTATATGTTACAGGATACCAATGAGATAGCCATGACCGATTATACTTTGGTTTTTAAAAACGTGTTTTTTAAATATCCAAATACCTCAGATTATATTTTGAAAGATGTCAACCTGACAATAAATAACAATGAAAAACTGGGGATCGTGGGTTTGAACGGTGCGGGAAAAACGTCTTTAATTAAATTAATCTGTCGACTTTATAAACCCAATCGAGGGCAGATTTTTTTAAACGGACACGATATATATTCTATCGATTATTATCAGTATATTTCATCGATATCTGTTATTTTTCAAGATTTTCAATTATTTGCTTTTTCGATTTATGATAACATTGTTCTTGGTAAGACGTTTAACTCAGAAAAATTTCAGAGTGTTCTTAAGCTTTCCGGACTGGATGGCAAAATTAAGCAGTTGCATCCAAATAGAGAACATACTATGATTACCAAGGAGTTCGATGAAGCCGGCGTTGATCTTTCGGGAGGAGAGAGTCAAAAATTAGTCTTGGCCAGAGCTTTATACAAGAATTCCAGAATGATAATATTAGATGAACCGACAGCGGCTATGGATCCAATCGCTGAGTATGAATTTTATCAACATTTCAACGAGCTATCTAGTCAAAAGACTGTAATTTATATTTCGCATCGACTGGCAGCAACAAAATTTTGTGATAAAATCGCCGTTATTGCTAATGGGGCAGTTGAAGAATATGGCTCTCATGAAGAATTAATAGCAAAGCAAGGAATCTACAAGGAATTGTTTCAATATCAGGCATCGCTTTATAAGGGAAATGAGGAGGATCTGGGAAATCCATGAAGAATTTCATTCAGAATATTAAAAAAATAATAGTTTTCGTTTTAACAATTGATAAGTCTATAGTGGCCTATGTAGTCCCCATTATTATCATACAGTCAATACAACCATTCATTCCCATTGTTTTCATATCGCTTATATTAAACGCATTGGAAGAATCTAAAGAGATTTCTACTGTTGTGTCGCTGATTGTTATAATGCTGACTGCGTCGGCATTATTGTCGATAGCTATTTCCTTTTTTAACCGGTTAAAAGACATAAAATTCGATATATTACAGAGAAAAATATCCGGAAAAATCGGCGAGCTTGCCCTTACAATGGATTACTCAAAATTGGAGGAAAACGCTGTCCGCGACCTTTTTAATAGGTCAAAGGATGCGGAACAGATTGTTGGCATATTCAATAATTTTACATCCATCATATCAATTGTTATAACACTGATTGGGTTAGTTTCCATTATTGTCACCTTGCATCCATTATTGCTTCTGATGATCATTTTTGTCTTGGTGATCAGGATTTTGAAAAACCAGAAAGCCATAAAGTTATATGAAAAATGGCGTCCAATAATCGCCCCAATGCTTCGGAAAAGAATTTATCTTAACGCTATTTCAATGCAGAATATTAAGTACGGGAAAGAGGTGCGACTGTTTGATTTAACTCCCTGGTTGAATGAGAAGTATGAGGATAACAGCCAGGAAATCGACCAGTGTGCTGTCGACAGAAACATAGAAGCGGAAAAACAGAATGCGTTGCCGGAGTTTTTGGAAATTATCCAGACGTTATGTATTTATCTGTATATGGCTTACCGTGTAATTTTCACCAATGTAAAGATCGGTTATTTCAGTCTTGCGGTGAATTCCGCTCTGACGTTTTCCAAAAAACTGTTGCAATTAGTCGACATAATTATGAACATGTCCGTTTATAATATGTTCATGGTGGATTTTGTGAAATTGATGGAGCTACGTAACCAAAGTAGCATTTATACAAAAGGAGGGGTGGTATTCGAAAAATTCGAAAATATTGAAATTGAATTTAATAATGTTTCTTTCAAATACCCACACACAGAAACCTATGTTTTTAAAAATTTAAACATCAAACTATCCCCCAGAAAGAGCATTGCCATAGTGGGCGAAAACGGTTCCGGCAAGACTACTCTGATAAAACTTATGTTACGGTTATACGAGCCGGATGAAGGAAAGATTTATATTAATGGGGTGGATCTTCGAAATATAGACTATCAGTCCTATTTGAATCTAATTGCCGTTGTATTCCAAGATTATAAAACATATGCCTTTTCCATCAGAGAAAACGTAGCTATTAACAATGCCGCAAATCAGGAAAGACTATCGGTCGCTTATAAAGCAAGCGGATTATGCACTAAGATTGATAGGCTTGCAAATGGCGACGAAACTATTCTGATGAGAGATTATGACGAAAACGGAATAGAAGTAAGCGGTGGGGAAACACAAAAAATGGCGATAGCTCGTGCACTTTATAAAAATGCACCGATTGTTATTCTGGACGAACCGACAGCAGCACTTGACCCTGTTGCTGAATATACATTGTTTAAGGACATGCAGGAGCTTCAGAAGGATAAACTGGCTATTTTTATCACACACCGGTTAACATCTACGCGGTTTTGCGATCAGATATTTGTATTAGCCTGTGGGGGTGTACATGAACAGGGAACACACAAAGAATTGATAATGAAAAAAGGCTTATATTCTGAAATGTACCACAAACAGGCTTATTATTATCGCACACAAAAAACGGATTAAACGTCTGGTTAATATAACGGGAGAAAAAATGCGGCTCAATGATTTTGAAAAATTTAAAGGCGAATCCATTCGAATTGCCATTATTGATAGCGGCGTTGATGTGTATCATGAGACGCTAAAAAATGCCAAAATACGCGGAGTTGGAATCAAGTTGTCTGATGACTCCCAGTCGGCAGAGTTCTGTGAGGACTTCTCAGACTCGAGCGGTCACGGTACTGCTGTGGTACAATTAATATCGAAAACTGTTCCATGCGCAGAATTTTTTATGATTAAATTATTCGATGATTCTTTGGAATCAACGGAAGAAGCATTGCTTTTTACGCTGAAATATGTTCTTGAAAATCTTGATGCGGATATATTAAACCTTAGTTTGGGAATTACAGCATGCGATCACGATACTGAATTGCGTGAAATCTGTAAACTACTCGAACAAAAGGGAGTTATCATTGTTTCTGCTTTTGACAACGATCATGCAATATCTTATCCGGCCGCATATCCGTCGGTGATCGGTGTGGACACAGGCGAGAATTGCTGGAAATGCGATGATTTTGAGTATGTGAACGGCGGAATTGTTAATATTCGGGCTAAGGGTGGTTTGCAGCGTGCGGCCTGGGGGACACCCGCATATAGAATTGTTGCGGGAAACAGTTTTGCGGCTGCACATGTGACAGCGTTTACCGCAAAAATTATGCAGGCAGGTAACCGGGAAATGAAAGGGATTATAGATGTATTTCGGGATATAGCTATTTTTACATATCCGACTTCCGTTAACATGAGCGATGACAATCGTATGGAAAAAGTGCCATTTAAAATGGGGAATGCGGCCATATTTCCTTTCAATAAAGAGATGCATGCTTTGGTAAGGTTTCCCGAGCTGCTTTCATTTGATATTGCAGCCATATACGACATCAAATATTCAGGGAGAGTGGGAGCTGCCATATCTAAGTTGTTAAATCTGTCTATGGAAAACGACTGGATAGTTCAAAATATTGAGAATATTAACTGGGATGATATTGATACGCTGGTTCTAGGACACTGTGATAAGCTCAGTTCGGCTTTTAGTGAAATATCATTGGCAAAAAAGCTGGCTGCAGAGGCTTTGGATAAGGGTAAAAACGTCTATTCTTTTGACCCAATTGACGGAAATTATACAGATAAGAGATACAACCACCGTATTTTCTTCCCCAAAATTTTAAAAGAGTCCATTCCTATAAATCGGTTTGGAAAAATGAGATCTATTTCAAAACCTGTGCTGGGAGTCTGCGGAACCAGCTCCAAACAGGGAAAGTATACACTTCAACTTATATTGCGGAAGGCATTGATGACGAGGGGGTATTGTCTCAGTCAATTAGGCTCAGAGCCCACTGCTTTATTATTTGGTATGGATAAAGTTTATCATGTTGGGTACAACTCGGATCTATCCATAAGCCGTTGGGACAATTACCATTTGGTTAATGAACTGGTATACGAGATGTCATTGGAAGATGTGGATATTGTTTTGTTCGGATGCCAAGCTTCAACAATCCCGCATAACTTTAATAACACCATGTTTTTCAACCCGTTTTGTATGGAAATGCTATTGGGAGCTCAGCCGGATGCTGTGATACTGTGCATTAATTATTACGATTCCGTCGAGTATATACGTAGGACCATATACGCTATTGAAGCTATGACCGATTGTAAAGTTATCGGATTAGTTATGTATCCTATGCGTTTAAAAGATGACTGGTCTGGATATGTCGGTTCTAAGATAAAAGTCTCCCCGGAAGAATTTATGCAAAAAAAACACGAGCTAGATATCGAGTTAGATAAAGACATTTTTTATTTAGGCGAAGAAACCGAGATGGAGAAACTGGTTGATTTGGTTGTTTCCTTTTTTACATAAACTAATACAGCTTTAGCGACGGTATATGACATTTTGGAAATATTGATTGTGCTCAGGGAAGCCGAACTCCGGCTTCCCTGTTTTGTCTGCATAATAGCGGGAATTCGATGCTGCGTTAGGGGAGATTACAAAGCAACCTACCCTTGATACGACGGTGTTTTAATAGTTGTATTCGCCTTTTACATATTACTTTAACCATTCCCAACGGCTAGGTTTGCCCGTTCGCTTGTTAAGTTTATTTTCTATATGATATTCATTTACTTTGCTTCTCAACATACCTATATAAAGTGGTCTTGCTTACTCCGGTAGCTTTTACAATTTGAGAAATAGAATAATTTTTGCTGTCGTACATTTTCAATGCTAATGTAACGGCAGCTTTTTCTT
>ENA-UOOM01003073-UOOM01003073.1-fermentation-metagenome-genome-assembly--contig:-NODE-3073-length-12682-cov-2.663420_pt1 | contig 12682 bp, 10 predicted proteins | sample MGYA00245781_ERZ724031 | MGnify/ENA primary metagenome ERZ724031 (study PRJEB28704, sample SAMN03018317) | fermentation metagenome | biome: anthropogenic terrestrial biome; feature: soil; material... | reverse complement strand
GCTGGAAAAGGGAGATAGCGTCCAGACGATGGCTGACCTCGCGGGCAAGACCGTGCTGAGCACAGGTCAGGGTGCAACGCCGGAATACATCATAGATTTTCTGCTGGCAGAAAACGGGCTTGGCAATTCTGTAAAAGTCGAGTACCTGACCGAGCATTCGGAGCTTGCCACAAAGGCGGTGGCGGGGGATGTCGAGCTATGCATACTGCCCGAACCCTTTGTCAGCAGAGTTGTTGCGGCGAATCCCGAAATGCGGGTCGCGCTTTCTCTTACGGATGAATGGAATGCTGCAGTCAATGGAACCGAGCTCGCGATGGGCTGTATAGTGGTGCGCTCCGAGCTTGTGGATACTCCCGAGGGCAAGGCGGCTGTGGACGCATTCTTGAGCGATTACGAGGCATCCGCAAATTACGTCTCCGAAAACCCCGCCGATGCCGCCAAGCTGGTGGTAAAGTTCGGCATAATGGACAATGAGGCGCTGGCAGAGGCTGTTATTCCACGCTGCAACATAGTCTATATAGACGGCGAAGAGATGAAAACCTCCGCTTCGGCGCTCTACGAGGTATTCTTCGAAGCTAACCCCAAATCAGTCGGAGGAGCTTTGCCGGATGACGCCCACTACTACTCCAAATAAACGCAAACAGGGCTATACAGTATTCGAAAGCAAGCAAAAGGGTGGTCTGCCGAAATGGGCGTCGACCGCCCTTTGCGCGCTTTTTTGGCTTTCCCTGTGGCAGCTTCTAGCGATATCGGTGGGCAAGGAGGTCATACTACCCGCGCCGCTGACCACGCTCAACAGGGTGGTCAGCCTGGCGGCGACGGGGGACTTCTGGCTGAAGTGCGGAATGTCGCTGCTGCGCATCGGCATCGGCTTTTTGCTGGCTGCTGTTGCTGGGGGCATAATAGCCGTATTCACCGCGTTTGTTCCTGTGTTGAAGGCGCTATTCTCACCTGCGATGTCCGTTGTCAAGGCGACGCCGGTGGCTTCCTTCATCGTGCTGGCGCTGGTGTGGATGAAAAGCGGCAGCATCCCGACCTTCACCGCCTTTTTGATGGTGCTGCCAATTATCTGGTTCAACACACACGCGGGGCTGCTGTCCGCAAACGGCGACCTTCTCGAAATGGCGCGCGCGTATAAGCTTTCTCCCGCTACAATTTTCAAAAAGGTATACCTGCCCAGTGCACTGCCCTATTACACCGCTGCCTGCGGCACGGGAGCGGGGCTCGCCTGGAAGGCGGGCATTGCGGCGGAGGTTCTGGGCAGAACCGCTCTCTCTATGGGCGGGGAGATTTACGATTCGAAAATATACCTCGAAACTGTCGACCTGTTTGCCTGGACGGCGGTGCTGATAATTTTCAGCGTAGTTTTCGAGAAGCTGATACTCGTATGGCTGCGCCGCATGAACAGACGCTTTGCGGGAGGGCTCTCGGATGCGGTTTGAAGGGCTCAACAAAGAATACGACGGCAAATGGGTGCTTAAGGATTTTTCAATAAATATACCGGACGAAGGCAGCGTATGCTTCTTCGGGCCCTCTGGCTGCGGCAAGACGACGCTGCTTCGCTCCATTTCGGACAGGTTGACAAAGGAGGGTTTTCGCACTGCCTGGGTCTTCCAGGAGGACAGACTGCTCCCGTGGGACAGCGCGGCAGAAAACGTCATGCTCGCGGGTGCGACCAGGGAGGAAACATTGGCGCTCCTTCGCGAGCTCGGGCTGGAGGATGCCGCAAGCAAGCGCCCCCACGAGCTTTCGGGTGGCATGAAGCGAAGGGTCGCCATCGCGCGGGCTTTGGCGTTCGGGGGCGACGCGCTGGTACTCGACGAGCCCTTGAAAGGGCTGGACGCGGATGCAAAGGCGAATTCAGCTTCGCTAATCCGCCGCATAGGGCCCAAGCTCTGCTTGCTCGTCACCCACGACAGAGAAGAGGCGGCGATGCTTTCGGACAGCATAGTCTATGTGAAAGGTCCGCCCCTCGCTATCGTTTGAGCGATACACTAAGTAAATAGCCGAATAATAAACATTCAATTTTTACAAACCCAAACAAACTCTCCCTATGCGCGCTCCCTGGGCATCTCGGCGGTTCGCCCAATCGGGGAGCTTTTTTAGTTTTTTATGTATTCGAAACAACGACGCAAATCCTCTGTTTTGACTTATGTTTTTGAATATTGACATGTTACAACAAAGGAGTAGAATGGGGTAACCTAAGAAGAAGAAACAGATAAGGACGCCCAAAAATGGATGCGAAAAACCAAGCTATTGACCGAGATAGCAACATCGAGAATATTCACAAACTATCGGTTGCCGATGCCTGCAAAGCGATGAACACCGCACCGGCGGGCTTGACTGCGGCCGAGGCTCAACTTAGGCAACAGAAGTTTGGCAAAAACGTCATCGACGAAAAGAAGGGTAAACCCGTCATTTTGGTTTTTCTCTCGAACTTCATCAGCCTGATGGCACTTCTTTTGTGGGTGGGCGGTCTAATAGCCTTCTTTGCGGATATGCCCGTGTTGGGTATAGCGATTTGGCTGGTCAACATCATCAACGGGGTTTTTAGTTTTTGGCAGGAACATCGTGCAAGCAAGGCGACGGATGCGTTAAAAAAGATGCTGTCCTCCTACGCGAGAGTGATAAGAGGTGGCGAGGAACAGCAGATCCCTGCTGAAAATCTGGTGCCGGGCGATATCATAATCATAGCTGAAGGCGATAAAATCAGCGCCGATGCGCGATTGTTGGAAAGCAGCGACCTTCAGGTGAATCAATCGACATTGACGGGCGAATCAAACCCCGTGCGCAAAACCCATGAATCGGTTTATCTGGAAGGACTGACCAGGTCCGAAACTCCGAACCTGATTTTTACCGGAACAAGCGTATCTAGCGGTACTGCAAAAGCTGTGGTCATCGCCATAGGAATGGACACGGTTTTTGGCAAAATCGCAAACCTGACCCAGAGCATGAAGGAGGAGCAAAGCCCTCTGCAAAAGGAGCTGGACAAGCTGACCAAGCAGGTCTCCGCCATCGCCCTAGGCTTGGGTGCGTTGTTCTTCGCAGCGTCCATACTGTTTGTTAAAGAGCCGCTCGCGAGCGCCTTTATTTTCTCCCTAGGCATGATTGTCGCGTTCATACCCGAAGGTTTGTTGCCTACCGTTACGCTGTCTTTGGCTATGGCGGTGCAGCGCATGGCAAAGGAGCACGCGATGGTAAAGCGCTTGTCGTCTGTTGAAACGTTGGGCTGTACCTCCGTTATATGCTCCGACAAAACGGGCACGTTGACCCAGAATGAAATGACCGTATGCAATTTGTGGCTGCCGGGGGAAGAGCTCGAGGTCACAGGTCTTGGCTATGCCCCCGATGGCAAGATTCTAAGCGGCGGGAAGGAGATTTACGCGCCCGAAAACAAGGATTTAGAAATGCTGCTAACCGCGGCAAGCCTGTGCAGCAATGCGCGGCTGCTCCCGCCCAGCGAAGAAGTCAGCCGCTATACCGTTTTGGGCGACCCCACCGAAGCGTGCCTTGGAGTGGCTGCGCAAAAGGCGGGTATCGATGTAGACGAACAAACCGCCCAAACTCCCCGCATAAGGGAGCTGCCCTTCGATTCGCGGCGCAAGAGGATGAGCACCATCCACCCAAATGGCAAAGACCGCATCGCTTATGTCAAAGGCGCGCCCAAAGAAATGCTCGAACTCTGTACGGGGATATTTAAACAGGGGAGGAGGGCAGAGATAACGGACGAAGAGCGCGCACAGATAATGCAGATGAACGACCGCTACGCCCGCAACGGGCTCAGGGTGCTCGCCGTCGCTTACCGCACTATATCGAAGGAAGACGGCCTTCCCGTAGCGCTGAGCGCGTATACCCCCGAGCTGGTAGAGCAGAATATGACCTTCGTCGGGCTGGTAGTCATGGCAGACCCGCCTAGGCCGGAGGTATCCGACGCCGTTGCACTGTGCCATAAAGCAAGCATCCGCATCATCATGATTACGGGCGATTACGGCCTGACCGCCGAGAGCATCGCCAGGCGCATAGGCATAGTCAAAGGCGAGCACGTGCGGATAATAGCCGGCGCGGAACTGGAAAAGCTGTCCGATGCCGAACTAAAAGCAGCGCTGAAGGACGAAGTTATATTCGCCAGAGTCGCCCCCGAGCAGAAGTACAGAGTGGTGTGCAATCTGCAGGAAATGGGCGAGATTGTGGCGGTTACGGGCGATGGCGTCAACGATGCTCCCGCGCTTAAAAAAGCGGATATAGGCGTGGCGATGGGCATTTCGGGCACGGACGTCGCCAAGGAAGCCGCCGATATGATATTGACTGACGACAACTTCGCTTCGATAGTTAAAGCCATTGAGGAGGGGCGCGGGGTATACAGCAACATCAAAAAATTCATCACCTACATCCTCACGAGCAATATGTCCGAGGCGGTGCCCTCGGCGGCTTTCCTATTCTCCAAGGGAGGAATACCGTTGCCTTTGACCGTAATGCAGATACTCACCATCGACCTTGGAACCGATATGCTGCCCGCGCTGGGTCTAGGAACCGAGCTGCCCGAAAAGGGTATCATGGATAAGCCGCCGCGCTCACGAAAAGAAAGCCTGCTGAACAAGCATACCATATTCAAGGCCTTCTTCTGGTATGGGCTGCTGGAGGCTATAATAGCAATGGGCGCGTATTTCTACGTAAACATAATGAATGGCTGGCCAATTGTACCGCTGGCAAGCTCGGGTTTCGTTTACGGGCAAGCTACGACGATGACGCTCGCGGCGATTATATTCTGCCAGATAGGCGCGGTTATCAATTGCAGGACAGAGGCGCAATCCATATTCAAGGTGGGAATATTCAGCAATAAAAAAGTGATTCAAGGCATCATATTTGAACTGTTGCTAATAAGCGCGATAATCTATGTACCGTTTCTGCAGGAGATATTCAATACCGCGCCCATAGGGCTGTTGGATTGGGCATTTTTGATAGTAATACCGATACCCATGGTACTGTTGGACGAAATACGAAAGGCCATATCCCGCAGGTTTGATAAAAAGAAAGTTGTCGGAGGTGTATAATATGAGAGTTATTATCGTCGGTTGCGGCAAGCTGGGCTCGGGGCTCGCGCTGAACCTGATCCCCAAAGGGCATAAAGTCGCCGTAATTGACAACAATCCCGAAGCGTTTAGTTTGCTCGGGAAGAATTTCAAAGGGGAAACCATCGAGGGCGTCGGATTTGACAGGGATGTGCTGGAGAAAGCCCAAATCCGCATGACCGACGCGGTGGTCGCCTGCAGCAAGAGCGACGAGGCAAACGCCATAATCGGCAGAATCTCCAGAAACGTTTATAAGGTGCCCCACGTCATCTCCCGCTTGTACGACCCGCGCAAGGCGGAAATTTATCAGTCCCTAGGCATTCAGACCATCTCTACGACGACCTGGGGCGTCCATCGGGTGACCGAGTTGCTCAGCTACAACCAGCTGGACAGCGTTCTGTCCATAGGCAACAGCAATGTCGAGTTGGTCAGAATTGAAACACCCGCTCTCCTCGTGGGCAAAACCGTGAAGGAATTGACGGTTGCGGGCGAAACCAAGGTAGTCGCGATAACCCGCGCCAACAAGACCTTTTTGACGACAATGGGTACCGTGCTGGAGAAACAGGACATCATATATATAGCAGTGGAAGTGTCGTTTACGTCCAGGCTAAAATCATTGCTCGGTCTGATTTAAAAGCGGAGGAAAAACACATGAAAGTCGTAATTGTCGGCGGGGGACAAGTCGGGCAGTATATAGCGCATATGCTGATTAAAAATAATTGTACCGTTAAACTGATAGAAAACAGGGAAGAGATATTAGAAAAAATAAAAAAGGAGCTCCCGCAGGACTGCATCGTAGAGGGCAGCGGAACCGACCCGAGCGTTCTGGAATCGATCAAAATGGCAGATGCAGACGTCGCGGCAATAGTTACGGGTGCAGACGAAACCAACCTCGTCGCGTCGACGATAGCCAAGTATGAATTCGGAGTGCCCCGCGTTATCGCCCGAGTCAACAACCCCAAAAACGCATGGATGTTCAACGCCGAAATGGGTGTGGATGTCGCGTTGAATCAGGCCGATTTAATGGCGCACATCGTCGTCGAGGAGATGGACCTTAAAAACATATTGACACTGATGAAGATGAATCGCGGCGATTATTCCATAATTCAGATAAGTGTAGACGATCAATCCGAGGCTGTAAGCAAAGAAATAAGCCGGCTGGATATACCCGAAAAGGCGTTGCTCATAGCCGTTTACAGAGGCAAAGAAGTGATAATCCCCCATGGCAACACCGTCATACTAAGCGGAGACAATATACTTGCATTTGCCGATTCGGACTCGACAAACAAGCTGAACGCGCTTTTTGGGTTGAGATGAGCAAAAGCCCCGAATGTCCAAGCTCTTAATTGCTTCTTAAAGTAGGTAACAGCGTGAGCAAGAAGCGCACAGCCAGCATAATCGCCTGGTCGCTGGTCACCGCGGCAATCTGCGCGGCGGTGGCGCTGAATGTCGACTGGGCTGCTTTTATAGAAGCCTCAGGGCGGATAAGCCTGCCCAGCGTGCTGCTGGCTTTCTCCTGCCTTTTTGCGGGCAAATCCGTATACACAGCTAAGTGGAGGGCGCTCTGCCCCGCGTTCGACTATTGGACTCTGTTCGTAGTCGTACTGGGCAGTTCGCCGCTTTTTTTGTTGCCCGCGGGAGGACTGTTCTCGGATGCGTACAGGGTCGCTGCGCTGCACAGAAAGGGCAAGGGGTATGCGGCGGCGGCTTCCATACTGCTGGACAGGCTTACCATGCCCCTTTCCATAATATGCGTCTGGCTGCCGCTGATGGCGCTTGCGGGCGACGCGAAGTATTCCGCACTCGCATACCTGCTGTTGGCCGCTTTGGCGACGACGCTAATACTATGCGTGTTCGCCTTTTTGAACAAGAGGGTGAGGGCGCGCATACTCGCGTTATCCTCGCGGCACACTGGCAACGCGCTGGGTAAAAAAATCGACGGCTGGCTGGAGAAGGTTTCCGCTGCCGTCGATTCGCTGAACATAGGACCCATGCGGGTACTGTTGTCGGTCACTTGGGGGATTTTGGGGGATTTGCTGACCGCGGGCGTCTACTTCGCCTTCGGCAGCATGCTGGGCATAAAACTGTCCTTTTTGAAATGGATATTTGTGTACGCCTTGCCTCTTATCGCCACAACGGCTATACCAACCGTCGGCGGGATAGGCGTGAGGGACGGAACGATTATCGCCCTGCTGGCGGCTTATGGGGTCTCGTCGGGGGTGGCGCTCACAGTCTCTCTATTCTTCACAGGCGCGGTAACAATCTGCGCGCTGCTTTGCTGGGCGCTCCACCTGCTGCTTAGGAACAAGGTCAGTCGAGTATATACACCTTGACGTCGTTCTTCCTGCCCCAGTCCATACATTCGTCGTAAGTGTCCATAAACAGGTCTATCTGGAATCGGCTGGTGTGGCGGAAGCCGCCCGTATCCCCCGCGACGCCGTACCCGTAGCCCTCGACGTACAGTCGGGTTCCATAGGGTATCTGCTTGGGGTTGACGGCTATCATGCCGACGTAGGGCACCACGCCGGTTGCGGTCTTGTGGCCTGTGTGGGTGTAAGCCGTCGCTTGGACGTAAACGACCTTCTCGACTTCGCTCTCCTTGGGAGGGTCGCGATCCTTGCGGTTGTCGTTGCGAAGGGAGATTTCGGCGGATACGGAAACTACGGGGTCTACGACCTTCGTGCCCACCAGTACGACCTCGGTGACGGCTTCCTTAGTGACTTCTTTTTTGATTAGTTCGCTGTCCGTCAGCTCTCCGTCTATGTAAGTATCCTCATAAACTAGAGTCTCGCTGCCGTCCTCGCCTTTTTGGCTTATTTCCGTCTTGCCCTTTTCCAGTGAATCGGTCTTATTTTTTTTGGTCTTGTGTTCGATGACCTCGGTTTCGGTGCGGGTGCGAGTCTCGACTGAGGTGGCTTCTATGCGAATGCCGTCCTCAAGCAGCACGTGCAAACCCGGGGTAACGCGGTCGTCCTCGTCGTATTTGAGCCCGAGGGAGGAAAGTGCAGCTCCGACGTTGCCCTGCTGCATCTCTAGCTCGTAAAAGCCGGAAGCGCAATCGACGTATACGGTCATATCTTGAGACTTATACTGTTGTTCGTACGGTGCTGGAGTTGTGGTCACAGACGGCGCAGAAAGGGCGGCAAAGGGCTGAGCTGGGTAATACACTGTCGCCCCTGCGACACCGGATAACAGCGACAGAATTATCAGCGCGAATAACAACGGCCATATCCAGCGCGAGGAACTCCCGATATGTTGGTTTTTTCTCAATAAAAACACACTCCTTTCGGGGTCGTTGCATTGTATCACGACCCGTGGTGCGAATCAAATCATCCCCCATATTTATGGTAAACATACCTGATTATTCTATTTATCTATGGGATAATATAGTCATTCATGCCTAAATTTCACAATTATTTCCCACTTTCCCTAAAATGAGCCAAAATTCTGCACGTCTTTCTCATGTTGCCTAAAACTGGTATAATACCCATATGATGCAAACATCGGCAAACATCGTTTATTCGGAGCAATCATGAGAGAAGCGTCATTAAAACGAAGTACTGCGGTTGCGCTGGCGGTTGCCTGCGCGCTATTGGCGTTGCTGCTTGCGCTTTCCGGCTGTGTGAGCGCGTCGGCGGGCGTTGAGCCGGACGGCGTCGCGCTTCGTTTCATGGAGCTGCTAAACGGCGGAGATTACGAGTCGGCGTACGCACTTCTGACCGACGCTGCGGCAGAGACGGTCACCGAAAAGGAGTTCGTAGACAAATACAGCGCCATATTCTCGGGGCTTTCCGTAAAGGAGCTATTTATCGGCGAGAGCAGCTTCACCCAGAGCGCGATGTACGCTACCCTCACCTACACAGCGACTTACCGCACCGCCTCGTACGGCGACATCACCAAGAACTACACCATGGCACTCCACTCGGAAGACGGCGAGTGGCGCATAGAATGGACGCCTTCCCTGATTTTCCCCGAGATGACTTGGGGCGATTCGGTATACTCCCGGGTGGTGAAGGCGAATCGGGGAGAGATATTCTCGAGCGACGGAACGCTGCTCGCGGGCAACATCCCCGGCAGCACTGCCTACGCCGACAGGTCTATGATAGAGGACGTCGATTTCTTCTGCATTGCAGCTGCGCCAATTCTTCAGAGTACGCCGGAGGAGCTTAAAAAGTGCTTCGACGCTACCACCGCGAACATAGTGGCATTAAAGTCGTGGCGCAAGGGCGAACTTTCAGACGAGATCCGCCAGACTTTTCTTGAGCTGACGGGAGCAGGGGTGGACGATGCCAGCTTCACGGTATTCCGCACCTACCCCCTAGGCGAAGTGTTTTTCCACCTCATCGGTTATGTCGGCAGGATTACAGAGGAGGAGCTCGCCTCCTTTGCGGGAACAGAAAACGAAAAGACCTACAACGGCGATTCCTATATAGGCAAGATGGGTCTGGAGTACGCCTACGAAGAAGAGCTTCGCGGCAAGGATGGCTACGAGGTTTATGTTTTAGGCGAAAACGGAAAGATCAACATAATCCCCACCGTGAACGCTGTGGATGGAAACGACCTTTGGCTCACTATAGATGCCCGCGACCAGCAGGCAGCGTACGACCTACTGTCCGCCTATCTGATGGACGAACAGGGCGGATCCGTCGTGCAGATGGATCCCAAGACCGGGGCGGTGCAGGTGATGGTCAGCTTCCCCGCCGCAGACCCGAATCAGTTTGTGACCGGAGTTTCACCGGAATACTATAATTATCTGCTGTCGGATACGGCTCACCAGCCACTGTTCAACCGCTGCATAACGGGCAGGTACCCGCCGGGATCCATAGTAAAGCCGTTCACCGCCCTCGCCGCTCTGGAAGGCGACGCGATAAACAAGAATTCCGTTTTCCCGTACCAGATTTCTGACAATAAGTGGCGTCCGGACAGGCCGGACTGGGTGTACCCCGCGATAACTCGCGTCAAAGTCCCCAACGATGAGCACGACCTATACAACTCCATGATTTATTCGGACAATATCTACTTTGCCTGGGCGGCTATGGAGCTCGGGCAGGAAAAGTTCTTCGAATTCTTTGAGAACAAGCTCGGCTGGGGCGATGAAGTGCCCTTCGACCTTCCTGTGGGGAGGGCGCAAATAAAAAAAGAGAACACCGAGTTTAACATCAAATATTTGGCAGATAGCGGGTACGGTCAGGGCGAAATGCTGATAACGCCTCTTCAGGCGGCGATGCTGTATTGCTCTTTGTCCAATGACGACGGCGCGATGTACCGACCGTATGTCATAGACAAGCGCGGCGTGGTCGACGGCAGCAAATACGTCTGTTCTCAAAGCGCCGAGCCGCAGCTCTTCAAAAAGGCGGAATACTCATCGGGGGCGCGGGGCGTGATAGAAGAAGCGCTTGCCGCGGTTACGACGGAGGGAACCGCGAGGTCGCTTAGACCGCCCTTCGAGATGGCGGGGAAGACCGGAACCGCCGAAATAGGCAACGATAAAAACAGGGAAATAGGTTGGCTGGCGGTGTACAAGAACGAAGCGCCCAAGGATACGGTGCTGATGATAACGCTGGAAGTTCCCGAGGGCTACGGCGAAGTCAAGATGCAAATTGCGCGCTACCTCCTTCGCAACGAAGTAAACACCGACAAGAGCGACATTGCGCTCACCCAAGAAACTGAGGGCGCGGAATAAAAAGCGGCTGTTGCCGCAGATTGTGGGAATTATGAAGGACATTAGCTCACCCGCAGCGGTGAAGGCGCTGCTTAAGGAGCGCGGACTGTCGCCGAACAAGCAGCTCGGTCAGAATTTTCTGGTCGACACAAACATGATAAATAAAATCGCCGACGCCGCAGAGGTTACGAAAGCCGACGCGGTACTAGAGATAGGGCCGGGTCTTGGAGCGCTGACGCAGGAGCTGTCCGAAAGGGCGGGCAGCGTCGTCGCGGTGGAGATAGACTCGGGGCTTGCCCAGGCACTTGAGACCACTCTCCTGGGCAGAGAGAATATAACGGTTATCCACGCCGACTTCTTAAAGTGCGACCTTGCGGAATTGCACCATGCACTCGGGGGAGGTTCCTTCAAAGTGGCGGCGAATCTGCCGTATTACATCACTACTGCGATAATCATGCGCATATTGGAATCCGGTCTGCCCTATGTATCTATGAGCTTCTTGGTGCAAAAAGAGGTGGCGGACAGGATGGCCGCCTTCCCCGGCACAAAGAGCTACGGCTCGCTGTCCATCGCAGTGCAGTACTATACGAACGTTCAAGTTGTACTCTCGGTTCCAAGGGGCTGCTTTTTGCCCCCTCCCGGGGTGGACAGCGTGGTCGTCCGCCTTACAGCGCGGCCGCCTAAGGTTGCCGTCCCCAAAGTGGAGGACTTTTTTCGAATCACCCGCGCCGCCTTCGCTATGAGGCGAAAGACCCTGGCGAACAATCTGGCGCAAGGCTTGGGAATCGGCAAGGACAGGGCGCAGCAGCTGATAAGAGCCGCCAATCTGCCCGAAAACGTCCGCGGCGAGGAGCTTTCCCTCGAGCAATTTGCCGAAATTGCCAGAGCGTACACGCAAGTTGACGGTTGAGGCCAAATGCCTTGACCGAAAGGTTATTATTTGCTATTATTTCCCTCAACGATTACAAATTTAAAAGACGGAGGCAGTGAACCGATAGATGAACATCAAAATTACAGCAGATAGTACCTGCGACCTCTCCGCTGAGCTCATAGAAAAGTACGATATAGGCATATTCCCCCTGTATATAATCAAGGGCGGACAATCCTTTAGAGACGGGGTGGACATAACCCCTCAGGACATTTTCGATCATGTCGCCGCAGGGGGCGAGATTTGCTCCACCTCCGCGGTCAACGTCGTGGACTATGCCGAGAAGTTCGCAGAGCTTTCACCAAAATACGATGCGGTTATCCACATTAATATAAGCTCTGATTTTTCCGCCTGCCACCAAAACGCCTTGCTTGCCGCACAAAACTTCGAAAACGTCTATGCAGTCGATTCTCGCAACCTTTCGACGGGCATAGGGCACATCACAATAGAAGCGGCGATAATGGCAAAGCAGGGCCTGGAGCCGAAAGAGATAGTCGAGAGGCTCGAAGAGCTCATAGACAGGGTGGAAGCAAGCTTTGTGATAGACAAGCTGGATTACCTCAAAAAGGGCGGGCGATGCTCTGCCGTAGCCGCCGCCGGCGCAAACCTGCTTAGCCTTAAGCCTTGTATAGAGGTAAAGGACGGCGCCATGCAAGTCGGCAAGAAGTACAAGGGCTCCTTCGAAAAGACGCTGAAAAAGTACGTCAAAGACCGCCTCAAGGGCAGAACCGATATCGATACACGCAGAATCTTTATCACCCACACCGACTGCACCCCCGAAATGACATCAGATGTGCGCTCATTCATCGAAGAGCACCAGCATTTCGACGAAATACTAATCACCAACGCGGGCTGCACGATTTCCAGCCACTGCGGGCCGAACACCCTGGGGATACTGTTTATAAGAAAAGCGCAATAACGCGCAAAGCAATAAAATAAAAAACAGGCGCTATCGATGCGATAGTGCCTGCAGCCTGTCAAAAAAGTCGCCTACAGGCGGCTTTTTTGTTATACTGTAATAGG
>ENA-UOOM01003070-UOOM01003070.1-fermentation-metagenome-genome-assembly--contig:-NODE-3070-length-12683-cov-9.033497_pt1 | contig 12683 bp, 14 predicted proteins | sample MGYA00245781_ERZ724031 | MGnify/ENA primary metagenome ERZ724031 (study PRJEB28704, sample SAMN03018317) | fermentation metagenome | biome: anthropogenic terrestrial biome; feature: soil; material... | reverse complement strand
TGGTTCACTCGGACATAGACTCGCTGCTTCTAGGAAGACGGCAAAGCCAAAGTTCTCCTATTTCGGAAACAAGCAATAGACGAAAGGAGCTAACATGCTCAACTATGATGGCACATTCAAGGTGACTGCTACTGCTCCCGTTCAGATTCTTGCGAACGTCGAGCTGCAGGAGTCTGTTGGATGCATTGTACCCACATCACTTGGCACCACCGTTGACGGCAGGTCCGTCGTCAAGGCAGGTACCCCGATTCACATTGACCTCAGCAACCTTCAGACTCCGGCTGCTGCTGCGACTGCTGAGTCAGTCGCGAATGCTGTGCTTCTCCATGATGTCGACGTGACTAATGGATCGCACAATGGCACGGCGCTTATCTTTGGTTTCGTGAACATCAATCGCCTTGACTCTGACATTCAGGCAAAGGTCACTGCTGGCATTAACACTGTCGGTGCTGTGTCCTTCATCAAGGCTTAGTAGAAGGGAGATACGATAATGCCTACTATCTTCGATCTTGTAAAGTCAAACGAGATCACTGCTTATTGGGAGGAGCTCAACCAGGATGAGGCTCCGTTCCTTGGTCAGGAGCTGTTCCCAGACTCCAAGAAGCGTGGTCTGAGTCTCAACTGGATTAAGGGTTCCAAAGGTCTCCCCGTGGTGCTCAAGACTTCAGCTTTTGATGCTGCTGCTATTCCCCGTCCCCGCATAGGGTTCGAGAAGCTCACGGCTCAGATGCCGTACTTCAAGGAGTCCAGCTACATTGATGAGGAGCTTCGCCAGGAGCTGAACATGGTCCTCGAGACCGGCAATCAGGCGTACATCGACTCTGTGATGAATCGTGTGTTTGATGACGAGACACGCATCCTCCGTGGTGCAGCCGCTGCTCGTGAGCGCATGCGCATGATGGCACTCACCACCGGTGTGGTGTCAATGGCTTCTAACGGCCAGACTTTCACCTATGACTATGGTGTCACCCACAAGGGCAATGCAGTGACTTCTTGGTCTGACCATGCGAATTCAGACCCAATTGAGGACATTCGCAAGGCTAAGGAGCTCATTCAGGATGAGACTGGCGTGGAGCTCACCAGAGCTGTTTGCGACGGTGCCACCTGGCGTCACATTCGCAACAACGACAGCATCAATAAGTCTATATTCGTGCTGTCTAACGGCCAAGCTGTCGTCTCTGACAACCGTCTGAGTGACTTCCTCGTTGAGGAACTTGGCATTCAGGTAGTTATTGATGACAAGCGCTACATTGATGAGTCTGGCAATACTGTCAAGTATGTGCCCGATGACACGTTCGTGCTTTTCCCGTCTGGCAGCATTGGCAACACCTGGTTCGGCACCACTCCTGCCGAGTCTGATCTCATGGGTGGCTCTACTGCAAACGTGTCTATCACTGATACTGGTGTGGCTGTCACCACGGCTCAGAAGGTCGATCCAGTCCAGGTCGAGACTATAATCTCTCAGATCTGCCTTCCCTCCTTCGAGGCTGCAGATCAGGTCTATATCATGGACACCAAAGCATCTGCTTAGCCTGAAGTAGCAGGTACTAGAAAGCAGAGTTCGTCACACTTGCATATACGAGTTGTGGCGGGCCCTGCTACTTTAGCATAGAGGGAAGGTGTAGAATGATTCAAATCACGGATGGAGTTCATCAGTTCACAGTCAGTGAGGGCGCATTTGATAACATTTTCAAGCAACAGGGATATCAGGTGTTTAAGTCTGCAACTCCAGCAGACTCCATCAAGTCAGAACCTGAGAAGCAGGTAGACCCTCTTGATGAGAAGCCAGTATCTCAGTGGACTAAGCGAGAGCTCAAGTCATACTGTGACAAATATGGGATTGACCTTGAAGGTGTCACCTCCACAGATGAGGTTCGTAAGAGGGTTCTCAACTACCAGGAGCAGAGTAAGGAGTAGCAATGGATAGTAAGGCTATGGCGGCAATCAAGCGTGAGGCACGTGAAAACATGTCGCCTTACTTTGATGATGACGATATAGCTTACTACTATGAGAAGAATGACGGTGATGTCAAAGCTACAATTTACGAACTTCTCATAGTCAAGTCTGAGGACTCCACTATCTCTGTTGCTGGTCTAAACACCCAGGACACGTCAGCTTACTTCAAGCGTCTCGCTTCGAGGTACAAGACTTACAACTCGGGGGTGCTTGATAGTGGCTAACTTGAAGCTAGAGACTCATAAACTTGCACGTGAGCTTAAGAAGTCCGGAGTGGACTATGAGTTCCTTCGCCATGAGGATAATGACTTTGGCGAGGCTTCCGGGAAACTAACTTCAGTGGCTACGATTAGCGGATTGTACCATGAGTCTAACGCGTACGTCTCCAAGTCAAATGGAGACTATGGTGTGTCTAGGACTAAGAAGGAGCCACAGCTTCTTGTGTTGGCAAGTGACTACATGGACTCTGGCATCAAGATGGATGATGAAGTGCATATTAAGCAACTTGGTGCTTGCACGTATCCGAAAGTAATTCGTCTGACTGGTGCAGTAGACATCGGCAACTGGGGGCTAATCATAGATCTTAGTTTTGAGGAGGTTGATGATGGCGATAACATTCATTGATACCTCGATGCTTGACAAGCTTCAAGCAGTAGCTCCGCGAATTGGTCCAGCAGCCATGGTAGTCGCGTCTGCTTCAGCTTCTGAATTACGAGCTTATATGCAGAGCAATAGACGATGGACTGACAGGACTGGCAAGGCTAAGGCGATGCTAGATGCAGTAGCTTCTAAGCCAGATGAGAATACAATCAGAGTCACTCTGGTCCATGGAGTGTCTTACGGTATTTGGCTCGAGTTGGCTCATGAGCAGAAGTACGCTATCATCAAGCCGACAATGCAAGTAAAGTCTGGCGAGTACTTCCAGCGATACCAGAAACTGCTTGAGAAGGTGCTTGGTTCATGATAGATACTGAAGTATTTAAGTATGAGGACTCTAGGCTAAAGGATTTATACAAGTTCCTAAAGTCGAAGGGCTACTCAGTATACTGGCCAGCTCAGCATCAAGGTGACTGCACGTCTCCGTACATTGTTGTCAAGTATAATGGTGCTTCTGGACAACTGATGGACATCAGTTCCAGAGCTGACATCTATAGTCTACTCTGCTACGTGCCGTTCAATCAGTACTCGTACATTGAGGAGTACATTCAAAAAGTAAAGTCTGACATGAAAGAGCTGGAGCCCTTGTTATTGGTCTACGGAGACCAGCAGCTCCCCACATACTTCGATGATGCTAACAAGGGGCATTACGTTGAGATAGATTACAAAAACTACAAGTATGACTAGGAGGAAGCATAATGGCTGGAACAGTTACTAAGTCAAAGGCGGAGATTCCGACTATTGATGTCTCTTTGGTTACCATTCAGATTGGTGACAATGAGTTTGGTTTTGACACGTCGAACAAGGTCTCGGTGGAGGCTCAGACAAATACCACTGATGCAGTTCAGCTTATAATCAAGGGTAAGTTGAAGGCTCAGAAGAAGGCTAAGACCACTCTTACCGGCAATCAGATAACGCTCACTGACAATGTGTTCAATGCAGACCTTGCTATTGCAGTCCAGGGTGGCACCGCTGAGTACGATGCTACTACGCATAAGCTTAATAGTTATACGCCTCCAGTGGCTGGAGAAGACAAGGACCTACCGAACTTCGTGCTCAACTGCTATTCTGCTCAGTATGATGCAGCTGGCAAGATAGTTAATTATGAGAAGATTAGCTATCCCAACTGCAGTGGTCAGCCTGTAGCATTTAGCTCTGAGGATGGCACGTTTCGTGCTCCTGAGTACACGATTGACAGTGCTCCGGCAGATGGCGAGGCTCCGTACACCATCACCTATGTTGATCAGCTCCCGACTCTGACTGACCCGTCTTACGTCTAGAGCTAACCAGAGGCTATCAGAGGCCTTCTAATATTAGTGATGGGTATTTACCCATGCGAATGATTTCAAGTCTTCAGAAGTATTCTGGGAGCTTCTCAGATACATTCGACAGTTAAAAGGAGAGAATGGCATGTCTAACAATAACTACCAGCAATCGCAGAGGCGCAGCAACAATCGGCAGAAGTCACAGCCGCAGCCGCAGCCACATTCACAGTTGCAGTCGCAACCACAGCATAATCAGCTACAGGTGACTCCAATCGCAGACCTCAAGGCCTACATGGGCGGTCAGATAGTTGAGCTCCCTCCATTTGCAGAAGGTCAGCAGTTTGTTGCCCGTCTTCGTCGTCCGTCTATCCTGTCTCTAATAACTAGTGGAAAGATTCCTAACAGCCTTGTCAAGAAGGCATCAGAGATGTTCGCCAGCGGCTCACAGGCATTCGATGTGGCTGACAATGAGTCTATGCAGGATGTGTTCAAAGTAATTGACGTGCTGTGCAATGCAGCATTCGTTGAGCCAACTTACAAGCAGCTCCTTGAAAATGGCATCGAGCTGACGGATGAGCAGTTAGTAGCTGTGTTTAGTTACACACAGCAAGGAGTTGATGCACTCAAATCGTTTCGTGTCGAGTCCTAGTGTAATTCGTGTCATAGACATGGCAAAGCAGTTTGACAAGCTGCCGTCGGAGATTGTTGGAATTGACTCAGAAGAAGATAGTTACACTGCATGGTGTTTCAATGAGGCCTGCTCGGTCATCCTTGACAGGCTAGAGCAAGGGGAGGAGCCCCACTTTAAGAAGGAGTACAAGTCGTTCTCAGACATGTACAAGCAGCTAGAGTAGGAGGTGGGGCTCCATGGCAGTGGATGCTGGTTCTATAGTTGGTAAGTTAGACCTCGACATAAGTGGCTTTCAGAGCAAGTTGAACCAAGCAGCATCAACTACCAAGAGCTCCATGGACTCAATAGAGTCAGCTTCAAAGGCTGCTTCTGACAACGTCAACAGTTCAGGCAAGCGTATGTTCTCTGGCTGGTCTGGAACTCTAGACGAGGCGAAAGACAAGGCAGTAAATGTATTCGGTGGCATATCAACAGCGGCAAAGATCGGGCTAGGAGCAGCAGCTGTTGGAGTAGTTGGTTTTGTAAAGACTTCAGTCGATGCGTATTCCAATTGCGAGCAGCTGTCTGGTGGCATTCAGAAGCTCTATGGCAATATGGGAATGTCTGTTGAGGACTATGCCAGGGTCAACAACAAGTCCGTGTCTCAGGTGCAAGGTGACTGGGAGCGTAACGAGCAAGCTCAGCAGAAGGTATTTGATAATGCAAGTCAGGCGTACAAGACTGCGGGCATGTCGGCTAATGACTACATGCAGCAAGCCACTACATTTTCTGCTAAGTTGATTAAGGATCTTGGTGGCAATACTGAGAAGGCAGCGGATGTAACTGATGTAGCAATTCGAGCGATGTCGGACAACTACAATACTTTCGGCGGAAACATTGAGGACATCCAGAATGCGTTCAATGGATTTGCTAAGCAGAACTATAGCATGCTTGACAATTTGAAGCTCGGCTATGGCGGTACTAAAGAAGAGATGCAACACCTTATTGATGATGCTAATACATATGCTGCTTCAATTGGTGAAGCTTCTAATCTGAGCATTGACTCGTTTGCAGATGTCGTTAAGGCTATCGAACTCATTCAGGAGAAGCAACAGATTGCAGGTACGACGGCTCGTGAGGCTTCTACGACACTTGAGGGCTCGTTTAATTCAATGAAGGCATCTTGGACTAACTTCGCAGCTGAGTTTGGCAAGGATGATGGAGACATCGGAGCTAGGACTGAGGAGCTAGTCGAGTCTGTAGCTACTTACTTGAGTAATCTCATACCTCGCGTGGGGCAGATTGCAAAGGCTGCATTTGATGCGCTGCCAAAGGCGATAGAAGCAGTAAAGGACAAGCTTCCTGGTCCTATCAATGCTATAATTGATGTCATTGGCGCTCTTGGTCCAGCAATAGTCGGCATTGTCACTGGCATCAGCACTGTGGTAGAAGCTATCAAGATCGGCAAGAAGATTGAGGATCTGACTAATGGCATTAAAGCTATGTTCGCAGTTCTTGAAGCTAATCCGGTTCTTGCGATAATAGCACTAATTGCTGCAGTTGCAGCAGCACTAACCACGCTCTACATGACGAACGAGGACTTCCGCAATGGTGTTAATGCTTGCTTCAAGAGCATATCTGATGTTGTCGGTCCTATAATTGAGCAGATAGCAGGAGCACTTAAGCAAGCAGCTGACTGGTTCATGAACAATATCTGGCCTACATTGCAAGACATAGGCAGCCAGTTCATGGAGCTAGTAGAGGCTATAGGTAACAGGCTCAGTCAGTTATTTGACTGGCTTCAGACTGCATTCGGCCCATTTGTAGAGTCGGTTGTGGTGCCATTCTTCGAAAATCTGAAGCAGGTAGTCCAGGATGCGTTCAAGACTATCGGTGATGTCATTAAGACTGCACTGGACATCATCGAGGACATTTTGAAGCTGTTCACTGATGTAGTCAATGGAGACTGGGGAGCTGCATGGGATGACCTTAAGACTCTAGCCTCTGATGCTTGGAATGGCATTGGAACTGTAATTGGTGACCTTGCTCAGGGCATTGTCGACTTGCTCAAGACTATATTCCAGCCGCTTATTGACTTCTTCACTGGTCTGTGGAACGTTATTACGTCTGGAATCTCTGATGCTTGGAGTGGCATAAGTCAGTTCTTCTCAGATCTAGGCAACGGCTTTGTGACTTTGTTTACAGAGACTATTCCGAATGCACTTGCTGGCGTGGTGCAAGCTATTGTAGACTGGATTACCAGTCTTCCTGATCAAGCAGCTCAGGTTGGGTCTCAGTTCTGTGATGCAGTTGCAGACTTTTTCATGAATCTGCCAGAGCGCATAGGTGAAGCTATTGGCTTGATAGTTGGTGTAGTCATTGGTCTGCCAATAGCGCTAGCAGAACTGGCAATTCAGGTTGGGGCAGACTTCTGCGATGCTGTAGTTAACTTCTTTCAGCAATTGCCTGGAAAGATATCCAACTTCCTGAGTATAATCATTTCGAATGTTGGTTCTTGGGTTACCCAGATGGCGTCTAATGCACAGCAAGCTGGTTCGCAGTTCGTTCAGAATGTAGTAAGCTTTTTCCAGCAGTTACCAGGAAAAATAGCTAATTTCCTGAGTAACATCATCTCCAATGTCGGTTCATGGGTCACGCAGATGGCAAGTAAGGCAATGGAAGCTGGCTCAAGTTTCTTGCAGAACATCGTCAGCTTCTTCCAGCAGCTGCCTGGCAGTATTTCTAACTTCATACATAGTGCATTGTCTGCTATTGCAAGCTTCCCGTCTAACCTTGCTAACATTGCAAAGAACGCAGCTCAGCAGTTCTTGAACAACATCAGGAATGGCATGAACAATGCGGTTAATTTCGTACGTAACATCCCGAGTAGGATACTTGGTGCACTTGGAAATCTTGGCAGTCTTCTCTCTGGTGCTGGTCGTTCGATCATGAATGGTTTCCTTAGAGGTATTCGTAAAGGCTTCGATTCAGTGAAGAACTTCGTCGGAGGAATTGCTGGTTGGATTAAGTCTCACAAGGGACCTGAGCAGTATGACAAGCAGCTGCTGGTGGAGAATGGCGGCTGGATTATTCAGAGCTTGGACAATGGCCTGGAGAAGAACTTTCAAAATACTGAGAAGGAAGTATCCAAGTATGGTGAGAGGCTGAAGGATGCGTTTGGCAACTTCAGTAGCAAGACAAGCAAGTTTGGTTCCATGGCGATGCAGTTCAACATGCCTGATAAGGTGGATGTTAGCAATGCAGCAATGCCTAGCAGTATGATTGATTATGACTTGTTGGCTGAAAAGATGATTGACGTGCTTCGCATTGCTCCTATTCAGCCACAGGTTGATGTGAGCATGGAAGACGGCGATGTATACATGGATAGTGAGCGTGTCGGTCGCAAGGTGGCTCCAGTAATTTCTAGAGTGCAAGCAAAGAAGGTGAAGGTCAGTGTCTAAAGGTGACGTATATCAGAATCTGGATAATCTTGGAGGGTTTGTAACATTTGATGGTGTTAATGTGTTTCTCAAGTATGATGCAGATCTGATAGACGTCAGTCTGACTCCTGGTAGTGTGAGCACTACGTCACGCAGGTCTACAGGCAAGTCTAGCTTCAGGCTGTATGACTTTGACTTCGAAGCTGGCAAGATGAAGCTTAAGTTCTATGTCCATGGTTTCATGAGGGATGATGCGCTTAAGAATTCTAACATGCTTGTACGTGCGGCAAAAGATCCTATCATCAAGCTGGTTGATGATGAACCGGACTTCGAGTATGCTACTTTGCTTAGTTCATATTCAATAGAGTACACAAATGTTCCATGGTTCTATCTGGTCGAGATTGAGACTAATGCTATTCGCAGGATGAAGCTTAAGACAGTGACAGCTTCTGGCACGAGCATCAAGTTTAACAATTCTGGGACTGTCAGTTCAGGAGTCAGAGTCAGCATCACGTCTTCTGCTAGCATTACGAATGTTCCAATTAGTATGAATAACGGTGACTCAGATGTCGGCAATTCGATTATAGTAGCTTCTATGACGTCTGGCTTGCCTTTCATCATTGATGGTATTGATGGCAAAGTAGTAGATCAGAATGGTGTAAACAGAATTCTTCAGACAGACTTGACTCGCTTCCCGAAGGTGAGGCCCGGTGAGAACACGTTCACAAGTACGCAGTCTCTTGCATGGACTGTGCAATACTATCCGACTTTCGAAGTTTAGTTAGGAGGCAGAGATGCTGGTACTTCAAGAATTTTCAGATGCAAATGCATTGCATACTCTTGACATTCCAGATGATGACTGGTATGTGACTCATATGTACAACGGCTTTGACACTCTTCAGTTCGAGCTTCCGGTAGACTCTGCTTATTATCCGTTTGTTCATGAGGAGTGCAAGGTAACTTTCATTGGCTCTCGAGACCGTGACATGCGTTTCATTGTCAAGAACATCGACGAGCATTCAGACTTTGTCACTGTTGACTGTGACATTGACTTGGATGACTGGGAGAGCAAGATATTTGAGTCTTTCAGGGTAACAGATTCTACACTTGACAATGTGCTCGGAATGATACTTCCAGATGGATGGTCTAAGAGCGGGACTGAGAAGTACACGAAGCGTACTACGGTAGAAGACACTGAGGGAAAGCCAATTTACGCTTGTACCCCTCTTGGTGTGCTTGACCATGTCACTGAAGCTTATGGTTGCGTGTTCAATTTCGACAATCTGAATAAGATAATATATGTAGTTAATCCAGATGAGGAGAAGCCGTCTGGTGAGTATGTGAGTGATGAGTTGAACCTTACGTCTCGTCCAGGTTTTGTTGGTAACTCCTCTAACTTTGCGACTCGTCTCTATGTATATGGTAAGCGAGATGAAGATGGCAACAATCCGTTGACGTTCGGTGACATCAATAATGGCAAGAACTACATAGAGGACTTTAGCTATTCTGACAAAGTCATATGCATTGGTTGGAGTGATGAGCGGTACACGGTGAAGCAGGATTTGCTTGATGCAGCAAAAGCAAAGTTGGCTAAAATATCAAAGCCAACTCGTTCGTATTCTTGCAAAGTAGCTCAGCTTAATTATAACGTGTGGATGTATCGAGTAGTGACGTTGCTTGACACAGTGCGCAATGTTCGAGTAGACCATCAAGTAGTAGAATGGCGTGAGCATGCAAATCTAGTATATGACGAGGTAACTTTAAGTGCTGTGCAGCCGTCAATTGAGAAGCTTGTCCAGCATAGCATTGATGATAGCCCGGAGAAGATGCGTGAGGAGATAACTAGTGCATATACTCAGTCGATTCAGAAAGCTACTAAAGCAATCATCGGTTCATATGGTGGATACTTCAAGTGGATTCTAGATGCAGATGGCAATCCGATGGAGCTTGTCAATCTGGCCGACTCGACTGATATCAACAGCGCTCAGCATGTGTGGAGGTGGAACAAAGCTGGACTTGGTCATTCTAACTCAGGCTACAATGGCACGTACGACTTGGCAATGTTATCTGATGGTTCGATAAACGCGTCGATGATGGCAGTCGGAATAATTAAGGGAGGTAACTCATACTGGAATTTGAACACAGGCGAGCTTAGTCTTTGGGGCGAGTTAAGAGCAAGCTATGTTGATAAGTTGAATGATAACTATACGCAGACGTTGCATATTGAGCCAGACTATCAGGCGTATTTTATCAGCAATCCAGACATTACGTCTGAGGGACCAGCTTTGGTATTTGAAGCAAGTGATGATTATCGCAGTGCAGCGATTCATCGTGCAATTTCTCAGATGTACAATGGCAGCAGGAACTATAGCATTTCTAACGTTGAGATAATTGGTGGTTTAAAAAAGCAGCATGACCCAGGTGGATATATGAAGGTTGGATCAGAGCTTGATAATTCCGGTAATATATACGGTGTTTGCTATCTTTCTGCTTCAACTGACTATAATGGCCAGAGTGATGACTGTAGAGCATACTTTGATGCAGTTTCTTATGGTGATCATTCGTTGACGAGGATTGAGTCAATAGCTAGAGACCCAAATGGTGAAGTAGGAATGATTGCTAACATCTCTGATGGTAATTTGCATCTTGGTGGCTATCTTAGTGGCATATCAAACAGAGCTACATTTTGTCCTATAATCTGGGATGGTGCTCAGACAGCTAATGAGTTCTCGACTGCTACTTTCAGTGCTACAGTGAACAATCCAGCTAAGTATGGCACGTACATTCCATTCTGTACTGTAGATAACTATCTCAATGATTCAAAGTACATAATTGGCACTACTTCAAATCATTCGGCTAGCGGATGGCGAGGGTGGACAGGAACTTTTCCGCATTCATTAGTAAGTGCTGTAAATGCAAAATGGAGTACTGACCCAAACACAGGAGCAATTAATAGTCTTTCTATCAATACTCATTCTAAGAATCTTTTCAATCCATTCACGTATAAGTTCTATACTATTGGCATTCTTTACTGTTCCTAGAAAGGAGTCAAGATGAGGTCTGAGAGGTTCAAGTACGACGGAACTAACTACGGTGTAGACATTATTCTTGATGCTGACGAGCTTAGCAGTGACATGAAGCAGAGTATAGAAACTCAGTCAAAAGGCACTGTTATCGAAGAGGTGTCAGGAGCAGCAAATGTCACTGAGTCTGGTCCGTCTATTGGTGACACGCATTATTTAATTCCAGAAGGTGCGTTGGCTTCGTACAAGCAGCTGCTTGGCACGAGCTCAGACCAGGAGACAATACAGTACATAATGTACATCAGGGAGCATGGCGAGCCTGAAGTTCAAGCTGATGGAACGAATGCATGGACTAGTGCATATGAAGAAGTAGAGAGCAAGCTGGCACTTAGAGCTTCTACAGATGAAGCTGCTAAAGTCGAGTCTCAGCAAAACGAGCTTCAGAATGTAGATGCAAGCACTGACGAGCTAAAGCAAAAGCTAGAAGAAAAGACTGAAGAAGTTGCTAGCAATGCTACTAGAGCAATTCGCAGGATTGCACGAGCTAAGGTGAAAGCTTCGGCAAACCTTCTTTCTACTAGTACTTCTGAGCCTACTGGAATTGACAAGACTAGATCGATGCTTGGTCTTCCGTCTAGAAAGATAAGCAAGATGGCTAAGGTGAGGTTGATGCGAGTAGCTTCAGTAAATGCTCTTGCATCAGAAGACAGCTCAGAAGTAAAGAGTGACGATACATTTTATGACATTCCAGACGATATATTGAGTTTGTTTGATCAAGACAACGTAAGCAAAGCAAATGATAAGTTTTTAGATGATTTGAAACCAAGGTGGTGACTTAGATGGCTAAGACTTTCAGCTTCGATTTGGACATGAACAAAGGCGAGCGCAGTGATCAGATTGTCTATGGGCGAGCAGGTGACAAGCAGTCTGTGAATATCGCAGCTAATCTTAAACTTGATGGTGCTACATGGACTCCACCTTCTGGTGATGTGAATGCATACTTTGAGTGCATCACAGGAGACAACAAGTCTATTCGAGTTAAAGCTGCTTTGACAGACTCGACTGTGAGTGTGAGTCTTCCTACTGACGTTTACTCGTTCTTTGGCATCGTGTCTAATGCGTACTTCAGGATTGAAGTAGGTTCGGCCGACTCTCCCACTTATGTTGAGTCTTCAGCTTCTTTCAGCATCTATGTATTTGGCTCTACTGATACTGCTTATGCTGTTTTAGATAACTCAGCTGAGCTTGTTGATTGGCGTAAGTTGAATGCCACGTTGAATGAAATAATTAATCAGGCTAATGCTTCAGTCAATGCTGCGATAAAAGCTTTCAACAAGCAGCTTGCCGCCAACAAGTCTAGCATTGATCAAGCAGTCAGCGGAGCTAATCAAGTCATCGATGAAGCTGATTCGTTGAAGAAGGGCGAGCTTGGCAAGCCGCTTACAGTAAGTGAGGGTGGAACAGGTGCTGACAATGTAGCTCAAGCTTGCAGCAATCTTGGAATTTCAAAGAGCGCATTATCTGGTGACTACAACGACTTGACTAACAAGCCTAACTTGTTCAGTGGCAACTACAATGATCTGACCTACAAGCCTGTAATTCCAACTACTCCTATCAGCATAGCAAATGGTGGCACGGGCGCGACTACTGCAGTGGCTGCGCTTACGGCACTCGGGGCTGCGTCTGCTAGCGATCTTACTGCTGTGCAGAATTCAGTATCAAAGAATGCTGT
>ENA-UOOM01003067-UOOM01003067.1-fermentation-metagenome-genome-assembly--contig:-NODE-3067-length-12696-cov-6.217230_pt1 | contig 12696 bp, 11 predicted proteins | sample MGYA00245781_ERZ724031 | MGnify/ENA primary metagenome ERZ724031 (study PRJEB28704, sample SAMN03018317) | fermentation metagenome | biome: anthropogenic terrestrial biome; feature: soil; material... | reverse complement strand
TTTCTCAGGGAGATTATGATTCGGCTTCCGATTTACAAATACAAATGAATGAAAAGATGTCTGAAATAAGGGCACTGTACATCGAATATAAAAACAATATATTTTAGAGGAAGGGGGACACACCTATAAAGAATAGATAGTCTTTGAGGGTAAGCTTTATAGGAATGTCCCCCTTTTTTTGTCTTTTTTTGCTATAAATATTTGGTTTTTTATAATTAGATTGTGTATTTATAAATTTTACACAAAATGTTGTTTACAAATTTATAAACATATGATAAAATTATATGACAAACGTATTCTTTGTATAGTTGTCAATGCTTAGGGTGTGTTTGTAAATAATCGCATATATATAAATTCAGCTTCGGGATAACGTTATTATAGGGTTGAAAGGGTTGTTATATTATATGGGTTAGCATTCATTAATCCTGATGTCTTGATTATATTGTGCGTACAAATTTATGGAGGAGAAATTATGAGTAAGGTTCCAAGAGAAAGGAAAGAGGCAACATTAGGAATTTCTTTTATTCCGGTTATCGCTCTCGTTGCTTCGTTGTCGGTAGCGGTAATAGTTTTTGAGCAAGATGCTCATGTTCCTATATTAATAGGTTCGGCAGTGGGAGTATTAATAGCGGTTTTCCATTTAGGATTTACATGGGATGAGATTGAAAAGGGTATGATTGATTCAATAGGAAGCGTTATGCAGGCCATTTTAATACTTGCCGTAATTGGTATGCTCATAGGAACTTGGATTGCCGGCGGTATTGTACCGACATTGATTTATTATGGCTTGAAGATATTATCGCCCTCATTCTTTTTAATATCAGCTTTATTGCTATGCAGTATAGTTTCTTTAGCTACGGGAAGCTCATGGACTACAGCTGGAACTGTTGGAGTCGCTCTTATCGGTATAGCTCAAGGGCTTGGGATTTCACCTGCATTGGCGGCTGGATGCATAGTATCCGGAGCATACTTTGGCGATAAAATGTCACCGCTGTCCGATACAACTAACTTGGCGCCTGCAATGGCAGGTTCAACATTATTTGATCATATAAAACATATGATATATACGACAGTTCTTTCTTATGGTCTCACAGCGATAATATTTATTATAATAGGCTTACAATATGTGGGGAAAGAATTAAATGTTGCAGAAATCAATGGTATATTGGATGGAATAAAAAGTATTTACTACATTAATCCATTATTTTTACTGGTTCCTGTAATTACAATAGGCGCTGTTGCTATGAAAATACCCGCAATACCGGGCTTGGTTTTAGGTGTTGTGCTGGGAGCTGTTTGTATGATATTCCAAGGTGCGGGATTAGGAGAAATATTTAATGTTATTCAAAATGGTACAGTAGCCGCATCGGGTCATGAAATGGTTGATGCATTGTTGACAAACGGCGGTATGCAATCAATGATGTGGACTATTTCACTGATTATGTGTGCCGGAGTATTCGGCGGTATTCTGCAATCCACAGGTATGATGCAGTCTATAGCTAACAAAATGCTGTCATATGCAAGGGGTACGGGCTCGTTGATACTTGTGACTGCATTGTCCTGCTTATTTGTAAATGTTCTTTGTGCAGACCAATACTTAGGTATTGCTCTTCCGGGAAAAATGTTCAAAGATGAATTTGAGGACAGGGGCTTGGCTCCAAGAAACTTATCACGTGTCCTTGAGGATTCGGGTACTGTAACTTCGGCACTTATACCGTGGAATACATGCGGTGCTACAATGGCTAATTCCTTGGGAGTATCCACATTTGCATATGCTCCGTTTGCATTTTTCAACATATTGAGTCCCATAGTTTCGGTTATTTACGGTTATATAGGATTCTCAATAATGACATTGGAAGAAGACCCTGCTTCTCCGCGATATAAACATAAAATGAAACTTAAAAAATCAAATAGAGAATTAGACGAGTATACAGCTAATTACCAGGCAAATGCAAATTAGTTGACTAAAATAGAAACACACAAAACCTTGTAGGTAACTGCAAGGTTTTTTTCGCTAATAATTATTTGACAATATTTATCATCCAATATGTGGTATTTTTATCTTGTTTAATGGGGGGGATATTGTTTGGATGTCGAAATTACATTTGAAAAAGAATTAAATATGCTAATAGAAAATGAAGATTGTATTGAATCCTTAAGAGAAATATTTTTAAAAGAAATTAACAACACAGAGCAATATAAATCAAAAATTGATAAGTTGTTAAGATTTTCAAAAGGAAACAATTTAATCAGGTCCGAAGCCTGGGGATACTATTATTTAGGCTGGTATAATTTTGACATTTCGGAATATGAAAAAGCTGTAAAAGACTTTTTGACTTCATATGATTTGTTTGAAAAGCATAACAACAAATATGAATTGGCTTATGCCTGCAATGGACTGACAAATGTTTACTGTCAGATGGGACAGTTTAAATTGGCAAATGAATGGGGTCTGAAAGGAATTTCATTCTGTGAAGAAACAGGAAACGATGAAGCAATGATTATTCTTCTTATCAATACATGTATTAACTATATTCAAATGGAGTATTTTGATAAGGCATTGAATATTGTGGAAAGTATAGACGGAATGAACCGGGAGTTAACGGCAAGACAAAAAATATCATACATGCTGTCAATTGCGGAAATTGAAATAAATATGGGGAATCCTCAAAATGCATTAAAAACTATTGATGAAGCAATGGAAATAGAGCCGTCGGGACATCACAACACCGATATAAGCGAAATGTTAAAACTTAAAGGAATGGCATATGTAAAAATACAAGAATATGATCTTGCTGAAGAACAGTTTGAAAAATCCTATAAATTTTGTATCAAATATGATTTAATGTATGAAAAATGTTCAACAATGCTGCAATGGTCTAAATTCTGTTTATTTACAGAGAAATATGACAAAGCAATGGATTTGTTAAATCAAATTATCATCATAAGCTCATCAAATAAATATAATCCAATAATGAGAGAAGCATTCTATTCGTTATATTCTATTTGCAAGAAGAAAGATAAGACAGGCGAGGCACTGAATTACCTTGAAAGCTACATAAGAGTAGATGATGAAATGTATGATTATGAGCAAAGTCAGCTTATGGCAAAAATGAATTTATACAATACAAAACGTGTGGCGGAACAGTACAAACAGCTTTATAAAAGGACTGAGCTTCTTTCGACAATAGGGCAAAGAATTATTTCAAATTTAGATATAAGTTCTATTGCCCACATTATAAATGAGGAAATCAAAAAAATGATTGATGTTGATTATTTTGGAATTGCAGTGTATGACAGTGATAATGATCAGTCCGCATATTATTTTATAAAGGGCCATATATTAATAAGCAAGATTATAAAAGCCGACTTGAAGAACGCCTTGGGCGGATATTGCATTAAAAATAAGGAAGATATTATTATCGGGAATGTAAAGACTGATTATAAGAAATACTTAAATTCGCAGCCTATAGAATTTAAAGGATTTGAAGATGAAGGTAAAACAGTATCTTCCGTTATTTATACTCCCATGATTATAAATGAAAAGGTTGTAGGCTTCATGACCGTTCAAAGTGAAAAAGAAAATCTTTACGGCAAGGATGAATTGAACATATTGAAAATTTTAGTAAATTACACTGCAATTGCGGTCGAAAATGCCAAGACATATAAAAAGATAGAAGACATTGCAACATATGACTGCTTGACTAAATTTTTAACTAAATTAGAAATATTGAAAGTGGGAGATAAAATTTATGAAAAGTATAAGAAAAGCAAGCTAAGATTCAGTGTAATTATGATGGATTTGGATAACTTTAAAATTGTAAATGATACATACGGACATATTTACGGAGACAAAGCACTGAGTCTTGTTGCTGAAATCATATCCAGGTGCATAAGAAATACCGACTACATCGGAAGGTTCGGCGGGGATGAGTTTTTGCTCATATGTTTCGATGCAGGGTTAAATGAGGCTTTAGAAATTGCTGAAAGAATACGAGCTGCCATTGCAAGCAATTTGCTCATATTAAGCGATGAAATAAGCATAAGACTGACAATGAGCCTTGGGGTACATGAATGTGACAAATGGGACAATTCATGTACCGATGTGGTAAAAAGGGCTGATAAGCGCCTGTACATTGCCAAAGAATGCAAGAACACCGTAGTTTGTGAATAAGAATTAATAGAAAAGTATGCAAAGTAAAAAACTTTACATACTTTTTACATTTAAGCAGTTTTTTTTTTACTCAGACAGTTTATATTTGACATTAGCGGGGAACACTTTCAAAACAGAGTGACTTATTGAGGGATGGCTTTTGGAGGAATGCCCCCGGATTAAGATGATAAAAGGAGAAAAAATGAAAAAAAATAAAGTGTTGTCAATGATAGCGTTAGTATTGGTGTCAGCATTGGCTTTAGCGGGATGTGCGCAAGAGAATCCTTCCGAGCAAGGAGATAATTTTGATTTAGGAAAAGATATTACTGTGGTAGCAAGAGATGCTGCTTCCGGAACAAGAGGGGCTTTCCATGAGATAATGAAAATAATTGTTAAGGAAAATGATACGGAAGTTGATAAATTAGTTGTAGGTGCTTTAGAGTTTGATGGGACGGATAAAGTTATTACAGCAGTTGAAGGAGACAAATACGGCATAGGTTATATTTCATTAGGCTCTGTAAGTGACAGGATTAAAGCGGTTTCAGTAAACGGAACCGAGCCTACTGTTGAAAATGTAAGAGACGGAAGCTACTCGGTATCAAGGCCCTTCTTATTGGTTACAAAGGGAACCGAAAGTGAATTGGTAAAAGATTTCTTAAAATTTACCGAATCAACACAGGGACAGGCTATTACGGATGAAATGAAATTTATAGGAGCTGTTGATTCATCTGAAGAATATACGGCATCAGGTATGTCGGGTACAATAAAAGTAGCCGGCTCAACATCGGTGGCACCTTTGATGGAAAAATTGCAGGAAGCATATAAGGAGCTTAACCCGGATGTAGTATTTGAAACTCAGGCACAAGGTTCATCACAAGGTATTAAAGCCGCAATTGACGGTTCTTATGATATCGGAATGAGTTCAAGAGAATTAAAAGAAGAAGAAGCTTCGGAATTAAACAGGCATGTACTTGCGATTGATGGTATTGCAGTAATAGTAAATAATGAAAATCCAAAAAGTGATTTGGCATCAGAAGATATTACAAATATTTATATAGGCGAAATCACAAAGTGGAATGAAGTTAAATAATGCAAACAAGACACTCGAACATTAATGAGATAATAATGCAGGCAATCTTCTTTCTGTCTGCATTAATTTCCGTTATTGCAGTCCTTGCCATCTGCCTCTTCCTGTTCATGAGAGGTATCCCTGCTATTTCGGAAATAGGATTTATGGATTTTATATTTAATGAAAAATGGGCACCCACAAACACTCCTGCTTCTTACGGAATATTGTCCATGATTGTGGGAAGTGTTTATGTGACGGCAGGAGCAATTGTTATAGGCGTGCCAATCGGACTAATGTGCGCAATATTCTTAGCGGAATTTTGTCCGGATAATGTTTATAAAGTTGTTAAGCCGGCGGTAAATCTGTTAGCAGGCATACCTTCAATAATTTACGGTTTTTTCGGAATGGAAGCCATTGTACCTTTAGTGAGGGAAAATTTCCGCGGAAACGGATACAGTATTCTGTCATCGGCAATAATTTTAGGAATTATGATACTTCCGACAATTATTTCAATAAGTGAATCATCCATAAGGGCTGTTCCGGAAAATTATGCGGAAGGCTCCTACGGTCTTGGGGCTACAAAGGAAGAAACAGTTTTTAAGGTGATAGTTCCGGCAGCTAAATCAGGGGTTTTGACTTCGATTATATTGGGCATAGGAAGAGCGGTAGGTGAAACAATGGCTGTTGTTATGGTTGCGGGAAACTCTGTAATGCCTTTGGACCAAATAGGAATTCTTAAGCCAATCAGAACATTAACTACGAATATTGTGACTGAAATGAGCTATGCGTCAGGACTTCATGAATCAGCTCTGATATCCACAGGTGTAGTATTGTTTGTTTTTATTATAATGTTGAATACTTCTTTAAGCCTTATAAAATCTAAGGCTCAAAGAAATTAACAGAGGTTGAGCTATGGACAGAAGCATAAATAATTTACAACAAAGAAAAGTAAAAGCATTATTGCTGAAATTCTTCGTGTGGTTTTGCGGAATATTGACAGTAGGAATTTTAATCTATATACTATTATTTATATTATTAAAAGGAATCCCGAAAATTAATTTGGTGTTTTTGCTTGGAGAATATAATTCTGAAACACTTTCTGCCTTTTCATCTATTGTTGCCACAATTCAAATGATTGTGCTGTCTTTATTGATTTCGGTTCCAATCGGTGTGTTTTGCGCAATTTATCTTGCAGAATATGCTAAGAGAGGAAATAAGGCGGTAAAAGTAATAAGGCTTGCCATAGATACTTTAGCCGGAATACCTTCAATAGTGTACGGTTTGTTCGGAATGATATTTTTTGTCAATATACTTGGTTTCAGGGCATCTGTTTTGTCGGGAATTTGTACTATATCAATTATGATTCTGCCGGTTATTATAAGCTCATCGGAAGAAGCCATAAAATCGGTTCCGGACACTTATCGTGAAGGAAGCTTAGGTATAGGTGCCACAAGGCTGCGTACGGTATTTCGGATAGTGCTTCCAACGGCAACTCCGGGGATACTTGCGGGAATTATTCTTGCAATCGGACGTATTGTGGGAGAAACGGCAGCATTAATATTTACAAGCGGAACGAATGTGCTGAAAAATCCGTCATTAAATTTGTTTGCATCACAAAGGACTCTTGCAATTCATATGTATATGCTTGCCGGAGAAGGTCTGCCTCATTCAAGGGACATGGCATTTGCAACAGGAGCAATTCTGATAATAGTAGTGTTTTTAGTGAATTATGCAACAACTAAGTTTGCAGGCAGAATAGGGAGGTTACAATGACTGATAAAATAAAAATAGAAAATGTTGATTTGTATTACGGCGAATTTCAAGCCTTAAAAAATGTAAACATGAAAATAAAGGAAAATGAAATAACTGCTTTTATCGGTCCATCAGGGTGCGGAAAATCCACATTGCTGAAGTCATTAAACAGGATGAATGATTTGATTGAAGGAGTTAAGATTACAGGCAAAATGCTTTTGGATGATGTAGATATATACAAAAATATGGACGCAACCGTACTAAGAAGAAGGGTGGGGATGGTTTTTCAAAAACCAAATCCGTTTCCCATGAGTATTTATGAAAATGTAGCATATGGTCCAAAGACACACGGTGTTAAAAACAAAGCTAAATTGGACGAAATTGTGGAGCAGAGTCTTCGCTCCGCAGCCATGTGGGATGAGGTGAAGGACAGACTTAAAAAAAGCGCCTTGGGTTTATCCGGAGGTCAGCAGCAAAGAATCTGCATAGCAAGGGCATTTTCCGTCAACCCGGAAGTCATATTGCTTGATGAACCAACTTCCGCGCTTGACCCTATTTCTACAATGAAAATAGAAGACTTGCTGATTGAAATAAAGAAAGATTACACCATAGTAATAGTTACCCACAACATGCAGCAGGCAACCAGAATATCAGATAAGACAGCATTCTTCCTTCATGGAGAAATTGTTGAATTTGACGAAACAGAAAAATTGTTTTCAATGCCTAAGAATAAAAAAACAGAAGATTATATAACCGGAAGATTCGGATAGAAGGAGGTATTTATGAGAAACAGATTTGATAGTGAACTTGATAAATTGAATCTTGAACTGATAAAAATGGGCGGTCTGATAGAAAATGCAATTGAATACAGTGCCAAAGCACTCATAAACCGGGATCTGTCATTGGCTAAAAAGGTTAATGAATTGGAAATTGAAATTGATGATATGGAAAAAACTATTGAGAGTCATTGTCTTAAGTTGCTGCTTCAGCAGCAGCCGGTAGCGTCAGACCTTCGAATTATCAGCACTGCTCTTAAAATGATAACCGATATGGAAAGAATAGGCGATAATGCGGAAGATATAGCCGAAATCGCAAAGTATATGGTTAATCAGAAATTTATAAAAGACCTTGTTCATATTCCGCAAATGTCGGAAGCAACAATTAGCATGGTAAAAAGAAGTGTTGATGCATTTGTTAACAAAGACAAGGAATTGGCAGAGAAAGTATGTGCTTCGGATGATATTGTCGATAATTTATTTAAAACAGTGAAAGAAGAATTAATAGAAAAAATTCAGGAAGACAAAGAAAACGGTGAACAAGCTATTGATTTAATAATGATTGCAAAATATTTAGAAAGAATAGGCGATCATGCGGAAAATATAGCAGAGTGGGTTATATTTTCTATAACCGGCGAACATAAGATGCCCTACGCGACCTAACCCATTTATCAGGTAGGTCATTCGGAAATCAAAATAGGAGAATAGTATGAGACTCATATATTGTGTTGAAGATGAAGCGGGTATAAGAGAATTAATTACACTTGCTCTTAGCACTGCAGATTTTGAAGTAAAAGGCTTTGAAGATGCTGCAGCACTTTATGCTGAAATGAAGAACAGACTTCCGGACTTAATATTGCTTGATTTGATGCTTCCCAAAACCGATGGGATGACAATTTTAAAAGAACTAAAAAACAGCTCCGAATACAAAAATATACCTGTTATAATTCTTACAGCAAAGTCCTTGGAGCTGGATAAGGTAAAAGGATTGGAATCGGGAGCAGATGATTTTATAACCAAGCCATTTGGGGTATTGGAGCTTTTAGCCAGAGTCAAAGCTGTCTTAAGACGTTCGGAAAAAAAGATTGAAGAAGAAATAAGATACAAGGACTTAGTATTGGATTACAGCAAGAGAATTTTGCATTATATGGATAAACCTGTGACTCTGACATATAAAGAATTTGAACTGCTGTATTACTTGATGCTCAACAGGGGTATAGTTCTTTCAAGAGACAAAATTCTTCAGGAAATATGGGGTTATGATTATGAAGGGGAAACAAGGACTGTTGACATGCACATTAAAACCATAAGGCAGAAGCTTGAAGCGGTAGGATGTATTAATTATATCGCTACGGTCAGAAGTGCCGGCTATAAATTGGATGAGCAGGGCGATTCATGAAAAAAAGACTTTTTTTAATAATATTGCTGATATCCATAGTCACATCGTTTGTTACATGTATACTCACAACATATGTGTACTATGATTTTTATGTCAATAATGCAAAACAGCAGCTTAAAACAATAGTTAAGCTTACAGCAGAGCCTCATAAATGGGATAATACGGTTTCAATCAATTCATCCGTAAACAGTATTTTAAAATCAGCTGATTACAATATGCGCTTTACGATTATTAAAAATGACGGAAATGTTATTCATGACAGCTGGAAGGATGAAATTAATGAAAACCACATGGACAGACCGGAAGTTGCTGAAGCATTTGAAAAGGGTTTTGGTGAAGACACAAGGTATTCTAACACTGTATCATCGGATATGTACTACTATGCCATTAAGTTGAAGGATGATGAGGTGCTTCGATTATCCAGGGAAATAAGCAGCATAAACAAAGTATTCGGAAGTATATTGCCTATACTTTTTGTGCTGTTTATTTTTGTTTTGTTTATTGTTTATTTTGCAGCAAAAGTAACTACATGTAAGATTTTAAAGCCCATTAACGAAATGACCAAGTCTTTAGGTAATATGTTGGAGGAAGAATCTAAAGATAATATAATAATTTATGAAGAATTGGAACCTCTGTCAAACACCATAAAAGACCAAAAGAATAGAATAAATGAATATATAAATGAAATTAAGCATGAACGCGACAATATATCTTTTATAACAGGAAATATGAAAGAAGGATTTATACTGTTAAACCGCAATAAAGACATTCTTTCCATCAATAAAAGCGCAAAAATAATGATAGCAAATGAAAATTTTGAATTAAAAGGAAGCAGAAATATTTTAGAGTTAACCCGCAGCGCAGAAATAATTGACAAAATAGATTCTTCTTTAAAAGAAAATAAACATCTTATATACGATGCAGATACTTTCGACAAGTATTACAGATATTATTTCAGCCCTGTAACTGAGCAAAATAAATCAATCGTAAAAGGATTATTGATATTGATTGAAGATATTACAATTCAGAAGAGAGCTGAAATTATGAGAAGCGAATTTACAGCAAATGTGTCCCATGAATTAAAGACACCTCTCACAACCATGATAGGCTTTGCGGAGATGATAAAGGAAGGGCTGATAACGGAACAGGCAGGCATTGAAAAATACAGTGCCTTGATTTACAAAGAAGGAATGAGGCTCATATCCTTGATTGAAGATTTAATGAGACTCTCCAAAATTCAGGAAAACACAGGTACTGTTGAAGAGAAGCTAATCAACATTAAAGAAATCAGTAAAGAAGTTGTTACCCTGCTCAGCTCAAAAGCAGAAAATAACGGCGTGAATCTTATACTTAATGCGGATGATGTTGTAATGAAAGCAAACAGTAATTATATTAACGAGCTTTTATATAATCTCATAGACAATGGAATTAAATATAATAAACATGGCGGAAGCGTGAATATTAATATTTATGAAGATGAATCCTTCGCTAATATTGTTGTATCTGACACAGGATTGGGAATACCCCCTGAACACAGAGACAGAATATTTGAAAGGTTTTACAGAGTCGATAAAAGCCGCTCCAAGGAAACCGGAGGCACAGGGCTGGGTCTTTCCATAGTAAAGCATATAGTGGAGCTTTACGACGGTATTATAAATATCCAAAGCGCAAATAACAAAGGAACAAAAATAACTATACAATTCCCGGTGTAAATTTTATGCTCGTTGATAGACGAAACTATGCCTGGTTTTTTGATTTTTGTTTTAATCAGCAATTTATAATTCATTAATATTATTTTAATTTTTATGGTGTATGATGAGAGAAGCATTGGCAAACCATTGACAAGGCAAATTTATATTGTTAAAATAAATAACAACCAAGAAATGAGAGATTAAATGTAATGTTCGGATACGTAACAATAAATAAAATGGAATTGAAATTCAAGGAATATTACAGCTACAAGGGTTATTACTGCGGGCTGTGCAAGCGGTTGAAAACAAAATTCGGCAACACCTCAAGGCTTACACTGAATTATGATATGACATTTTTGATACTTTTGTTAAGTTCTCTTTATGAGCCAAACAACAAAATATTTAATGAAAGATGTATTGTTCATCCGGGCAGGAAACAGCTGATTATACAAAACGAAATAACAGATTATGCAGCTTCGCTGAATGTAATACTTTCATATTACAATTTGATTGATGATTGGAATGATGACAGAGATTATAAATCATTGGCGGCATCTTTGGTATTGGAAAGTAAGTTTAAAAAATCAAGCTCAGAGCTTAAGGAAATATCGGAAACAATTAAATCAAGACTAAATAATATTTCTAAGCTTGAGAAAGAAGACACTGACGATATTGACGCAGTATCCAACGAATTTGGACATTTGATGGAAGAAATGTTCTTATACAAAAAAGATAATTGGGAGAACAGCTTGCGAAGAATAGGCTTCTACCTTGGAAAATATATTTATTTTATTGATGCCTATGAAGACATGAAAAAGGATGAAGAAAATAAATCATATAATCCATTCAATAAAATAAATGTTGAAAACAAGGAAGAATATGCTAAAAATCTCTTAATGCTGAATTTGTCACTGTTAAGCAATGAAATCGAAAAACTTCCTTTGATTCAGGATAAAGGAATAATAGATAATATTATATATTCGGGAATACTAAATAAATTTGATAAAAAGGAGACATCGTATGAAAGACCCATATGAAGTTTTAGGTTTAAAAAGAGGAGCATCTACGGAAGAAGTAAAAAGCGCCTACAGAAAATTGGCAAAAAAGTATCACCCTGACATGAATGTGAACAATCCTCTGCAGGATTTGGCAGAAGAAAAATTTAAGGAAATTCAATGGGCATACGATGAAATAATGAATGGCAATACTTCTAATGCCGGATACGGTTATAATTATTCCGGCAGCGGCTCAAGCAGCAATACCGGTGACTTGTATTCGGCAAGGCAATATGTTAATTCAGGAAAGTTTCAGGAAGCTGCAAATATCCTGCGCAAAACAAACATTAGAAATGCCGAGTGGAACTTTTTAATGGGTGTCTGCCAAGTTAGCTTAGGCTATGTCAACCAGGGCATGCAGCATGTTCAAACTGCAGTAAATATGGAGCCTTCAAACATGGAATATCAAAACTACTTAAATCATATTTACAACATGCAGCGCTCATACCAGCAAAGAGCATACAGTTACGGAGGAAGGAGCTCAAGCTCGGCTGATTGTTGTACTCAGTTAATTTGCGCAGACTGTCTGTGTGAATGCTTGGGAGGAGATTTGATTTCATGCTGCTAAAAAGTAAGGATGTTGCATATTTAGGTGTGCTGTTAGGTTTAAATCAATTATTTATAATACTTTCGTCAGTCATTGAAACCAATACAATAATACTTATGGCGGCAGCGGCATTGATTGTTGGGGCAGTGGTTGTTGAATTCGGAGGAAAGACAGGCATAGTATTTTATATTGCATCCTGTATTTTAGGCTTTTTTTTGACCTTCAATAAGGTTGAAATTATTACATACGTATGT
>ENA-UOOM01003066-UOOM01003066.1-fermentation-metagenome-genome-assembly--contig:-NODE-3066-length-12697-cov-5.355798_pt1 | contig 12697 bp, 12 predicted proteins | sample MGYA00245781_ERZ724031 | MGnify/ENA primary metagenome ERZ724031 (study PRJEB28704, sample SAMN03018317) | fermentation metagenome | biome: anthropogenic terrestrial biome; feature: soil; material... | reverse complement strand
GATTGTACTATCTTTGATGCTATTATACTATGTGCAGGCGTACTTGACGCTTACGTTGTGGCTATGCCCAAACATGTTTACAGGCTGAAATAGTTGCTTGCATTAAAGGTTTAGCTAACCTAACACTCCCGGATCTGCATGGTGATGATATACATATCGTCGTTAAGACTGACACAAGAATTATTCCATGGTTTTTCAATAACCAGTGGTACAAAAAGATCTTATATCCCGAAGATAGAGGACTTGTTAAAGATTTTGTCAATAATAACGTGCTGGAGTTATACCAATTATGGTATCTCGTAGACAAGCTACCATATAGAATTAGCTTTAAGACAGCCAAGAGGTCCGATGTGTATATGCAATTGGTGCACGAATATGCAAGGGGTACACTTAACAAATATGATATTGACCCAAATGGTTACTGGGTAAGGAGATCTGACGCTGATAGTTTTGAGTATGTATTCGACACAGATATGAGCTTCTTTCGTAGAACACCATTGCCTTTTTTCACCGACCATTACATTGATGACGAAGTTGTAGGTGTATGCCAAAAACCATATGATGGACATTTTGATTACGAGTTTTGCTGATTACTTCCGCTATCCGGTGTACCCGATGATTATAGATCTGACGTCATTCAACTACGAAAGTATATAAGAGAAAGTATCACTGGAGGTGAAAAACGATTGCTTACTATAGAAGAAGAAAAGAAAGAAGATGCAATATTAAAATCATGCTATTTTAAAGTGTGATATTTTAAAAGCAGCCATTAGTTGGAGGTAAGAACTATGTATAAGATAAGCAAACAAGAGAAAATCATGGCTACTAGCCAAACTGATGTTATAGCTTCTCTAATTATTGATAGCCAAGCAGGCCTTACATACTACAAGGTTTTTAAGGAGTTTATAGAAAAGACAGCTCATATGAAAGTTAATACTTTGGAACCGAGATTAGAGAACAAAGAAGGCATGAAAAGACAATTGGCTGAAATGCTGATGAAAGTAATAGATATAGCTGTAGGTAATGAATAGCTATTTTTTGTAAACCATTGTGTTGAATTTTCACAGATTGTTCTCTTGAAAACCGTAGTAGTGAATTAGCATAGATTTGGTTATTGAAAATCCCAAAACATTGCCTTGATTGCCTACCTTCGATAACAGAAAATGTTTACTTCGGCATATGAGAACTCTCTATATCGATTACTGAATTCTTTATTATCGTTGTTAACCGTAGTTATTTTATTTTTCACCGTAAAGACTATCGAAAAAATACTTGATTTTGTATAAAGTCATTCGATAGATTAAAGATGCTATAAGAATAATTTTAAAGAAGATGAAGGAGGATTTTGATTATGTTTTTGTACTGTGCATTAAGCATAGTATTGTTTTGAGATTTAGCTCTTGCTGGATCTTTATACACTATCGCCACATTAAAGGGCCGTGGCGGGAGTGTTCTTTGTACTGCTACAGCAGTATACGCCCTAAACGGGATGCTCCTTTTTTATTTTGTATATTGTAGTGTGTAAGCATTAACGGGACGACAGCAGGCGTACCGTGTTAATGCTTGCACCATGCTTATATAGCTGATGCTACAGAAGTGATCTTTATGCTTAAGCCCAATACTACAGTTGGTTATCCCAAGCTCAAGCCGCAAATGCTTACAGAAGATAATTTTTAGCACAAACCGCTTATGCTTCAGTAGTGAGTTTTTAGATAAGTTAGTTCGTCTGTATTGCGATTTTTGCTGCCATACACATTTGAAATATACATAGAAAAATGATGAGGTGATGAAAATGGCAAAACATAACTTGGCATACCAAATGGATAGTGCAATACAACAGGCATTTCGGCCTGGAGCCGATAAACGCAGTGGAAAACATACAGGAGAACATAAAAGTATTGTTTATAGTTTCAATGAAAAGAAGAGTCTTCAGCAAGTAGCTTATGAGTTCAAGGATTATATAAAGGATAATTATTCGAATATAAAATTAGTTAAGGATTTGAATTTCGATCATTGGCAGTCATTCCTAAATGAAAAGTCTAAAACCTGCAGTACAGCAACACTTAAGAACTATGTCAGTAGAATAGGCAAGATTGAAATTGTTTGTCAGAACAAGTTCGGATTTAAGAGTAATTGGAAAGAAAATATTTTAGCTCCATCTTCTCAAAAAACGCCCGGCAGAAACAAGCTCCGGGTTCAACAAATGGACAAAAGTGATTTGAGCCGGGCGTTGGAATTCGGATATATAAATAGTAAATCGAAAGGAACAGTTGCCATTGACCTTTGTTATCGATTTGGGCTTCGAGCTTCCGAGTGTGCTAATCTTGCTGTTAAGGATGCCGATTTAAAAAATGATCAGCTTCATGTTAAGGGTAAAGGGGGGAGACACCGTTATCTACCCATCAGAAAAGAAGATTATGAGATACTCTATAAGCTCTGCGAAGGAAAATCAGGGCAAGATAATTAATAGGGATTAAGGCAGACAGCATTAATCAGCAGCTCAATCGAATTCTCAAAAAGCTTGATTTGAAAGACAAATATCCGTTAACCAGTATTCATGCGATCAGAAAATTGAAAGCCCAGGAATTGTGGACTGAAAAGAGGCAGAGCGGATTATCAAAGAAGGAAACAATGAACTTTGTATCCGATTATCTAGGTCATGGTAAGGGCCGATTCGATGTAATAAACACGTATGTTGAAAACCAGCATTAGAATAAACGAAATTTGGAGTTTAATTTAACTGATTCCTAAAAAAAATACTTGAAATCTAAAGAAATCATTTTCTATAGTTAAGATATCGAAGAATTGAAAGGTGGAATTGGATTATGGAAAATGAGAAATCTTTAAATAATTTTTTTCTAGATTCGGAAACCGATTTAGAAAAAAAGGGGGGTAGAAGACCTCCAGAAATAGTAAAGGAAAGTAGAGAAATAAAAGGAAACAAAGATGGGAAATCATTAACAATCGCTAATAGCAAGGCTATAGAGCTGGAAATTGACGGTCATGTGTTTTCAACTAATGAGTTTAAGAAGCTATTTCCAAACCAGTATGAGTCATTTAATATAAAAAGAACGTATGCAAATAAAAAACTGAACGACGGTATTAAGTTAGAAGAGTCAATATATTTTTACTTTCCAATCGGTATGTTGGAGCAGCACTCTATTAAGTTAACGTGTAGAAAGAAGATGGTAGAAATAACCTATTTACTTTCATAACGAGTATAGGTGATGGAATACTATTTCGAATCATCTAAAATGACTAATATAGCTATAATATGGATATATTGCTTTCATATTTATAGTGCCCTCCACAATTTAATATTTTCATATTTAGTGCCCCCATTACATATCTATTATTACCAGATAATAGATAATAGAATAGAGGGGGCATAGGAGGATGCAGATTGAAGTCATAGGAACTAAGGAAGCAGAAGAATACACAGAGAAGGTATTAGTTAAATGGATTGCAGGGGTTATCTATAACAGCTCAGAGTTTCAGGGCCAGTTATTAAAACAAGAACAAGAGAAGAATATTGAAGAGGTAAGTTAAATCCTCTTCTTTTACATAGTGGACATGCCTTTTATAAAGGGCAAGTCTTAATTAAAGAAAATTGAAAAGTTAAACTAGCAATAGTTAAGTAGGACAAGCAGGAAGGAGGAATTTCTTATCTCTCCTCATATTTCATAAATATAATAAAGAAGTAAAGTAGGGATGATCATAAATGATAGTGGCTTGCTATTGTCGCGTTAGTACCGAAAAGGACCAGCAATTGGACAGCCTGGATAATCAAATTGAATACTTTAAGGATATATGCAAAAACCGAAATTATGAGCTATATAAGATTTATCCTGATGAAGGAATTTCGGGTAAACAATTAAGTAAACGCCCCGAATTTCTAAAGATGATGAGGGATGCCCGAGCTCGAAAGTTTGGTGCTATCCTTGTTAAAGACGTTTCGAGGTTTGCCAGAAACACAGTGGATTTCCTCCTTTCTATCAGGGAATTAAAAGCTATGGATATTAATGTGTTTTTTGTTTCATACGGGATGGACATTATCAATGCAGACGAAAATTATCTAACAATGATGGCGAGTAATGCCCAAGCGGAATCTGCTAACCTCTCAGTGCGTGTTAAATGGGGCAAGCGGCAAAATGCGCTCCGAGGTAACATAGCCGTGCCAAATTTTGTTTTTGGTTACGACAGGATAGATAAACATACACTAGAGCCAAACGCCGAAGAAACAGCTACTGTAAGGGATATATACGACATGTACGTAAACCAAAACATGGGAACTACACGAATTGCAGGAGAACTTAATGCGAGAGGTATCAAGACAAAAAAGCTGCATACCAAATGGACGGCTACTACAGTAGGACAGATCATTAAAAATCCAATTTATATAGGGAGAACAGTATACTTAAAGCAGCAAGTCAAGGATTTTTTGACAGGGACACGAGAGGATTTACCAAAAGAAGAACAGATTGTCGTTGAGAGACCAGAATGCAAAATTATAGATAACGAGACTTATGAGAAAGCCCAAATAATAATGGAACAACGCAATATACAATTCAACATGCATAATAAGCGTAATTCATACCAATATCCCCTCTCCCAGCTTTTAAATTGCCCAGAGTGTGGATATTCATTCCGTCGCATGAAGCGCAAATACAGCCATTCCGGGCGAACTTATGAGTACTGGACATGTTCATCTCGCAACTCATACGGAGCGGATTACTGCTCTAATAAGACACGAGTGGATGAAGCTGATATGCACGAGGCTCTTATTCAATACCTCCAAGGCTTGCTTGTGAGTAAGAAAAAAAATATCTCTCTTATTGTAGATGAGATAGAATCTAAACTAGAAAAAGAGAACCCAGAGAAGAATCCAGAAGAAATAGAAAGAGAGATAGCAAAGGTAGAAAAAGATAAGTTGAAATATATGGAGATGTACAAAGCAGAAGTAATTGATATGCTAGAGCTCAAGAAATGCACCGACCCTTTAAATCGACAATTAAGAGCTTTGAGACTAAAACAGCAGACAGTGTTTAGGAGAGATATTACTTCAGATATTAGACGAGAAGTAGAGAGCGTTTTTGAAAGGATTGAACAGGTAGTGACTGCTGAAAAATTAGAAAATGAAATGCTTAAATCTATCATCGAAAAGATAGTAGTAAACCATGACGGCAGGCTCCAGCTTTACCTTTATATGGAGGGGGTGGAATCAAAAGAAACCATTCCAACGTCTAATATCCTTGCACAAGGACGTGTCGGAACGCCTTCCGAAGATAAACCCCACTATTTCAGATGAAGTCAAAAAGGTACTGGAACAAAATAAAGCAGAAAGACACATAAGAGGCGGACGAGCGACCCGCATCAAATATAAGTCATGTGGATATAAGGACTGATAACTCTCTTAGCATCATATATTTTCCTGAAAAGCATGTGGTATGAAAACGGATGAAACGCACAGAATATGAATCAAAAGCAGGATAAACGTGACGTATACAGCTGCTTTTTGCTGGAAGGTCATGTTTTTCTTTGTATAAAAAAGGGTTATTGCGAATTTTGTAGAATAAGAGTATATTATTTAGTATATATTGTTGACTTGTATGGGTTACTGCTTGTATCATTTTAATATTATATGGAAAGGTGAGATTGCTTTTGTTGGGGTTCAGAGATATCGGCATCGATTTGGGGACAGCCAGTGTGCTGGTATATATCAAAGGTAAGGGTATTGTATTAAAGGAACCTTCTGTTATATCCATTGATAAAAATACGAGTAAGGTGCTGGCGGTAGGGGAAGAAGCCCAAAGGATGCTGGGCCGGACACCTGGTAATATCGTAGCCACTCGACCGCTGTCGGCGGGAGTCATATCCGATTACGAAATTACGGAAAAGATGCTGAAATATTTTTTGCACAAGGTTACGCGAAAGCACCTGTTTGGAAAACCAAGGGTAGTTATTTGTGTACCCAGCGGGGTAACGGAAGTAGAAAAACGTGCAGTATTGGATGCTGCAGCAGAAGCGGGAGCAGGGCGGATTTTTCTTATTGAAGAGCCCATTGCAGCTGCCATTGGCGCCGGTCTGGATATTTCCAAAGCCTGCGGGCATATGTTGATTGATATCGGCGGCGGCACTACCGATGCAGCAGTCATTTCTCTGGGAGGTGCGGTTCTTTCAGAAACCATCAAGGTGGCAGGAAATGATTTCGATGAAGCGATCATGAAATATATGCGCAAAAAACACAATCTGCTCATAGGCGACAGAACAGCAGAAAATATGAAGATCAACATCGGTTCGGCCTATCCCAGAAAGGAGCAGATATTTATGAATATCACAGGCCGCAACCTGATTTCCGGTCTTCCCAAAGCCGTGAGTGTTTCTTCTGAAGAGATGATTGAAGCCTTGGAAGAACCGATACAGGATATTCTGGAGTGCGTACATTCTGTCTTGGAACGTACACCGCCAGAGCTGGCCTCTGATATCAGTGAACAGGGGATTTGCTTGACAGGAGGCGGAGCCCTGCTGTACGGCTTCGACAAACTCCTGCAGGAGCGTACTAAAATTGCCGTTTACCTCGCAGAAGACGCCATCTCATGTGTAGCATTGGGTACAGGTAAAGCATTGGAATCTCTGGATGCATACTCCAAAGCTTTTGTATTTGAACACCGGAAAGGGGTCCCTGTAGCATATTAACTGGAAGGAGCAGCATATGTATCTGGATATCAATGAAATCATGAAGCGCATTCCTCACCGATACCCTTTTTTATTGGTGGATTGTGTTACTGAACTGTTTCCAGGGAATTCTGCCAAGGGATATAAGAATATCACAATCAATGAACCTTTTTTTCAAGGTCATTTTCCAGGTTATCCCGTAATGCCCGGTGTCTTGGTTTTAGAGGCACTGGCTCAGCTGGGAGCAGTTGCTGTTTTAGGCAGCGAGGAAGACAATGGAAGGTTGGCACTTTTTACCGGCATTGACAAGGTCCGTTTTCGAAGACAGGTAGTTCCTGGCGATAAATTGCAATTGGAAGCCAGAATCATCAGGATGAAGGGAATCATGGGCAAGGCTGCAGTCAGAGCTTCAGTAGATGGAGAAGTGGCAGCAGAAGGAGAGATTATGTTTGCACTTACCACAAGGGGTTGATGGAGCTGATAGTCAAAAAAAATGAGCGGATTGCTGCCATGACACGGATTTTGTGCAGTCATCCCAATAAAAATTATACCCTGAACTATTTCAGTGAACTGTTCCATTCAGGCAAGTCCACTATTTGTGAAGATATGGCAGTCATTCGCAGCACCTTATTGGAATTCCATCTTGGAGACGTGGTTACCACAGCAGGAGCAGGAGGCGGAATCCGTTTTGTGCCTATGATGGAAAAGCAAGACATCTCAAACTACATTGTTAATTTATGTCATGAACTATCTGAGCCGAATCGAATATTGGCCGGAGGATATCTTTACATGAATGATATTCTTCACGATCCTCAGCAGATCAACCAAATCGGAGAGATCCTGGCAACTCGTTTTATGGATACGAAGCCTGATTTTGTTTTTACAGTGGAAACCAAGGGTACTCCTGCAGCCCTTGCTGTTGCTCATTTCCTGGGCTGCCCTGTTGTGGTGGCGGGGCGTGATGGACAAGCCGTAGCAGGGCCCCTGGTCAGCATCAATTACGTTACGGCTTCAACACGTAGAATACAAACCATGTCTATCTCCAAGCGGGCGATAACGGAAGGCAGCCGCGCTCTAATTATAGATGACTTCATGAAAGGCGGCGGAACTGCTCGAGGCATGGCTAACCTGCTGAAGGAGTTTCATGTGGATATTGCGGGAACCGGTTTTGTCATTGCCACCAGGGAACCTGTCAGCAAATTGGTGGATGAATACACCTCCCTGATGGTATTGGAAGGAATTAATGAAGGTAAAAACCAAATAAAAATTTCAGCTGCTAATTGGATAACAGACTGATTTGTAAATTTTCTATAATTTAGAAGGAGTATCCATTTTTTTGGCGAATAGGTACAGTAAATAGTTACATAAGTGATGCAACTTGAGTGCAGCTTGTATTTGCTGGAAGGTGGTGTTTAGGTGACCTTTACAGATGTCCGTATCCGGAAGGTTGGAAGTGATGGTAAAATGAAGGCAGTGGCCTCTGTTACCTTTGACAATGAGTTCGTAGTTCATGACATCAAGGTGATCGAAGGTCAAAGCGGATTGTTTATAGCCATGCCCAGCCGTAAAACTCCTGATGGAGAGTACCGGGATATCGCTCATCCAATCAATTCTGAAACGAGGGAAAGGCTTCAGAATCTTGTGTTGGAACGTTACACCAGTATGGACGAGGAATGAGTAGGAAATGAGCAGCGAAAAGCATAAGAGGAGGGGAAACTCTCCTTTTAGCTTTTTTGCTTTTTAGTGTGCCAAGATTCAATCGAAGCGGATAGACATAAAACCAAACAACTTCTTTTGTAAATAGCATGAGAGAATGATATAATGAAGGAAATCAATCCATACTTCCTTGATTAGAGGACGATAAATGTTGGAAGGAGTGAAAGTATGGGAAAATCGGTTTTTGTCATTATATCTGCCTTTACCAGTGACAAGGATACAATGAACTCCAGCATACCATTACCTTTGCATAAGGTATGCGGACGCAGTATGCTGCATAATGCAATTCATCTGGCAAAACAGATCACAAGTACCCCGCCTTCTATTCTGGTTGATAAGAATGCAGAACAAATAAAAGAGCATGTTTCCAATGCCCAAATCGTAAAAGTGATGGATATGTCTACAGCTGATCTCATTGATCTTCATGCTCTGGTGCATTTGGCAGGCAATGCCGACATGCTTATTCTGCTTCCTGCTCATATGCCTCTGGTAACAAGCACCACCTTGCAGACTTTATTGCAGTTTACTGAGAGCCGAAGTCTGGATGCGGCTGTCATGTCAATAGAAGACCCCTTGAGTGATATATCATTTCTACATCAGGTCTGTTGTTTTTCCACCGCTTGGCTGAATACCATGCTTGAAAACCAGAAAAGTCAGCTGTCTGATATCCAGGCTTTCCATCCCGCTGATATCAATGAACTGCTGATAGTTAATGATCGAGTAAATCTGGCAGCTGCTGAAGCACGTATGCGGCTTCGAATCAATGAGATACATATGAGAAATGGTGTCAGCTTTTTGGATCCCAGCCAAACTTACATAAGTCCTGAAGTCCGTATTGGTCGTGACACACTTATATATCCCGGAAATGTATTGGAAGGCAGCACAACTATAGGTGATGCTTGCATCTTGTATCCCAACAACAGGCTGCACAATGCAACAATTGATGATAGGGTTACCCTTCAATCATCTGTAATACTGGACAGCACTGTAGGGCAGGATTCCACAGTGGGTCCCTTTGCCTATATACGTCCCGACAGTATCATTGGAAGCAATGTACGAATTGGTGACTTTGTTGAGGTGAAAAAATCCATTATCGGTGATGAGAGCAAGGTCTCCCATCTCAGCTATATCGGTGATGCCCAGCTGGGGAAGGATGTCAATATAGGCTGTGGAGTGGTTTGTGTCAACTATGACGGAAAGCGAAAACAAAGGGTCACTGTCGGGAATCATGCTTTCATTGGCTGCAATGTAAATCTTGTAGCACCGGTTGAAGTTGATGATAATGCCTATGTAGCAGCCGGCTCAACCATAACGGAAAATGTTCCGGCAAAGGCTCTTGCCATTGCAAGAGCAAGACAGGTAAACAAGGAAGGCTGGGTAGACAAAAGGGAAGAGAAAGAGCAGAAAGAACAGGAAGAGCAGAAAGAACAGACAGAAAGGAAATAACAGATGTATCTCATTGCAGGGCTGGGTAACCCAGGTTACCGATACCATGGCACCCGGCACAATATTGGCTTCCATGTGCTGGATCTTTTAGCGGAAGCTCACGGCATCCGTGTAGATCGAATAAAACACAAGGCTGTTTTGGGTGAAGGGCGCATAGGCTGTCAAAAGCTTGTATTGGCCAAGCCTCAAACCTTTATGAATAACAGCGGAGAAAGCCTATTGGCTTTGAAGCAGTGGTATAAGCCCGAGCCCCGGCACATAATTCTGATATATGACGATGTAGATCTGGAGCCCGGAGTCATGCGGATTCGTCCTGAAGGCAGTGCCGGTACTCATAATGGAATGCGTTCTGTTATCTATCACCTGCAGGATCAGGATTTCCCCCGTGTCCGTATTGGTATTGGACAGCCTCCCGACGGATGGGAATTGGTTGATTATGTATTGTCTCGTTTCCGTGATGAAGAAGCAGAAGCTGTGAAGGATGCCTGTGCGAGAGCCGTCAAGGGGATTGAATGTATTCTATCACATGATGTCGAACAGGCTATGAGCAGATACAATGGATAAGCAGATGCGGGATAAACGCAAATACGAGTTATGTGTAGTGGCAGACTACTCTGTCTGTTCAAATGAAATAACAGCACCCGGCCTATCTGCAGATAGGTCAGCTTAAGCATGCTTGAAATGAGTGTGAATTAGCATGTATGTTAATAAATGAAAGTTGTTGATTTGATGGAAGCTGTCTGGCAAAAGCCCATGGAAGGCTGGATCCAATTTCAGAAAAACAGAGAAAACATACGAAGCATAAGCGGTATGACTGTCTTTACCGGCGTGACGGAAGCACAAAAATGTCATTTAACTGCCAGCATACTTTATCCTATGGACAGCAGCTGCCTGCTTGTCACCTATGATGAGCTGCAGGCCAACCGTTTGCTGGATGACATGAAATTTTTCCTTCCGGATAATCCGGTATTGTTTCCTGCCAGAGAAATGATGCTTTACCATGCCGCTGCACACAGCCGTGAAGTAACAAGTCAACGGCTCTCAGTGCTGGAACGGCTTGCTGCAGGAGAAAAACTATTGGTTGTCACTTCGGTAGATGCCCTGCTTCAGCCTAATCTTCCTCTATCTGTATTTAAGAATTCCATTTTGGAGTTAACTGAAGGTGATGAAGTATCACTTTCCTATCTGACAGAAAAAGCTGTTTATCTTGGGTATGAACGTGTGCTTTCGATTGAAGGTCCCGGTCAATTCAGCCTGCGGGGGAGCATCTTTGATATCTTTCCCCTATCTCAGGCGAAACCTTTCCGTATAGATTTTTTTGATGAATTTATAGATTCCATTCGCTCCTTTGATCCAACAAGCCAGCGCTCAGATGAACGGCATGAAACCATTCGCATCTCCCCGGCCAGGGATTTGATTGTAACACCAAAAGAGCTGGAAAAGGGAAAAGTCAGGATAGAGAAAAGCTATCGTCAGTTGCTGCAGAAAATTAAGAATGATCCGGCCTTTGACGTGCAAAAACTGCAAAACCGATCGCAAGAGCTGCTAGAGCGCCTTGATCAGAAGATTTTGGATGATCAAATGGTTCATTATTTTCCATATTTCCATGATAAACCGGGCAGCCTGCTGGATTATGCCGGTTCGGATTCCATTTTGATTTTGGATGAACCAGTCCGGATCAAAGAGCACAGTAAGCAAATGATGGCGGACTTTATTGAGTATTTTAGAGATCTGCTTTTAAAGGGAGAGGTTTTGCCGGAACAAGCCGGTCTGCTTAGCAGTTATGATTCCATTCTCGCCGAGGTAAATCAATATAAGGGGATGGCTTTACTGTCCCTGCCTCGCAGCAACCTGGGCTTTGAACCCAAGGCTGTTCAACCTGTATCCGCCCGCACGATCCCGTCATATCATGGGAAATGGGAACTTCTGGCAGAAGATCTCCGTTATTGGAAGGAGCGGAGTTATTTCATCCTTTTGCTGTCAGGGAGTAAATTAAGATTGGAAGGACTGGCGGATGTCTTATTGGAATATGGTTTGGCAGTACAGATTGGGGCTGGTTCCAAAGGAGAAATATTTCCAGGTCAAATCATCGCTCTTCCCGGGAGTCTGAGCAAGGGCTTTGAATATACAGAAGGGCGTTTTGTTCTGGTCAGTGATCAGGAGATTTATGGCACCCAGAGGCGCAAAACGCCAGCGAAGAAGAAGGGCAGGAAGCTGGATCCTTTCACAGATTTGAAAACAGGTGATCTGGTAGTTCATGAAAACCATGGGATAGGAAGATACCTGGGGATCAAAAAATTGTCGGCAGGCGGTCAGGAAAGAGATTATCTTCTGATTCGATATTCGGGCAGCGATAAATTGTATATTCCAACGGATCAAATGGATCTTATACAGCCCTATATCGGCGGTGAGGACAAGACGCTGCGCCTGTCCAAACTTGGGGGCAGCGAATGGCAGAAGACCAAGTCACGAGTTCGTGAATCCGTAAAGAAGCTTGCTTTTGATTTGATTAAACTGTACGCTGCCAGAGAAGCGGCAACGGGATATGCTTTTTCCAAAGACAGCCCTTGGCAGCGCCAATTCGAGGACAGCTTTTTCTATGAGGAAACTCCGGATCAATTGCAGTCTCTTTTAGAGATCAAGCAGGATATGGAATCTGGAAAAGTTATGGATCGGCTTCTATGCGGAGATGTTGGATATGGCAAGACTGAAGTGGCCATCCGGGCTGCTTTTAAGGCGGTTATGGATGGAAAACAAGTGGCTGTTTTAGCCCCTACTACTATTTTGGCACAGCAGCATTATCATACCTTTGTCAGCCGCTTTGGAGTGGGTCATAAGGAAACGATTAAGCAGATGAAGA
>ENA-UOOM01003062-UOOM01003062.1-fermentation-metagenome-genome-assembly--contig:-NODE-3062-length-12712-cov-3.312633_pt1 | contig 12712 bp, 13 predicted proteins | sample MGYA00245781_ERZ724031 | MGnify/ENA primary metagenome ERZ724031 (study PRJEB28704, sample SAMN03018317) | fermentation metagenome | biome: anthropogenic terrestrial biome; feature: soil; material... | reverse complement strand
GGACCACCAACTCTATCGTGCAGGTGCTTCGCAACGAACGCCACTGTGGGGATGTTTTAACCAGGAAAACTTTTACGCCAAACTACCTGAACCACAAGTCCAGAAAGAACAGAGGCGACAGGCCACAGAGCCTTTACCGAAACCACCATGAAGGTATCGTATCGAGAGATGATTTCATAGCTGTTCAGCATCTTCTGGATAATGCGAAGTATGGCAACAAATCTATCTTGCCTGAATTACGGGTAATTGACAGCGGTTTACTCAAAGGGTTTGTTACGGTCAACCCCCGGTGGGCCGGTTTCAAGCCTGTCGACTACTATAAGGCGGCTGCCAGCGTTCACTCGGGCGTGGAGACTGAAAATGATGATGACGGCTATGAGGCTGAAGAGCCAGAACTCCGTATTACCGTGGAAGCCGGCGACTTCGATATGCGTGGCTTTGAAATCACCCGCTCAGAGTTCTTTGATTCCTGCCGCCGCCCGTACGTGATCTTTCAGGATAAGAAGATCAAATTCAGCACAGCCTGTGTCAGGAAGTTTGACAAGAATAACCAAGTCGAATTTCTGGTAAGCCCCAGAGAAATGAAGTTTGCGGTTAGGCCTGCATCGAAAGGAAGCAGAAACATAGTCGTCTGTTCAAAAGTTGCCAATGGCATTTATTATCCCAAAGATATTCCAGGTGCGGCTTTCATTGACACGCTATACGAATTGTTTGGCTGGAACTCAGATTTCAAATATCGAATTTCCGGTTCGCTTTACCAGAAGGACAACGAGGTTTTATATCTGTTCAGGATGAATGACGCCGAGGTGTTTATCAAGCCATATCTACTGGCAGGTAAAGGCGATGCTGAGAATCAAAACTCTGCTATTAAGCCGCTGTCTGTTTCCGGTAAAAGAGTTCGCGCAGTGCCGGAGGAGTGGACAGGCTCATTTGGAAACCAATATTATCTGCATCAGCACATTTTTCCTCCCATTGAATCGCAGAGCGAGAATGATTGGAAAATAAGAATGGAAGGTCAGCTTTTTGAAACCGGAGAGAAGATTCATGTTACCGGTTTTGATGAGCTTAAGCGCTTCATCAACCTGGAACTGAGCAGAGATACATCGGAGGAGAAAGTGAATGAGCAACTTTAACGCCGAACAGGCCCAAGATGTGATAAAGCTGGGCGGCGAATTTGACTATGAGGGGTATCAGGTGGTTCGCCGTGAGTTCTTTGCGCATATCAACGAGCCGTCTGTCACTTTCAACAATTATAAAGTGTACGTCAACGCGGCGTGTCTAAATCGCTTCCCAACTGTGGACTATGTGCAGGTACTGGTGAACCAAGACAACCGGATTCTTGCCTTTCGTCCATGCCGTGAAGAGGAACGCGACGCTTTCAGATGGTGTACATCCGGTTCCGAGAGGAGAAAGCCCAGGCAGATTACCTGCAGATTGTTTTTCGCAAAGGTGTTTACCCTAATGGACTGGAATCCGGATTATCGCTATAAGCTGCTCGGCAAGGTTATCCATGCAAATGATGAGTATTTGGTCGCTTTTGATCTGTCTGCGACGGAAGTATATCAGCGCGTATTTGAGGATGGCGAAAAGCCGAAAACATCTCGGGTTCCAGTTTTTCCGGAGGGATGGCAAAATCAGTTCGGTTTGCCGTTTGAGGAACACCGTAAATCCATGCAGATCGATATTTTTGAAGGATACGCCGTATATGGCATCAAGGATAATACCGCCTCTGTGGCTGCGGCAAATCCGAAAGATGAAGCTAATAATCTGCCCGATATTTTAATTCATTATGACAATCCAGGAGGTTCAGGAATATGAGTGAACAAAAACCTTTCGTCGCAAACCTAACCATTGACTTAAGCAGGAATAGATTCCGAATTCACCAGGACACCCTGCATAAACTTGGCGATCCTGCATACATTCAGTTTTTAATCAATCCGGAAGATGGCTTCATTGCAATATTAGGTTCCGAAAAGCCGTTAGCAGGCGGTACGGCGAACAGGGTAACACTATATAACGCCAGTCACTCAAGGTCAGCCGAGTTCTACAGTTCAAATCTGATGAATAGCATCTTTAAAATCTTCGGTTCACTGGATTTTCGCTATAGCTACCGTCTTACCGGAGAAATTGATCAAGTAAATCGGGTTGCGTATTATTCGATGCAAACACTGCAACGGGTTGAACGGAGGACGCCGGGTGACAGAAAAAGCATATAAGCAGCTCGATATTGATACCGAATTCAAGAATCTGATTCGGCCTCTGCGCAAAGAAGAGTACATGCAGCTCGAATTGAATCTTGTTGTAGATGGTTGCCGCGATCCAATCATTACCTGGAACAATACCATTGTCGATGGACATAACCGTTACGAAATCTGTAATCGCCTGCACATCCCATACGCAACACAGCAGTTCGAATTTGAAAGCCGGGAAGCAGCGGTTATCTGGATATGCAGCAATCAACTCGGGCGGAGAAACATCACCGAGGAAACGCGCAAATACTTAATCGGCAGGCAGTACGAAGCTGAAAAGCATGCCGGCTGTCGGAAAAATGCCAATGGATATAATCAATATATGAAGTCACCTGAAACTGAAATCGCGGATAGTCCGGATGACTTGACCAGCCTGGACCGGAAAGAGAGTAATCGCCGCACTGCCTGGCGGCTTGGAGAGGAATATCACATATCTTCCGGAACCGTTCAGAAGTACGCCCGATACAGTCAGGCTCTGGATACCATCGGTAAAAAGGTACCTGAGCTGATTCCTCAGATACTTTCGGGAAGCTATAAAATCTCTCATGAGAATGTGGTCGCACTCTCTATGATGGTTGAAGAAGAAATGCAAAAACTAAATAGAAAAATTGGGCAAGGTGCGGCGCCGTTTATTCGCTACAGCGAGTCACGTAGAGAGATTTCTGGTGAAGTGAGTAAACCGACCTTACAGATCACTGATACGCCCGTTATCAAAACTATGCCAGCATTTGATCCTGATGCCGAAGTTGCCGGACTTACGCTCACGATTCCGTCATGGACAAGTTCTATTGAGCGTACAAAATCAACAGCAGATTTAAATATCATTTCTTCGTCTGCAAAAGGCAGGCTTGAAGAAGCTTTGAATGAACTGCAAAGCACGGTGCAGGAGATGCTCAGCGTAATTAAGGGGGATGCCTGATGCCTGACTACAGTATGTTTGTTCCTTGTGTTCACTTTGAACAGATTCCCATTAAAAATTTGGTTTCCAACCAGGAGTACCAGCGAAATCTTTCACAGCAACATGTTGAAAATGCGGCTGCCCACTTCGACCTCCACCAGATTAACCCGGTAAAAGTCAGCCGTCGTAACGGCGTCAACTTTGTTTTTAACGGCCAGCACACTATCGAGATTGTTGCGCTTGTCTCAGGTTCACGGGATACACCCGTCTGGTGCATGATCTATGACGACTTGAATTATGAGCATGAAGCAGATATCTTTGCCAATCAGATGAAGTATGTGAAGCCACTCAAACCTTATGAGGTGTTCATGGCAAATGTGGAAGCAGGAAACGATAAGCAGCTCATCATAAAGGATTTGGTGGAATCCTATTCCCTTACCATTGGTCAAACGAAAAACTACGGCGTTATCTGCGCAGTTTCATCGGTTGAAAGTATTTACGATAAATTTGGATATCACGTATTGGATCGCACGCTTCGCTTATGCGTAGGCGCTTGGGAAGGAGACATGAATTCGCTTTCCGCCAATTTTCTGAACGGTGTAGCTCGGCTTGTAGTCGCTTTCGGGGATTCCATCAAAGATGATCACTTTAAAGAAAAAGTGGGCGTTATGTCCGTCAAGCAGCTTTCCCGCACCGCAAAAGAACGGCGACCGGGGTCTATTGGCTATGCAGAAGCTATGCTCGTGGCATATAACAGAAAATGTAGATATCCGCTTCGATGGGGTAGGCTCTATGAAAAGAATCTTGGAACTACCGACGGACTGGATGCTGATGTTGACCTCCCAGATGCCAATGGTGGGAAGCCGGATGAGGTGGACAAGTCGGAAGAATAAGTAAAGCCGGATTCTCCAAACACAATTTGAAAAATCCAGCTTTGCACTTTTGTGAAAATTTATGGTTGAAGCGAAAAGGCCGGGCGCATATATTCAATTGCGCCCCTGCTTAATCCGTAGTTTTCCGCAATTTTTGTCCAGTTCTTTTTTACAGCTTCGCAAATATTTGTAGAAATCTTTGTGGCCTCGTCTTTTGTGAGGCCGAAGTATTCGGCAACCTCAACGGCCAATGAAAGATCAATACTGTTGTCCGCCTCGCTGACATTGAGCGAAAGCCTGTCGCCGGACGGCACCGGGTTCACATCAAAGAGCGGCGAGAGCCTCCAGCCGGTCGGCGTCAGAATAAAGCCGTGGTTGCGAAGATGGTCGTCGGTATTGGAAACCGCCATGTTGAAGACGATTCGCTTCCACAACTCCGTCAAATCCTGTTTCGGTTCGGCGCCGTATGCCCGAATATACTCCGCAAGGTCAAGATAACTCGTTCCATCCGCCGCGGAGGCGCCGTCCGTTTTACCAAGCAGCGTCATGGCGGAGGCAAAGTGTATGCGCCTTTTCCCGTCTCGGTCAAACCGCTTGACCAGAAAGGTACCGCCGGTTTTTGAGAAGGTTTCGAGTTTTGACTCCGGTACATCAAGCGAACAGAGCCGGGCCAGATCATGTACTACCTTCTCCCACGCGCCGCTGTTGTACTCATCGTGCTTTGACGGAAATTTTGCGATCCACAGGGAGCCATCGGCCGCCTGCACAGACGCTTTCGGTCGTGCGCCGCCGAGTGAAGATCCGGGGGCCAGAAGCTCCCACAGCCACTTTTCTCCAAGGCCGTTATCGTCATTTTCAAAAGAGATGGAGGCGTTTTCCAATGTCCGAAGGCTGATCCAGGGAGGTGTGGCGAATGATTTCTCGTTGGAGAGAAATTCACCGCCTTCTTCCAAACTAAAACGAAGAGCGCCCATGCGGGATTCATCGTACACGCCGAGCAGGAAATCGCTTTCCGTCAGCTTGCGGGGTTTGCGGTCTTCTTTTCGGGCGTCAATTGCCTCCTTACGCTTCATGAGGAGTCTGCCCCATCTGTCGGGGCAGGAATCTGCAAACAGCCCGAACAGGCCCTTATCGAGGGGCGTATACTGCCGTCCCCGATAGAGGGAAAGATCCGGGTCGAGAGAGTAGGCGCTCTCAAAAGAACGCAGCCACTCATCCGCGTATTCAAAGGAGAAGGTCTCTTGTCCTCGGATAAACGAGGTATGCAGTCTGCCGATCAGCGAGGGTTTCTCGCTGCGCCAGTTCTCATATACAAATATGGTCTTTTCAGTTTGAGCCATGATCAATCACCTTTCTTCGGTGCGCGTTTCCTTGTGGGCAAGTCCAAGTCCTGAAGCTTTCTGCCGAACTCATCGTCTTTTGCAATCAATAGCAGGTCCGTGTCCAGATTGTTGAGCGCGTGTAAAACGGCAGCATACGAGCCTATGGCGACTGTGGATGAGCCGTTTTCAATTGCATTCAGTGTTTGTCTGCTGATTCCGGCTCGTTCCGCGACGAGCTGCGCAGACAATTTCCGTCTCAATCGCGCGAGTTTAATCTGCTCGCCCATTTGCTCGAGTATCTCGCGTGTTTTGGGCATTATAATAGCCGCTTTCTTACTCATATTATCACCGCCGATACTGTAATGTATAATATAATATACAATAATATTGTAAATGTCAAGTATAATGGCGGTTAAGCCGTTAGTTCGACGTCATGAGGCTTTCTTCGACAATATATCCGCCGCCAAAGATAATTTCCAGTTTTCCATCCGGATATACTTTGATGCACTCGATCATCTGTCGGACGATGGAATCGTCATATTGAAATTTATTTTGTTTCCGGGCTTCGATGACTTGTTGGATTTGTTCGAGCCGGTCATTCGAAGAACCGTCCGAATTCGCCGGCTGTTGAACAGCATTGATTCTGTTTTTGAGCAGTGCAATTGTGTCCGAAATCTGTTTGAATTCGTCTTCGTGACTCTCAATATCTTCTCCATCCTGAACACTATCATTGATCAGTTCAAGCATTTTCCGATTCAACGCATCAATTTTTCTTTGGAGCAAGTCCACCTCGTCAGAGCAGCCATTTAATCCAAGCGCTTCGCCGATAGTGGCTTTCATAAGAGTCATGTAGGTCGACTTATCCTCGTCATTGAATTTATTTAAGGCGCGCACAATGGCACTCTGCAGTGCGGTTTCATAGACAGTGAGGGATTTCTTACAGTATTGTTTGCCATAATCAAGACGATTGATGCAGCGCCAGACAATTCGTTTCTTACCATTATTCGTCCAAGTGACTCTTTTGTATCGACTTCCGCATTCGCCACAGATCAGCACATCGGTCAACGCATATCTGGAATACTTGCCGGATGCAGTAACTGCCTTTGTGGACTGCGGAGTTCGGGTTTTCCTTCGAAGCAGTTCCTCCTGTGCTTTGTGAAAGGTTTCTCGGCTGACAATAGCGGGATGACTGTTTTGAACATAGTACATTGGAGCCTCGCCTGTATTCTTGCGCCGTGTCTTCGAGATACAATCGATAGTAACCGTTTTCTGCAGGATGGAGTCACCACAGTATTTTTCGTTTGCCAAGACTCCAGCGATCATGGCGTCACTGAAGGTCAATTTCTTCCCAGGTACTTTGATCTTCTCCGCCTGCATTATTGCGGAGATTTTCCTTGGCGTTTCTCCGGCAAGATACATATCAAAGATGCGCACCACGAGCGCTGCTTCTTCTGGCACAATCTCAGGCATGCCATCTTCGCCCTTTCGATATCCAAGCAGTTTTTTATATACAAAGACCGCATTGCCGTCCTCAAATCTCTTTCGGTAGCTCCATGTAACATTCTTGCTCATGCTTTCGGACTCGGATTGGGCAAAGCCAGCGTAGATAACAAGGTACAGCTCGCTGTCGATCTTGAGCGTATCAATATTCTGTTCCTCGAAGAAAATTCCAATACCCTTGGATTTTAGGATGCGCACATGATCCAGACAATCCACGGTGTTTCTCGCAAATCTGGACACGGACTTGGTGATAACGTAGTCGATTTTTCCGGCAAGGCAATCATTGATCATTTTCTTGAATGCGGGGCGTTTATCAGCTCTGGTTCCCGATATACCTTCGTCCGCATATAGTCCGGCAAACGCCCAGTCTTTTCTTGCGGCGATCATCTCCGTGTATACCTTTTTCTGCGTGGTATAGGAGGTGAGCTGTTCTTCACTGTCCGTGGAAACACGGCAATAGGCTGCCACACGCTTTTGTTGATATTTTTCTTTATCCACAATCATTGAGCGTTTTGGCTCAATGACTGAGATGGTCTTTTTAGGGATCTTGGTGACTTGCATCAGACTCATCTCCAATCTCTGTTTCCGTTTTTGTATACAGTTTGAGCTTGCCACCTTCATCAAGAGTGATGTAGCTGACAAGGTCTGTAAAGTAAGTGATATTAAATTTGTCCTGTGGCTTCATCATTTCCGCTCTTTTCCTGGCGATTGAAGCCGTTATATTTAATTTGCTGCTGCTCTCTCGATAAATCTGACCTGCCATGTCGATGGTTTTAGCTATGACAAAATCCTCATTGGGATTATCTCTTTCGAGTTCAATGCTGATTTCATTATTCAGCTTTTGAACAGCAGGTGTCATCGCATGACGTTTCTTCTGCCGTGGAATCAGGAGTTCGCTATTGCAGATGATTCGATTTATAAGCACAGCGGATTTTTCCAGAAGCTGCGTATCTCCGATACGAACCTTTAGACCACACGCATCATTTGTACACATCCAACTTTCACGAATCCTATGCTTATTGCTTACACGTCTTCTCATAGAAGAGCCGCATTTTTCACAGCGGACATAACCCCGCAGGAAGTTGATCGCTTCGCAATCCTTTTCAAAGGTGTTGCGCTGCCGGGCAGTTTTCAGGTTTACAGCTGTTTCATAGAGATCCTCATCAATAATCGGGTCATACTCACCATCGCCAATATATTTTGCGTTGTCGATGATCCGGGCAATACGCGCCTTATCCCATGTATCCGTTCTTTCGTTATACGGAATTCTTTGCTCCGTTAGCTGCTCGGCAATGCATTTCAAAGAAGATCCGTCGATATACGCATCGAAGATTGCACGGATAACATCCGCTTCATCATGTTCGATAATCGTCCTGCCGTTTCGGATCGTATAGCCATAAGGGATGTAGCGTATTTTCTTCATGATAGGATTCTCCTATATCAGATCAGCTCTGTGAATTTCAGCCCGCCGTGGACGGTGATCGTCATTTCATCATGTCTGTTGATCGAAATCTCTTTTACAATCTCGAGGAACAATTTCTCATCGAAGCTCTCAAGCGGCTCTTCAAGTTCATCCAAAGTCGTTTTCAGATGCTTTACATCCTCCAGCATACGGATGATATGAGATTCCAACGCGTTTTGGCGCTCCTTTTTCAGCTTTGCGAGTTGATTGCTTATCTCACGCACCTGCGCCTGATGTACTTCAGCAGCAAGGTATCCCTTCGAACGGAGCTGTTCAAGCATTAGCATCTTAGCGTTCAGCGCAGCAATGCTCTGACTCATTTCCCTTGCGGTCACATTATTTTTCTTGTACATCAGCGTGGCTGACTCAAGGCGGGCGATTACCTGCCCAAGAATGTTCTCCTCACCGAAGCGGAGCTTGTTTACCATGGCGATAAAGCCATCGTAGATGCGCTCCTCGCTGTAATAACTGGAGCTGCAGGCGTTCCGATCACTGATGTGGCGAAAGCAAACCCATTTGGTAGTTCCCGAGACAAGCCTTCTACGAAAATACGAGCCGCACTCAGAACACTGAATGCGGCTCGTAAGAGGGTAGATATTTTGTGTTGTCACTTTCGAGAAGGTTTCCTGTCTCTTTTTGAGAAGCTTTTGGACTTTTTTGAAGGTATCGCAGTCAATCAGCGGAGCATGTGTACCCTTGGCATAGAACTGATCTTCTTGACCACGATTGGTGAATTGCTTAAACGGGACTGTCATATCTCTGTAGGTTTTCTGATAACAACAATCACCGATATATCTTTCGTTCGTCAGTATGTAGGCAACCTTGGCTGACCGCCAGGTGTCTTTTCCCGTCTTTGTTAGAATGCCATGTGCGTTCAGTTCCCGAGCGATCTCGGAGGTAGAGTAACCGTTTAAGTACTTCTCATAAATTGACCGGACGATTTCTGCTTCCGGTTCATAAACCATCAGTTCTTTGTCTATCAGGCGAAATCCATAAGGGGCATTGCTGTCCACATATTCGCCGTTCTGCATGCGCTTGACAATGGATAAGCGCTGATTCTGAGAGATTGCTTTAGACTCTTCCTGCGCAATGGCAGAGAATGTATTAAGCAGCATTTCATCACCAAGCGCCAGTGTATAGATGCCCTCTTTCTCAAATTGAACGCCGACGCCAAGAAGCTTTAACTTCCGAACATAGGCGAGGGACTCTTTTGCATTTCGTGCAAATCGGGATACGGACTTCGTGATGATGAGATCAAGTTGATGAAGCTCGCACAGACGAATCATTCTTTGGAACTCTATGCGATTATCCGCTTTCATTCCGGATAGACCTTCATCTGCAAATATCTCTACCAGCTCCCACTCTTTACGTTTTTGAATGAGACTGGTATAAACTCTGATCTGAGTAGCGTAGGAGTTTTGCTGATCTGCCGAATTCGACGATACCCGGCAATAGGCTGCGACTCTGGTTTTTCCCATGGCCTGTTTTGTAATTGGCGATATCAGCTTCGCTTCGGGCATCAGCAATTTCTCCTTTCTTTCAAGAGTGATTATATTTTCGGGCTTTCTGTATATGTTTTGGTTAGTATCAAAATATGATACAAACCTTAAGCCTTGCGGTAACACACATTATACCGACACCTTTTCTGAATAGCTATACAAATGTGAGCAGAAAAGAAAAAGAATTATTCGGCTATGATGATGTCCGCGCCGGTTAATTTGAGATAGTATTTCTTGGCTCTGAGATATTCCTTCTGCGAAATGGAACCGCCTTCGAGCAATTCCCTAAGCACGGCTACGATATAAAGAAAGTTGGCGTTTTTTGTGTTTCGATGTGACAGCATGGCCTTCTCCTCCTTTTTGATGTTTTGCGTCATGCTTAATATCACAAAAATAGGGGCCGCTCAGGTTTGGTTGAGCAAACTGGTCACTATGTCCTTACATTTTGAGCGACCCCCATGGCATCTGACATTAAGTCAAATTTTATAACGGCTCTGTTCGACACTACTCCCTGAGCCAAGGCGGCGGACTGCACTGCGGCTGGCGCCGCACTCCGGGAATCTAACCCCTCCGAGGATCTCTCCGAGCTGCCCCCATTGTTTGAGACTGTGGCTGGGCAGGGGTACCATTATAGGCTGACGGGGTCGTTGCACAGCGGCTTGCCAAAGCCACCTGCCGGGGATGAGTATGCGCTCGCTGCCTTAAAGGCCGTTGCTTGATGGAGTGTTTCTCCACAGGCGGGTCTTGGCGCATCCCCGGTATCGCTTTCCTGTTTCGCAGGACCGTCAGCTGAAGTTATGCAGTTGCCGGATATGATCGCTTTTGCGGTTTTTTTCAAAGAGCAAAGAGAGGAAGCTTATTTATCCCCTCACTGTGTAGGCAGCGAGAACGGCTTTTTTACAACCAAATTTCAGAAATTATTGAAAAACTTTTTCAAACGCAGGATTTGCTTACTTACGGCCTGCTGTGTAATATCAAGTCGTGCTGCCAGTTCACATTGGGTTTGGTCATAAATAACCAAAAGCGTCAGCAGCTCCAGATCTTCATCGGACAGCCGCTTCAGCTTGCAGACCAGGCGCTGGTCATCAATTGATTGAATCCAATCGAAACGCCCGGAGAAAGCGTCTTCTTCAAACGTGACAGACAGCGATTCAAATTTTTTAAAAAGCAGGCTTCGTCCATCATCGTCCATCATTTCATTAGGCAGCGCTTGCGTCCGATTGGTGAAGGTGCGGTCTTTACAGAACAATTCCCAATCGAACCGGCGCATCTCCTCGATGGCATCCTTGTCCATTCCTTCTCGCTCGTACCATGCTGCCGTTTTTGCCCACTCCGCCTCGAATTTTCTTTTCTCTTTTCCGTAGTTAAAACACATTTTTCGTAACCTCCGTAATTTTTGAAATAAAGTGGATTTCAAAAATCAGAGATTACGGATATTTAGTACTGTACGGTTGCCACAGCCTTTTCATAGAAAAAGGTCCTTTCCCGAGCTTGTCGGGAAAGGACCTTTAACGCAGTACGAAGATAATCCGGGCAGCAAAAAAGCGCCGTAGAAATCAGACTGAATATAGATGTTTCTATTAACTCAGTCTAACTTCGTACGGCGCTTGGCAGTCTCCACCGGCTTACGCCGGATTCTCTCCGCTTGCTCGATTAAAAGTATTGCAGTTTATTCAGTTGTATAGGCCGTTTTTATCGATGCTGGCGCTCTCTCCGCTGATGAATGATGGCGTACCGCCGCTTCATGCGGCGAAAATAACCCAAGTTGATGGGGTATTCTGCCTTACATTTTTTGCAGTAGACCATTTTATGTCCAGTGACGTCAGAGAACACTCTTTCAACAAGATAGCCGCAGTACGGGCAGTTGATATCCCGCATGGTGAGCTGCGCAGCTTCCTCTTTTGAGGCGCGCAGCTTGTGTGAGACCTGCGAAGGAATCGTTTTTATCTGCCGGTAGGTTCTGACTTTACTCAATTCGAACCGCCTGCCTTTCCAAGTCCCATGTCTTCCACAATGTATTCCGCAAGCGGGCGACGGATCAGGAACCCGACTTCTCTGAGCCGGATGAAAAATGCCTGAAAGGACGCGCCCATATCGCCGGCCATTCGGCTGATTAGCAGCCGGTCTTCAGGGCGGAGCACATTGTCTCCATACACCGGGATGCCATCCGTAACGCCATAGCGCCGTACCAGATTGCATACCATGAAGCGCGCCATCAGCAGCGCGGCTCCCATCCGGTCAAATATTGCTTCTGACATTGTGAAAAGCTGCTGGAAATCCTCTGGCTTATAGCAGCGCTCATAATCAAATTCGCGGTGGTATCCGGCCCGGGGCAGAGCCCGATCCAGCACGAAGTGAGCGCCCTCATGGATGATGGTAAATCTGCGTCTGCCGCTTTCAGATTCACAGCGAAGGTATTCTTCAATGATGATTGTACCTTTTGAATAAACCCTCGAAGCAGCAGATCCGTTCTCATAGACCCGAATCGGCGTTATCCCATCTGAAATAAAGCCGATCTTGTCCGGGTCATCTTCTGCAAAAGAGCGGTAAAGCAGCGGCAGCCCAAGAAAGTCGGTAACAAAGCCTTCTACATCCACGCAGAATGTTGTGTCTGCCGCTTCGCCCAAATACTGACGTATCAACTCGTCGCCAAGTTCGTCGATAGCGTCATATGTGAAAAGATTCATAATTCAGGTATCGCCTCCTACGGAGAGTAGTCCACATACCATCGCGACCCCTCCCGATAAAGAAATTTCTCCGCACGACCGATCTTTATTGTATAGCGAATTCCTTCATGATTATGCTGAGGCGCATCGCAAGTATGAAGCACTTTGGCAATCTCCCATTTTCGTCCATCGTCCCAATTGATCCTCTTTGGAATCAGGATGCCGTCCTTATCAAAACGGCAGT
>ENA-UOOM01003060-UOOM01003060.1-fermentation-metagenome-genome-assembly--contig:-NODE-3060-length-12716-cov-8.934523_pt1 | contig 12716 bp, 13 predicted proteins | sample MGYA00245781_ERZ724031 | MGnify/ENA primary metagenome ERZ724031 (study PRJEB28704, sample SAMN03018317) | fermentation metagenome | biome: anthropogenic terrestrial biome; feature: soil; material... | reverse complement strand
GGAAATCTTGTGGGGATTAATGTCAAACCGCATGAGGAGCATTAACAAAAAGAGGGGAGTTCAATATGAGAAAATTCTTGTCATTGATTTTAATGCTGATACTTCTTGCGGGCATAATTACAGGCTGCGCAGGAGGAAAGTCACATACTGCAGCGCCTTCGGGGACCAATAATCAGAATGAGGCTGAAGCCGGTTTCACGCAAAATGTACCGGATGAAAACGGCGGGAAATCAACTCAACAGGGTAAATCGACAATTTCCGCCGGCTACAATGCCTACAAGCAGGCTCGTGACGCCTTTGACAAGTATGCTTTGGAGCAAAGTCACAGCCATGAAGTTGTAGATGTGGGTATTGGGCTTGTAAGCGCCTTTGAATTGAAGATTATTGAGTATTTACTGCCGCTTGTTTTTATCGGAGAATCGATAAACAGCACAGGACGGTATAACGAGGCCATGGAAACCACCATGCTGCAGACAGGCTGGGCTGACGACGCCAAGCTGACCGACAACGGGGACGGCAACTTTTTAGTGACAGGCACCTCCCGTGATGGCGGCGCAATGAGCATCAGGATTGAATACGATCCCGACCGGGACGATCTTCGCCTGGAGGCGCAAAAGGATGGAGAGCCGGCGCTGCTCTTTGAATATGCGAAGAACGGCGGCGGTTACGCGGCGCAGTATTATTTCAAGGCGATTACGGGCCGTGATTTCAGCGGTGCTAAAGAGCAGATGTGTGTTTACAGAACTATTTTTGATGGGCAAAACGGCTCCTGCGCCCACTTTGACGGTATAGATGCCGAACCGGAAACTTTGCTTGGCGGCGTTCCCTCGGAGGAAGATTTCATCAGCGGAGCTACTCACTGGTTCACCATTGCCAATGGAGAATTTACAGGGAAACTGAACGGAAAGGCTTTTTAGCCAGCGCAGCAGTGAAAATATGCACAAATTTTTCAAGGAGGAACGGCAAGTGAAAAAGAGATTTTTGTTACCCATATTAATCTTAATAACAAATTGATTGGAGGGGAATTATACTACACTATAGATGATGAGAGTTTTGTATTTGGGGCTATGCATGACGAATGAATAACAACAAATTTATTTTTCGCATATAGTTGCTGTAATTTGCCCCAAACGCAAAAATCATTTGCGGTGAGTGTGGCGGTTTTTATGGTTCCAAGGTCTGGGGATCAAACACCAAATATCGGCGTACGGTATGGCGGTGCAATAAGAAGTATAAAAACTATAGGCCTTGGCAGTCATTGATAAAGTCATAATTCATGATGCTGATGACATCCATTTTACTTTCAGAGACGGTACGGTAATTAAAGTTTAATAATTATAAACAACTAATCCGCAGGGCTGGCTACCATTCCGTTGTGCGGATTTTATTGTTTCTTTCTGAAGAGTGCTATTTTGACAGTAAAGCTAAAGAATGAGCAAAAAGATGTTGACAATAGGTAACATGTTGCATATAATAAATGCGTAACATATTACCTTAATTATATTTGCGAGGTTGTACTATGAATCAATTAGAACAGAAGGCATACATTTTCGGGACGATATTTGCCTTGTCAAACAAATTGCAGGTGATTGGGGATAAATTTGATAAAAATATCACCATTAAACAGTGGCTGCTCCTGGTAAGTATTTCAAAATTCGAGGAACCACCGACAATAAGCGAAGTAGCCAACTATGTCGGCTATTCTCGCCAAAATGCCAAGCGAATGGCGGCTGTGCTGCAGGAACGAGGCTTTGTAACCATAGCCAAAGATGAAAACGATGCACGAGCTCTTCGCATTGCACGGACGCCAAAGTGTATAGAATACTTTGCCGGGCGCGATCAGAGGGAATTGGAATTCCTGGAGGAGATTTTCAATGGATTTGATGCTGAATTAACCGCTGGTTTTTATCAGGGCTTATCCAGGCTTGAAAAAAATATTGCAACGATGATATAGATAATGATGCAAACGACAGTTAAGGGGTTGTCGTGTCATCGAGATAAAACCAAATCAGAATTTGCCAAGGATTCAAACCCAACCCGAGAAAAATGGCTGTGTATAGACAACTATGGTGCGGTTTTACTATATGGCGTAAAGCCGAGTATATGAGGAGGGGCTGGCATAAATAAAAAAGGTATCCGAAATCTAGGCTTATTTATTTCCATTGTTATTATAAGCGGGTGGTTAGGGGTCCTGCTTGATTCTGTCCTCACCGAGCAGCCCGAAGGTGATTCTCTTGGTATGGGTGTATGGTTGGTATTACCTCTGCTGACTGCCTTGGTAATCATTTTAATTTCACGGTTCAGTTGGAAAGAACTTGGCTTAAAACCGAACTTTAAAGGCAATATAAAATGGTACCTGGCTTCGATTCTTATTTTCCCGGTTGTAACCGCCATCGTTATGCTAATTGGAGCAGCCACGAATTGGATAGACTTGTCCGCATTTGCTCTCAGACCTTTTATTGTCGCGTTTGGCAGTACTATGTTCGTTAATTTTATTATTGATATCTTTGAAGAGACTGCCTGGCGCGGTTATCTGACTTCCCAACTTCTCAAACTAAATCTTAATGACTGGAAGCTATATCTTATCGTCGGTTGTGTGTGGGCCGCATGGCATATTCCATATTATTTGGTTTTTTTGCCGGAGGCAGATATACAAGCGGTAATGCCAGTCAGTCGGGCTATCTATGTTGTCGTTGCTTTTACCACTTTCTTATGCTGGACGGTGATGTTTACTGAACTTTTCCGGGTAACAAAGTCAGTCTGGCCCTGTGTTATATTGCATACGGTGGAGGATTCACTTATAAATTTGTTAGTTATATCAGGTTATATCAGCATTGCTGTCGGAAAAGAAATACTGATTTCCCCTATCAATGGAATCATTGCTTCAATTTTGTATTTAGCTGTTGGGCTGGGAATAAGAGCCTATAGAATAAAAGCTTGTGGAATGCGATCAGACCAAATCCTTATTAGTAAAGCTGAAGAGTGTTCAGGATGAGGAATAATGAGCGATCCAGCGGTCCATGGAGATGGTGTGTATGGATAGCGCCCATATTGAACTGATCGTTTAAGGAGTTGATTTTTTGTGAAAAGAGGTAAAAAAAATATGGTCTGGAGCCTAGCGGTTGCAGCGTTAATTGCCGGCATATTGATATGGTTTATCGTTCCTTATTCACCTACTAAAGCAGAATTTGCTAAATTGACCAGCTATCAAATGACTAAAATGATGACCCAAGGCGGGATTATTACTTCCGAAGATATTGCAGAATTGCCCCTGCCAGTGCAGAAGTACTTTCACTATTGCGGATATATCGGTAAATCCAAAATGTCGAATATGATTATGCATTTTAACGATGTTGATTTTGTGTTAACACCAGACAAACCAAAGCTGAAAATAAAATACACCCAGTATAACTTCGTAGCAGAACCAGAAAGATTTGCTTATATTAATACAAGTTTGTATGGTATCCCTTTCGAAGGTATTGATGCTTACCAGAATGGTGCAGGTTCCATGAAAGGTGTTATTGCCAAAACTTTTACTTTGTTTGATCAAAAGGGTAAAGCGATGGATCAAGCCAGTCTGGTTACCTGCCTGGCTGAAAGCTTGCTATTACCTACCTTAGCCTTGCAAGAATATATTAGCTGGGAAGAGATTGACGAAACTCACGCTCAGGCAGTGATAAATTTTTATGGAATATCAGCCAGTGGAATCTTTACCTTTGACGATAATGGCGCCATGACCAGGTTCACTACCAATGACCGAGAATATACCGATACCAAAGGCAATAGTCAAAAGGCAAAGTGGTCGGCAGTCTGTGGAGATTATGAAGAGGTTGATGGAATCAAGTATCCATCAAATCTAAAAGCCGTATGGCACTTAGAAACTGGAGATCTGGTATATTTTGATGGCCGAGATATAACCGTAAAATACGACGTGTCCAAGTGAGCCCGCTTTATTAAATGGGGGTAAGAAGAATGAGAATATGCAACCAGTGTCGATCGGAAATGATTAAGTGGTATCCCGCTTACTTCATGTATCGCTTCAGTTCTTCATAGAAGTTTTCGCGGGTGCCTGCAAGGATAACAACAACGGTTTCGCCACCTTCTTCAACGATGGTATAGGCCAACTCGTAGTTGGTTTTATTGTGGAAGATATCGCAGCAATATACGCCGCTAAGATCACCGGTTTTAGGTTCACCATAATAAGGATTCCTTAGAATCTGATCGACAATGGCTTGAAATTTTTCTTTTAGCGGTTTCTCTTTAAGCTTTTTAAGATAGCGTGCGGCAGGAGGCAAAATGACTAATTTGGTCATCAGTCTGCCTCCGAGCCGAAGACATCTTCATAGTTATCGCTTGATGCGTGGCCCTGAGCTGCAAGACGGGCCTCCTCAAGCAAGCGTTCCACAGCGGGACGAACTTGGCGACGGGTTTCCTTAAACTTATCAAGCAGTTCTTGTCCGGAAAGACCTTGGGATATTAAATCAGCCAAAATCTGTTCGTCAAATTCTCCGCCGCTTTCCCGAACGGGACGGATGACGATGGCATTGTTTTGGACGTAGCATTCTACTTCCTTGTCAATGCCGACGCTGTTATAGAACTCAATCGGTATGGTTATCTGGCGTTTCTGAGACACCGAGATGCGTTTCTTTATCATAGGATTTTCTCCTTTGGTTTTAACTTGAGACATTACTGTTCCTCCTTTGGTAGTCTATGCTGATTCAAAAGAAAGCATGCAAGGAATCTTTGATTAATTATAGCAAAGAAACAAAGAAAACTCAAGTGTAGGGGGGCAGGAATAAGCATATTCTATTAGGCTTTGTTCTTATTTGTATGAAGAGGCACAGGTTTCATCGAAGAGGAGACAGTTTCTATTTTTACAGGTGTGGGGATTATGGGAAACAGTGGTATAATTTGTATCGGTAATAGATAGTGATATAAGGAATAGCCCTAAACAGGTAAGGTTTGCGGAGTTGGACAAAATATTAATCAGGACTGGATTCGAACGAAGGCAGCCGGGCGGCGGTTCCAGCCACTATATTTACACAAAAGACGGGGATTCCCTGGTTGTGCCTTTTGACCAACCGCATATTAAAGCTGTTTATGTTGAAAGAGCTATAAAGCTACTGGAAGGAGGTAAAATCGATGAATAAAGATCTTGATTACTACATGGCCCTCCCTTATAAGGTGGTTCTTGTTCCTTGTGATGAAGGCGGGTATGTGGCTGAAATACCTGATTTAAAGGGATGCATTACTCAGGCAGAAACAAAAGAAGAAATTGTGGGAATGATAGATGATGCTAAAAGGCTTTGGTTGCTTGCAGCTCTGGAAGACGGCAAGGAGATCCCGGAGCCTGGCAAAGAAGACGATTACTCAGGAAAATTCAATGTTCGGGTTCCCAAGACATTGCATCGTACGCTTGTTGAGCTGGCCAGTTCCGAAGGAGTAAGCTTAAACCAGTTTATAACTTATACCCTCTCTCGTGCTATTGGTCTTCGGCCTTTTTAATTTTTTAGGATTAGCCTGCTGCCGCAGCTATTTATGGACTGCGACTACGCCGGTGTCCGGGACGGCATAATTGATATCGGCCGAAATGGCCCACATCCATGCGGATGTGGCAAGAAATATAAGAAGTGCTGCGGAATAATGTACCATAGCACTCATATTGTCGAAGGTTTCTTTATTAGTAGATAATCATAACCTGTTTTGATATAATCCATAACTTTGTCGGCAATTACCTTTTGTCCGTTCCGGTTGGGGTGCATTCCGTCTCTGCAAATTATTTTAGTGAAGTCAGGGAACTGCAAAAATGCACTTCTGACATCAATGAATTTGGTATGGGTTTCTTCGGCAACTTTGCTAATGACTAAACTGTATTTTTCCTGCCAGTAATAAATTTCCGCAACGTTTCCCAGCCATTTAAGAATATTACTCTGGGCAATAGGGTTGTTTTTACTAACCCATTCTAAATATTTATCAGCGTTAAGCGGAGGCAAGGTCATCAGCACGGGAGTAACTTTAATATTTTTTAGCAGTTCTATAGTCTCACGAAGGGCTGTTTCAAATATTTTGATTTCTGTCTGGGGCAAATGGTCGGTATAGGGGTTATCTGCTACTTCATCCCAATTAAAGGTGCAATCATTCCCGCCATATTCAATTAAAACCATATCCGGGTTTTCTTTACTAATGTATCTTTCCAGTTTACCAATTCCTCTGGTTATAGTACTGCCAAACTTTGAAACATTTTTAACAGAACATCTAATTTTAGTGCTGATTGTATCCACATAATTGTCTTGCAGTACAATATATCTGTTCTTGGTTTCATCATATATTACCCCTTTAGAGATTGAATCCCCTGACACCAGGATTTTGATGTTATCGCCATTGTTCATCTCTCTCATATAATCACCTTCTATCATTAATAGGTACCATTATATACACAACATATCATGCCTAATTGCATAGGTCAAACAACAACAGGTTCATCAAAGCTCTTATTTAATGGAGGAGGTAATGACAATTGATCCCTATCATTATTAAAAATCTGGAAAGAGTCAGAACATCCAAGCCTTTGATTCATCCCCTCCATTCCCAGTACAGTAGATTTAAAGGCTTATCGAGCGAAGACAACTCCTGCACTATTTCTTTTTTTAATGTTTAGTTAGCTTTTAATACTGTTAAATCTCGCTTAAGTTCTTTTAACGCATAGGTTAACAGTGCAAGAATGCTCTTTAGATAGTCGATTCGTTCCTGTGATGCATTAGCTTCTAACAGAAGCTGATTACGAAGGGATTTCTCTATGGCCATAGCTTCGTCATACAAAATCTGTTCTTTTTGTTTAATTTTCTTTCTCCTAAAAACCAGAAAGAAAATAGATCCAACTAGAGCTAATAGCCCATCATTAAGACCTGGTGTCAAGTATGGCAGATGTGAACTTATAAAGGTGCCGGCAGCATCCTCAGATGGAATATATTCTTCGGGATTGCTTATTTTGCTTGTACCGTATGCATAAATAGCGCGAAAAGAAATATCAGCTTCAGCAATAGTTTGAAGAGTTATCCTAAGTACATTAGCAATTTCACTGCTGCCAATAACCCGGTCTTGATCTTTTAATGCCCGGGAAGCCTCGGTAATAACTATCTCAACCGGTTTTAGTGAGCTTATTGTCGCAAAATTCAAATCAGGCAATAACATTTTCTTTTCTCTTCCTTCCTTTGCTGTAATCAGTGGACAAGGAACCTATCCCCCTTGACCCTCCAATAACTTCGAAATTCGGACAATTATGATTGCTGCTCTCACAAGGTCAATATCATTGATTTTTATAATTTCTTATTTGGTGGTAATAGTAAAACAGTCTCCTGGAGCCTCTCCTATATAAACAACCTTTCCATTTTCGGGAAGCTTCACTGCTTGATTACCGTTTACCGTAGAATAGTAAACACAGGATTCTTCATCATAAACAGCAAATGACGCGTTTTCCGGCAAATTAACCGTCATTGTTTTACCGGCATCATTTTGGCTGATAGTATACCATCGAGCATATCCGTTCTCCTGGATTGTGCAGATAGCATTATCCCCCGCATACATATCGGCCATATCTTTTTCACTGATAAAAATCGAGCCAGCATTTGAAAGATATTCTTTCCCGTCAATATTTGAAATTTCAAGGGTTCCTAAATCGCGGCCTGACATAAGAGGAATTTGTACATCTTGCCAAGCCGTATCAGAATCAACAATTTTATATTGTACGGCATAGCCTGGCAATTCTTTATTGGTGGTGATTTCAAAATGCGAGCTTTCCAGCTTATGATAAGCCTGACTTTGAGGAATTTCATTTACAATATAATATTTTGTTCCGTTTCGTTCATCCCATGCTTTTTGCGATACATCATCTATAATATTAGGCTCTGTTTTCTCATACTCATATGAAGTCATAACCGTCTGTCCCATATTAGGCAAATTAAAAAATTGCTTGATTTGTATATATGTTTTTCCATTTGACTCATTCACAAAAGTCAACTTTTTGCTACCATCTTCGTTGACAAATACACCTTCAGATGTATAAAGATAAATTTCATCAGGTATATCTTTATGTGATAAAGTCGAAATAGTGATTTTCCCCGCTGTTCCAACACTTACATTCTTAACCATGGCGTTGTTAGCATAGATACCTGCATATGAAGTTAATTCTAATGGCATCGAGGATAGAACCGGTGCTTGAAGGTCTCTAGGTGGAATAATTTCTGTAATATCATTTTCGGCTAACAGGGTTTTAAGAAGCAATGTTTGACCCATTACTTGTCCGTAGAAGCTGGAACCGCCTGATAACACAGCCGCAAAAGCCATATTGTATTCAGGAAGCACTATCATGCTGCCATGATACAAGCCTGTATCACCGCCCTTTACTAATGCTTGAATATGGTATTGGCTGTATGGATATGCATCAACTGAATCCCAGCCTAAACCATAGCCAAAAAGTCCTTCATTCTGTTCAGGCCCTATACTTCTCAGATACTCTTTTTGCATCGTCTTGGTCTTTGCATACTGAGATAATAGTTTTGCCGCAGCCGCATATCCCGGGTCGTTCATATAGGCTTGTCCCAATCGGCATAAGTCTTCAGCTGTTGAGTATACTCCGCCTGCTCCGATCATATTTAAAGTTTCGATAGGTGTTTCTTCTTCATTTATAAATGTTCTTGCAAGACGATTTCTATCAAAGTCGTCTTGAGGTGTTTTGGTATTAGTCATGCCAAGAGGTTCCGTAATATTTTTCTTTATAAATTCTGAAAAACTCATGCCGCTAACCTTTTCAACAACAAGCTCTGCCAGGGTAAATCCGTCATTGCAATAAACGGAAAATTCTCCTGGATACCCCTTTAATTTTTGTTTGGCAAGCTCTTTTAAAAAATTATCATGATTAAGTGTAGTTGGGTAATCATACATTCCACTGTTAACATAGAGGCTGCCCATTATTCCCGAAGAATGGTTTAAAAGCATCCTTACAGTTATTTCTTTATAGCGTTCATCTGCCATTTTAAATTCCGGAAGATAGGTTGCGACTGGTTCATCTAAGTTCAATTTACCTTGATCTGAAAGCAGCATTATGGCAGTGGCAGGAAACATTTTGCTTATTGAGCCTATTCCCAATATTGATTTATTATCTAAGGTCTTGACATTAGCTTTGTGAAAAATTCCGGATGTACCTGAAACGACAATTTTCCCATCAGAAATCAATGCATACTGAACTCCGGAAACATTATAGTCATTTACAAGAACTTCAGCCAATTCATTTGCTGATTTTTTGACATCAGTATAAATATCGTTTTCAGCAAATGCAATGCTTGGAAACATCATAAATATTGCCACCACTACATAAAACCAAGGTGTTTTTAGTTTTTTCATACTGTTGTCATCCTCCGTATTCCTTTTCTTTTTCCAGTTATCCTGGTTCTAGCCGCAGCAATCGCCCAAAATTGCCAGCTGTCTTTGCATTATATTACCAGGCTAACAAAAAGGCAACAAATTTAACTAAAGAATGCGCAAAAGATGTTGACAATAGGTAATCGTTTGATCTGTGTAAAGAAACGCGTTTTAAATTTTCGCTGTACCGTATTAAAAGAATAGCTGCCAAAGACCACTTGCATTTCAGGGATGATGGAGGCCTTCTGCTTTATAGACAATACTTTGCGGCTTCCTCATAAATTTCGTGATACCTGATTCTTTTCGCAGTAGCCCAAAGTGCTTCGAAATCTGATAAGTATTCTCCTTTGTATAGGGATAAAAGATTTTTTGCTTGCACTTTGGTATTATGAAGCTTAAATTCTTCATATATCCTTTCAAAAAGGTCGATATCGCACGCAATTTCGTCCCGGCAGATAAAATAGCGGTTTTCCCGGTATATGACTGATTCCATTATGCCGGTACATTCAAGGTCATTTTTTATGTGCCTCAGATTTACCGCAATCAGGTTTTTAATATTATTGGATTCCGATTCCCACCAAATAGCGTTATATATTTGTTCTTTTGTAGCCCCCTGGTCGCCTGCATCGAGCAGAAAGGCCAAAAGTTCACGTTCCTTTTTCGACCTAAATTTTAAAAGCTTTTGCTTGCTTCTGTCTTGATAAACGGTAAAGGCTCCCAATGTTTCAATATATACTTTCTTTGGTCGGTATCCGGCAAATTCTATCATCTGCTTGGTAAATTCAGGCTCTATTCCGTAGTTATACGCAAATTCCAGGACTGGGTCGTAAGCCTTTCGCAACCTGAAATATTCATAGAAACCATGGTCGGAGCAAAGCTTAAGATAACGCCCTGTCAGGCTGGTCGCCTTTTCATGATCCTTTGTCTCGATTGCCGCTCTTACAAGTACTCCGTATGCCAGCGACGCATGAAGGAGCATACCGGAGCTCTCTCCTGTCTCTATGCACAGGTTCGCACATTTAACCGCGTTCGGATAATCGGATATAGCGGAAAAATACCCCATAAGTCTGGCCAGGACAAGGCTTTTTAAATAAGCTCCCGCCTGGTCAAGATTTTCAAAGATTTCCCGAACAATGTCTTCCTTCGGGTCATCCGTAAAAATAAGGCTGTAGGTAAGACGCTGCATTTTTGCCCAATGCATCTGAAAATTAGTTTTACGGTAAAGAGGCGCATACTCGTCCGCCAAGGTAAAATACTTTACGGCGGTTTCATAGGATGCGTTTTCGCCGTTCATTTTATCAATAAAGGTATTCTGAAAGTGAATTTCAGCTGCCAACAGGTAGCCTGCCCACATTTCCTCATAGTTTCCGGTATTCCTGAGCCGTTGAAGCTCCTCCGACAGTGCGGACAGTGAACGGCTTCGTTCTCCCAGCATCTGATAAGCCTTGGCCACATAGATGCCCGTACTGTGCATACCCAAATAGTTCAGTTCATCCTCGGGAAGCTCAAGGGATTTTTCGTAATAGTAAACCGACTCCTTCATCCTGCCGGCAAAAAATTGAATTGTGCAAAGATACCTTTCAAACCAACGCATGATCTTAATATTGCCGACATGGGCGCAGCTCTCTATCATATGCCGTGCAAGAGCATAGGCCTCGCCTATCTGCGAATTCCAGCACAGGTTGTACAGCTTTTCGATGACTACAGAATATGCCAGTTCCCCAGTCGGATCGTCAAGCTTGGCGATCAACTCATCAAGCAGCCTGTTTGATTCCTCGAATGAAACGAAATTACGGAGAACCCTTGCCTTATGCATCATAGCCTCAAAATAAAGCTCCTTATCGTCTCTGTTCATTAAGGGTATCGCTGCCTCAAGGCATGCTTTGGCCTGTACAAAATTTCCGAGAACGGACAGAAAAGCACCCTTGGCCACAAGAATTCTTGGATTTAGTTCGACCGCCGCATCATTAAGCGCCCGGAACCATATCCGAAGCTCATTGTAATTGCCGGCTTTTACGTAATCTCTGTAGCATGCGAGGATTATATTTTCCAGAAGTTCGTCATCCTTCGAATCAATGGCGTACCGGGCCGCCCTTGAATACTGCTTATGATCAAAATAGTACCGGGCGGCTTTCTGCCTCAGTAAAGGCATTTGGTCCTTATCTCCCGTTTCCAGCAGGCCGCTTCTGAAAAGCGCGTGGTAGCGATAAAACCCGTCGCCTGTTTTGATGGTGAATATATTTCTGGATACAAGGCTTTCCAGCATGAGTCGTGTATTTTTTTTATTCAGGACATTATCCAGCATCTGTGCGTCCAGCACGTCAAAGCAGGCGGATTTTTTAAGGAAATCCACCATGTCGGAGTTCAGATTGGCTATGCATTCACGGAAAAGGTAGGCATACAAAGTTTCATTGCCGTAGGAAGTAATGTCGCCAATGGATATACCGTTCTCCAGCAATACCTGGAAAGAACGGATGGCCAGAGGCCACCCCTCCGTGGAACCGTAAATGGCGGGATCGTCAAAACCCAGGATACCGACGATTTCTTCTCTTGTAAACGCAAGCTCCTTTTGGGTCAGTTCTGTGATCTTGCCCTTTACTTTAAACGATAAAAAATCCTGCCAAGGAGCCTCTCTGCTGCCGAAACAAAGCTTGGCATTGTTAGGGAGATACTTGATCAGGCAGGTGATAAGCTTTTTGACCTCATCTTCTTCTATGGTATGCAGATCGTCCATGATGGCGACAAAATCACCGGAAATATTTTCAATGCTGCAGATCAGTGCACCCGCAAGCATGGAGATGAAATTGTTCTTTTCGGAAAAGGGCAGGTATTCCGAGGCGGAGAAGTCAAATTCCGGGAAAGTCTGCTTTACAGCCTCGCAGAGCGTATTTATAAAGGTAAAAATATCGTTTTCTCCGTCCAGAGAAAGCCAGACGACCTTTTCGGTGCTGTTTGCAAATTGCGACAGAAGGGTCGTCTTGCCGTGACCCGCGCCGGCATGGATATACACAAGCTTTGTTGGACTGTTAAGGACGGTATCTATTAAATTTTGGCGTACGATTTCTCCTGCGGCGGCTCGGGGAACCGTCAGCCTCGCGCTTGGTATATTGAACATGCACATACACTCCACAACTAATATATGATTGACTCTACTGCAAAAACCCCTTTTGTTGCATGAGGGTTGCATAAATATACAAAGCGAGCGTTGGCGAAGCATGGATGCAACACCCGGCGAAGGCGAGCAGGCGAAAGGGGGCGAGCGACAGGACGTCGCGAGAGCGCTATCACCCTGCGGGTAC
>ENA-UOOM01003059-UOOM01003059.1-fermentation-metagenome-genome-assembly--contig:-NODE-3059-length-12717-cov-4.229822_pt1 | contig 12717 bp, 11 predicted proteins | sample MGYA00245781_ERZ724031 | MGnify/ENA primary metagenome ERZ724031 (study PRJEB28704, sample SAMN03018317) | fermentation metagenome | biome: anthropogenic terrestrial biome; feature: soil; material... | reverse complement strand
GGCAGTGAAAGCGGAGAACCGAAAAACGAACGGCAGATCGAAGTTCCCGATGTGACAAAGAAATCCATACGAGAAGCAAACAACATCTTGACATCTGAAGGGCTTCGCTTGAGAATAGAGGGAACAGGTCTGGCTGTAAGCCAGAAACCTGCAGCTGGAACCATGGTTGAACCGGACACCATCATCACCGTTACCTTTCAGGCGCCGCAATAAGCTGTAAAGAGGCCTCCCTTACGAGATCTCTGAAAAGGTATGATTTGGCAGTGTTATGTATATACTTACAAGTGAGATAAACCGCCTGCGAGGCTGGCATTCGGGAGGAATTGGGAATGAAACTCAGAGAATTGCTGAAAGGAATGGAAGTTCTTCACACAGAAGGATCTTTAGACATCCCCATCAGTATGATTCATTATGATTCAAGACGGGTGACCCCAGGGTCCTTGTTTTTTTGTATAGAAGGATATAATGCAGATGGTCATGATTATGCAGCAATGGCAGTTGATAAAGGGGCTGTTGCTGTATTATTGCGGCGAGACATCGATCTGCCGGTTGGAATTACCAAAATATTTGTATCGGATACCCGCAAGTCCATGGGGCTGCTCTCATCCAATTTTTATGGAAATCCCACGGAGAATCTGATATTATTTGGGGTAACCGGCACCAACGGGAAAACCACTACAAGCTATATGATCAAGTCTATTTTGGAACGGGCAGGAAAGAAGACAGGACTCATTGGTACCATATGTAATTTTATTGGTGACCGAGTGATACCTGCTGAACGTACCACACCGGAATCCCCTGATTTGCAACAGCTGTTCCATGAGATGATTCAAGAGGGTGTTACTGCAGCAGTTATGGAGGTTTCTTCTCATTCTCTGGAATTAAGCCGGGTAGCTGGGTGCATATATCAAGTGGGCATATTTACAAACCTGACCCAGGATCATTTGGACTTCCATGGCACCCTGGAAAAGTATCGAGAAGCCAAGGCAAAGTTGTTTGATCAAAGCCAATTGGCTGTCATCAATGTGGATGATGAAAGCGGACGAATCATTCTGGAGAAATTGGAATGTCCGTCTTTTACATATGGAATATACAAACCAGCGGATATTTTTGCTCGAGATATTGAAATAATGGCAGAGGGGGTCTCCTTCAACCTTCATATTTTAGGCGGTAAGATTGGTATCAATTTGCAGACTCCGGGAATTTTCAATGTATATAATGCACTGGCAGCAGCTTCTGCCTGTTATGCTGCAGGGATTTCACTAAAAGACATCCAGCTGGGGCTGGAAGCAATACGCGGAGTCAGCGGTCGTTTTGAACTATTGGATACCAATACGGACTATTCAGTGATCATTGATTATGCTCATACTCCGGATGGCTTAAAGAACATACTGACAACTGCCAGAGATCTGACTGATGGAAGACTGCTTACCTTATTCGGCTGTGGCGGAAATAGGGACCATGCCAAACGTCCATTAATGGGTGAGGTTTGCGGAGAATATTCTGATTTTTGCATAGTAACTTCTGACAATCCCCGCAATGAAGAACCTATGGATATCATTAATGATATTTTGCCCGGGGTAATCAAGACTGACTGCCCCTATGAAGTAATAGTGGATCGCAGAGAAGCCATAAAATATGCTTTGGATAATGCAAAAGCCGGAGACTTGATAATTTTGGCAGGAAAAGGTCATGAAAGCTATCAGTTGTTAAAAGGGCAAATCATTCCCTTTGACGAAAAAGAAATTGTTGCTGAGATACTGGGGAGGGAGAAGGTCTAATGAAACCATTGTCCATAAAAGAGGTAACTGATGCTATTGGAGGCAGAGCCGCGAGTAAGGGGTCAGCCGCTGTCATTAGCGGTGTATCTACGGACAGCCGGACAATCCAGCCGGGCGAACTCTTTGTACCCCTTGAAGGTGAAAACTTTGATGGGCATGATTATATAATACAGGCAGCAGAAAAAGGTGCTGCCGCTGTTTTGACACATAATCTTAACAAAACTTTGCCCCAGGGAGTACATACAATAGTTACTGGGAACACACTTAAAGCTCTACAGGAACTGGCTGCATGGTATTTAAGAAGTCTTCCCATTCCCATCATAGCTGTAATCGGCAGTACTGGTAAGACCACAACCAAGGATCTGCTCAGTTTGGTTCTTTCAAAGAAGTATCAAGTGTTGAGGACAGAGGAAAATTTCAATAATGAAATTGGTCTACCCATGACTCTGTTCCAATTGGAACCACATCATGAGATTGGGGTGCTGGAAATGGGAATGAGTGGTTTTGGTGAGATTAAGCGCCTGACTGCAATTGCACCGCCCAGGGCAGTGGTTTTCACCAATATAGGTGTGTCGCACATGGAAAAACTGGGCAGCCGGGATAATATCTGGAAGGCAAAGTCGGAAGTTCTGGGGTATCTCCATGATGGCTGTACTGTTTTTTTAAATGATGATAACGACATTCTTAGGCGCGAAGGAAAGCGGATGATAGATATTTCAACTCCTTATAAAGTGGTGCGGTACGGAACCGGAGATGAAGTCGATTACCGAGCAGAAAACATTCAATTGCTGGGTGAAACAGGTATCACATATGATTTGGAAGCTGAGGGTAGAACATGGTCTATCAGCCTTAAGGTACCTGGCAGACACAATGTACTTAACAGCCTTGCAGCCATCGCGGCAGGCAGGGCATTTGGGGTGGAATTGGCAGATATTCAAAAAGCTCTTACGTTATATACAGGCGCTGATATGCGATTGGATATTTTCTCTGTTCCAAGCCTTGAAGATGTCAAGGTCATAGACGATGCCTATAACGCCAGCCCGGATTCTGTTCAGGCAGCACTGAGAATATTGGAGGACATGAAGGAGGGCTCCCGCAAAATTGCCATCCTTGGCGATATGCTGGAGCTGGGAGAATACACAAAGGAAGCCCATCGACTGATTGGGAAATGGGTGGCCGACTATGGAATCAATATTTTGATTACAATAGGCAAGGCAGGTATATGGACAGCAGAAAGCGCCCTTAAGTCAGGAATGAATCCGAAGGCTGTTATTCATAGAAACAGTAATTCGGAAATTATTTATTGGTTGAAAGAAAATCTATGGCATGGAGATCGAGTACTGGTGAAAGGTTCCAGGGGAATGAAAATGGAAGAAATTGTATCACATCTAAGACAGGAGAGGGATTCAAATTGAAAATTTATGCATTCATTGTTATTATTTCCTTTTTGCTTACCCTTCTGCTGGGCATTATACTTATCCCATGGTTAAAGAAATTAAAATTCGGACAAACGGTCAGGGACGATGGCCCCAGAACTCATCTTAGCAAGAGCGGAACACCAACCATGGGAGGAATTATTTTTCTGGTTCCCTTAATATTGATTAGTCTGCTTCAAACCAGAGGAAATGGGAAGTATACATCAGTTGCAGTACTTACAACTTTGGGTTTTACACTTATTGGATTTTTCGATGATTATATCAAAGTAGTGAGAAAGCGATCACTGGGGCTGCGAGCCTACCAGAAAATAATCAGTCAGCTGATTATAGCTGTGGCTTTGGCTTTTTATGCATATCTGGATCCTCATATTGGAAGCAGCGTTATAATTCCTTTTACAGCTATGGAATGGGATTTAGGGGTTTTCTACATTCCCATTGCCGTTTTTATTATTATAGGCACTGTTAACAGCGTCAATCTTACGGATGGTCTGGATGGACTTTGCTCCGGAGTAACTCTCTTAATTTCTGCGACTCTCAGCATTATTCTCAGCTCTGCAGTTGAGCTTGCAGCTGAGGGGGGTCTGGGCAGGCTGGCTGAAAATTATCAGGATTTGATCGTGTTTTCTGCCGCACTAACCGGTGCGCTGCTAGGCTTTCTGCGCTATAACGCACATCCGGCACAGGTGTTTATGGGAGATACAGGGTCTCTGGGATTGGGCGGTGCAATTTCTGCCCTGTCCATACTCCTGAGAATTCCCCTGTGGCTGCCCATTTTTGGCGGGGTCTATATGGCAGAGGCCATTTCTGTGATTCTGCAGGTAGGATCCTTTAAATTGCGAGGTAAGAGGATATTTAAAATGGCTCCCCTGCATCATCATTTCGAGCTGAAAGGTATGCCCGAGACCAGGGTAGTTTCCATGTTTATGATTGCTGCTGCATTTTTGTGCTTGCTTACGCTTTTGAGCATCTAGGAGGATATGGGTATGGAAATCAAGGGGAAAACTGTGTTGGCAGCAGGCATGGCACGCAGCGGTGTATCCGCTGCCAAGCTGCTGTACAGGCATGGTGCACGTGTTATTGTTTATGATAAAAAATCCTATAATGAAGTCAGTTCTTTGGTGGAGGAACTGAAGACCACTGTTCATTGTGAGTTTTGTCTGGGACAGGAGCCGGATACACTGCTGAAAAAGCTGGATCTTATTGTAATGAGCCCGGGCATTCCAACTGATGTTCCTTTTCTTGTCAAGGCAGAAGCTATGGGAATAAAAGTTATAAGTGAGGTTGAATTGGCGTATCAATATTGTAAGGCACCAATTTTAGCTGTCACAGGCACCAATGGAAAAACCACGACAACAACATTGCTGGGCGAAATTGTCAAGGCATCAGGCAGAACAACCCATACAGCAGGTAATATTGGAGTTCCTTTTACAGCAGGGGTAGAGGATATGGATCCCTCTCATATGGCAGTTGTTGAAATCAGCAGCTTCCAGCTTCAAACAGTAGATGAATTTCGTCCCTGGATTTCTCTTATACTTAACCTTACCCCAGATCATCTGGATCGCCACAAAACCATGGGAAATTATCTGGCAGCCAAAGCGCGGATATTTGAGAACCAAGGCGAAGGAGACTTCATTATCCTTAACGGAGAAGATTCTCTTTTAAAGGAACTTAAGCCTGATAATGGAAGTAAGGTGTTTTTCTTCAGCCGCTTGCGAGCTTTGAAGGAAGGTGCCTGGGTAGAAAATGGAAATATCATAATTAATACAGGCAAGGGAGCCCTATCCATATGCCCTGTTGAGCAGGTGAGCATTCCAGGCGCTCATAACCTGGAAAACGCATTGGCATCCGCATTGGCAGCTGCACTTACCGGAGTGGAGTCCTCTGTAATAGCTAGGGTGTTGAAGGAGTTTCCAGGAGTAGAGCATAGAATTGAAAAGGTGGACACCATAGACGGTGTCAGCTATTACAACGATTCCAAGGGAACCAATCCGGATTCCTCCATTAAGGCTATTGAGACCATGAAAGGGTCAGTAGTACTCATTGCAGGCGGATTTGATAAAAAAGCCGGTTTTTCAGATTTTGTAGATGCTTTTGGTACAAAAATCAAGGAATTGGTTCTGTTGGGAGAAACTGCCGATATCATTGCTGCAGCTGCCAAAGAAAAAGGCTTTACCAACATTCATATGACAAAAACCATGGAAGAAGCTGTGGAGAAAGCCTGTACGCTCTCCTGTCCGGGATGGAATGTGCTGTTATCCCCTGCCTGTGCCAGTTGGGATATGTTTCAGGACTTTGAGGAGAGAGGACGAATATTCAAGGAGGCAGTTAAGGCGTTGAGGGGGTAGGAAACGTGAAGAAAGGACCTGTTGACTTTCCGGTTCTATTGACTACCATCATACTGGTTGCCATCGGTATAGTAATGGTATTCAGCGCAAGCTATTACAGTGCGGCAGAAAACTGGGGAGATGGTTTATATTTTTTCAAGCGGCAATGTCTGTGGGCACTTATAGGATTTGCAGGGTTGTTTACAGCATCCCGGATAGATTATTACAAGCTGCAAAAATATTCCAGGCTCTTTATCATTATCAGCATTATCCTGTTGATATTGGTGCTTTTAATAGGAGAACCGCGCAATAACGCAAAAAGATGGCTGGGCATAGGCAACTTGAGCATTCAACCTGCAGAGATAGCAAAATTCGCAATGATTTTTTTCATAGCTGATACCATTTCTCGTGACAGAGAAAGGATTAAGAAATTTTTTACAGGATTGGTGCCGATTTTAATAACAGCCGGACTGGTTTTTGGTTTGATTCTGCTTCAGCCTAATTTAAGTACTGCAGGCAGCATATTGATACTAACCATGGTTATGCTCTTTGCAGGCGGAGCCAGGATATTGCATCTTGGGGGGCTTGTAGGGGCTGGTGCTGCAGCCGCAGTGGTATTAACCAAGTCAGCGGATTATCGATTTGAGCGTTTTACATCATTTTTGGATCCTTGGGCAAATCCCCTGGAAGGTGGCTGGCAGTTAATACAATCCTTATATTCCCTGGGTTCGGGAGGTCTTTTCGGGCTGGGTCTTGCACAAAGCCGGCAGAAGTATTTTTACTTGCCCTACCCTGAGACGGATTTCATATTTGCCATAATAGGTGAGGAGCTTGGGTTTATAGGAATCATATTTTTGATTTCTCTCTTTCTGATTTTAATATGGCGGGGGATACGCATCGCTCTAACCGCACCGGATTTGTTTGGCTGTCTGTTGGCTGCGGGTATCATTTCGATGATAGCTATTCAAGTGGTTATCAATATAGCAGTGGTGACGGTTTCCATGCCTACTACCGGAGTACCTCTGCCCTTCATCAGCTATGGCGGCTCTTCACTGGCTATGTTTTTGACTGGCATAGGTGTACTGCTAAATATCTCCAAGCATTGTAAGACAGCATGAACGGTATTTCGTCATAGTCTTGTAATGTAACACCTGGATTTTCTTCGCATAGTATGATATTGAACGGATTTAAATGTTCATATCCGGATACTACCCAAAGCCGAAGAAAGAGGTGTGACTGTATGGCAAAATATCGAGTCCGGGGAGGACGAAAGCTGGAGGGAAAGATTCGTGTTGTTGGAGCTAAAAACGCGATCTTACCTATTCTGGCAGCTGTGATACTGACCCGGAAACCGGTAGTACTCTATGATTTCCCCAGTCTGGCAGACGTTGAAAATATGTTGCTGATTCTGCAATCCATAGGTTGTCAAGTAAGCAGAGAAAACACTACCCTGATTTTGGATCCCTCGGACATCAACAGCTGGGTGATCCCGGACAGGTATGTAAAGGAAATACGTTCCTCAATTGTCATGCTGGGGGCTGTATTGGCCAGAATGAAGAAAGCGCGAATTACTTATCCAGGGGGCTGCGAAATCGGGCAGCGTCCCATCAATCTGCATCTGCAGGGCTTACGGCAATTAGGTGTCATTATTGATGAGTCTCATGGCTACTTGGAGTGCGAAGCAAGCAAGATGACAGGAGCCGATATTCATCTGGATTATCCAAGCGTTGGTGCTACGGAAAACATCATGCTGGCAGCAACCCAGGCCAAAGGGCGCACGAAAATACGGAACGCTGCCAAGGAACCGGAAATCACCGACCTGCAGGACTTTATCAACAGCATGGGAGGAAAGGTACACGGAGCCGGCAGCAATACCATAACAATTGATGGAATGGCAGAATTTCATGAAACGGAATATACCGTGATCCCCGATCGGATTATCGCAGGTACCTATTTGATAGCTGCTGCTGTTACAGGAAGTGACATGGCGGTGGATAATGTGGTTTTGGAGCATATCCAGGCTCTGGTGAACAAATTAAGGGAAACAGGCTGTATAATAAGCCCCGTGAACGGTGTTCATACGGGAACCGTGAGGATACAAGCCCCGCAGAGGCTCAATGCCGTTGAAAATACGAAAACCTATCCCTACCCGGGGTTCCCGACGGATATGCAGGCACTTTTGATGAGCGCACTGAGCGTTGCAAAGGGAACCAGCATCATTACGGAAAATATTTTTGAAAACCGTTTCAAGCATGTTCCGGAGTTGATCCGAATGGGCGCTCACATTCGAACGGAAGGGAAAATTGCCGTCATTCAAGGAATTCCCAGGCTGAAAGGCGCAGAAGTCACCGCAGGAGATTTAAGAGGCGGCGCAGCATTGGTCCTGGCTGGAATGAATGCTGAAGGAGAGACCCTGATTGATAACATCCATCACATACAACGGGGCTATGATAAACTGGATGAATATCTGCGAAATGTTGGTGCAGATATTGTACGAATAGAAGATTAAGGTATAAAGCTTCGTCATAAAGCTCTGCTGTAAATCGTGCTTTGTGACGAAGAACCCATTAATCCCCCTGGAGGATAAACTATGAGTAGAAGTGGGACAAGAAGCGGACTTTACCGATTCATGGTATTGCTGCTTTGTCTGACAGCCATTGTATTTATAGGGACAGAGCTTTTTCAAGTAGAAAAATGCACGGTTATAGGTAGTCAGACCTTGGATAATGATGTTATAATAAATATGTCAGGTATATATTACGGGGACAATATTTTTAAAGTTGATAAGAGGCTGGTTAAAAACCGTATTGAAGGCAGTGCGCCCTTTCCCATGGTACATTCTGTTTCTGTAAGGCTGCCTGATGAGGTGGTCATTTCCGTAGAAGAAAGGACTCCTGTTGCTGTTATCCCTTATCTAAGCTCCTGTCTGGTGATCGATGTCAATGGCTTTATTTTAGATATCGTCAAGGAAGATGAGCAGTCAACTCTTCCCATAGTAGAGGGTATACATATTACCCGGCTAAAAAAAGGAAGCTTGCTGGAGGTATCGGAAAGCGATAACTACAGATATAAAATTCTAACAAGGATACTTGAATCGATTACAGAATGGGAAACCGGCGGGCTTATTCGAATCATTAATTTGGACAACCCTGACGAAATCACCCTTCTTACCCGAGATGTAATTCAAGTGTATTTGGGACAGGCAGTGGAGCTGGACAGAAAAATGGGATGGCTGCATTCGGAAGCTTATACTCAGGTACTTCAAAGTGATCAGGAAGGCAAATTGGATATCAGTGTTCCGGGAAAAGCTGTATTTCATCCGTCTCCTGCAAAAGAGGAAGGTCTGGATGAAGAAAATTTTGGAGAAGAAAAAGGAGCCTCGGCAGAAGAAGGAACAGAGAATTAAATGAGGTGAAGTTTTGAAAACGCTGGGTGGAAAAGTCGCCATAACTCTGGTAAGCATAATATTGGGTTTGATGCTGGCAGTCCAATTTAAAAATGTACAAAATGTTGGAGGGAATGTATCCCTTCAGCGTGCCCAGGAGCTTACTACTCAAATACAAAAACTGAATCAGGAATTGCAAAGCCAGGAAAACCTCATTAAAGAGCTGGAAGTCAGGATCCTGGAATATGAAGATGCTGCCCAGGACGAAGGAAAAATCAATGATACCATGTATCAGGAACTTGAACGGGCCAGAATTCTGGCGGGGTTGACAGATTTGGAAGGGGCCGGTGTAATAGTAACCGTCGACATAATACCATACCAAGATTGGGGTGAATATGGTATTGTTCGGAATGTATACCATGAGGACCTGCTTATGCTTGTCAATGAGCTGAATGCTGCAGGGGCAGAGGCTTTGGATATCAATGGAGAGCGGATTATTTCTACCACGGAGATCCGCAGTGCGGGAGACTATATTGTGATTAACACCAACCGTTATTCGGTTCCTTTTGAAATTAAAGCCCTGGGTAATCCCGACACCCTGGAAGCCTCATTGAAGTTATTGGGCGGTGTAGCTGATACTCTTGGTGAAGATCTGGAAATCACTATCAGGCGAGAAGAACTGATACGCATACCAAAGTACAGTGGCTCGTTGCAGAACGAATATGCCTTGCCTCCCCAGTCGTAATACAAGCTTAGAACATAATGGTAAGTTGAGAGGAGACAGAATGAAGAAAGCAAACGAAACCATTTGGATGTTCACTCTTGTTTGTGTGATACTCGGATTCTTTGCAGCACAGGTCTTTGATAAACCTCAGGCGATGGAAGAAATCGGTGGTGTTACTTCCCTGCAAAATATTGAAAATCTACTCAATCAAAAAAAGACTTTAGACAGTAAAAGGCAGGAATTGGAACAGTTGATTGCACAACAGGAAAGAAAAATCAAGGAATACGAAAATAATGCTGCACAGACAAGCACTCATTTGCAGCAGCTTCAAAAAGAGCTGCAGGAAACAAAACTTGGAGCAGGCTTGCTGCGGGTCGAGGGCCCCGGTGTCGAGATAATTTTAAATGATAGAAAAAGAGATAGCTTTTTAGTAGATTACCCCAATATGATTAACTACTTTATTGTTCATGACAGCGATATGCTCCATGTTATAAATGAACTGCGAGGGGCAGGAGCAGAAGCCATTGCAGTAAATGGAACAAGGATAATGGCAAACTCACGAATCAGCTGCGGCGGTCCAACTATTAATGTGGGGAAATATGAGCGCTTTGCTCCGCCTTTTATAATCCAGGCTATTGGAGATCCGGAAAAGCTGATGGAGGGTTTACGAATGGAAGACAGCATATACCATGATTTGCTTGCATGGGGTCTGGAATTTCAAATCCGAAGGCTGGATCGGATAGAAATTCCCCGTTACCTTGGGGATACAAACTACGAGTATGCAAGACTATTACAGGAGGATGAATGATATGTTGCTGCCTCTCATTGGAATAATGATTGGAATTTTCCTGGGGATGATGCTGCCTCTTGATATTCCTACAGCCTACTCCTCTTATATGTCCATTGCTGTGCTGGCAGCATTGGATTCTGTATTTGGGGGAATTCGCTCTTCCCTGGAAAAAGAATTTGAAGCCGATGTCTTTATTTCCGGTTTTTTCGGTAATGCAGTTTTGGCTGCCGGTTTGACTTATCTTGGAGATCGACTGAATGTACCTGTTTATCTTTGCGCCATCTTCGTATTCGGTTACCGATTGTTTAACAATTTTGCTTTAATCAGAAGGCATTTCCTGGCTGTCTTACGAAAAAAATCATTTTTACATGAAAATCAGGACAAATAATGTTTCTATTTTACATGGATTTATGATAACATAGTTAAAGACTATATACACTAACTGATAAAGTGAGGTTTCTGCTTTGAAAGATACTGTCACAGCCATAGATATAGGCACTACCAAGGTGGCTGTGCTATTATGCCAAGGGGGCAGCAACGACAGTCTAATCTTGTCTGGATTTGGTCAAGCTGGATATACAGCTGTACATAATGGTAACTTGAAATCCAATAAGGAATTTAGAACCGCCTTGGAGGAAGCTTTAAGACAAGCTGGTAAAATGGCAGGTTTTAAGATCAATAACTGTACACTGGGTGTACCTGGTGAATTTTGCGGTCTGGTTTTAAACCCCGTGGAAATCACTCTGGATCAACCGGTCACCCGCCAGGATGTTCTGGGCTTACGCAAGCAGGCTGCTGATTATCCACTGCCTGCTCCATGGAAAGTATCAGAAGTTGCATATGGAAGTTATCTGGCTGATGGTATGCCTGTAAACAATCCCCTTGGGCTGTCCTGCCGTACTTTGGTTCTTGAAGCTTCAGCCATCTGTATCGATGCTGATTTTGTGCGGCAAATGACTCAGATCCTGAATTCTCTGAAGGTGAATTTGGTAAACCGGGTTCCAGTTCCTCTTGCAGGCAGCAAAGCACTGCTGACAAAGGAAGAGATGCAAGAAGGTGCATTGTGGCTTGATGTCGGCGGAGAATCTTTAGACATGGCAATCCATAAGGATAATAGTCCCATATTCCTGGACTGGCTTCCCCTGGGAGGGAATATCATAACTCGAGACATCGCTGCAAGCATAAGGGTTTCCTATGAAGAAGCAGAAAAGCTGAAACGCTTTTGTGTTTTGGGGCTGGCCATAAGGGAGACTCCGGACGCATATGAAATGAACCTGCCCATACGTGACGGTAAAGAAATTTTCAATGTGCCTATGGAACTGCTTCAAAGAGTTGTAGAAGCTCGAGCAGATGAAATATTGGATCTGGTGCAAAAGCGCATCACAGATGCAGGTTTGCAGGACAGCTATAAAAGTATGGTTCTCACAGGGGGAGGGCTGGCTCTGTTTCGAGGAATTCGAGAATTTGCATTCGGAAAGATGAAGGTGCCTGTCCGGCTGGGAGTACCTGATGTTTTGGGAATGTCCGGTCCAACGTTTTCTGCAATTTATGCTATAGGTCGTGCAGGGCTTGCTGATAACAGATCAGGCAAAGGAACAGCCTGGAAAGTGGTAAAGGCTTTACTTGGAAAAATTAAAGTTATAATTTAATTTTAGATTTATCTCAATAGACAAGAGGAGGGTATGGCGTGCTGGAATTCGATATCGAAAATGATAGATTTGCGCAAATAAAGGTAGTTGGAATCGGGGGAGCCGGTAACAATGCAATAAACCGGATGATTCACGAAGGTTTGAAAGGTGTGGATTTTATATCAATTAACACCGACAAACAAGCTTTATATATCTCTCAGGCAACCCAGAAGATACAAATAGGAGAGAAGCTGACCAAGGGCTTGGGAGCAGGGGCTGATCCGGAAATTGGCGAAAAAGCTGCCGAAGAGAGCCGGGATGAAATTTTGCAGACCCTGAAAGGTGCAGACATGGTTTTCATTACTGCTGGAATGGGTGGCGGTACAGGCACCGGAGCAGCACCGATTATAGCAGAGCTGGCCAAGGAATTGGGAATTTTGACAGTGGGGGTTGTCACCAGACCCTTCACCTTTGAAGGTCGTCTGCGAGCTATGAATTCTGAAAAAGGGATTTCCCTTCTGAAGGATAAGGTCGATACTCTGATAACCATACCCAATGACAGGCTGCTTCAGGTTGTTGAAAAACGTACATCCATACTGGAAGCCTTTAAGGTTGCCGACGATGTGCTGCGTCAAGGTGTGCAGGGCAT
>ENA-UOOM01003055-UOOM01003055.1-fermentation-metagenome-genome-assembly--contig:-NODE-3055-length-12730-cov-5.179172_pt1 | contig 12730 bp, 13 predicted proteins | sample MGYA00245781_ERZ724031 | MGnify/ENA primary metagenome ERZ724031 (study PRJEB28704, sample SAMN03018317) | fermentation metagenome | biome: anthropogenic terrestrial biome; feature: soil; material... | reverse complement strand
TTGTTCATGTGCTTAATCAGATCCAAGACCTTGTTGCTGTAGCCCCACTCATTGTGAATTACCTTCCTATATATAATAGGTATAGGCAACACAGTAGCAGAGCCATTTCTTGATGTTTTGGCATATCCATTTATTAGATATTTTTGCCTGTTTTATGAGTATAGTTATCGCCATTGAGCGGTAAACCATAATCATATTATAGAATAGAATATCACAGTCTGTTGGCTCCGTCAATTAGATAAACAGGAATTCGCATTATCCGCTGTTCACATTTTCCAATTCGGCACTCGAAATTCAGTCTATGAGCGAAATGCATCAGCTATGGCTGCTATGTGGGGAAAAAGCAATAAAAACAATGTAAAGTACCCCCATGAAAAAAAGAGCGGGAAATAAATCCCACTCAACTATTTTTACAATTTGAAGATTATTTTACCCATAAATCCTTTTAATTTTACCGTCTTTATCTACTACGCACATACCACCTATGCCTTTAGCTTTCTGCTCTGCAATTTTTCTTTGAACTTCTCTGCTCTGCCTATGCTCTTTATGAACCTGACCCGCACAACATCCTGAAAACATCAATAAAGAAAGTAAAAACATTTTAAACCTCTCCCCCAAATAAGTCTCTTTTCAAATTCACAATTGATTATAATTGCATCCATATATTTCCACAATTATTATAATCATAATGGAGAAATAAATCAAGAGATTTTTACTTGTTCTCAAATTCTTTTATTAGTTTATAAAAGGTTGTCCTTTTCATTTTCAATAGCTCCATTGCTGCTTTTGCGGTTATCTGGTTGGCTTTCCATTGACTGTATACACTATTCCAATTATCAGGATAAGCCGCTGTAGGCCGTCCTAAGTGCTTCCCTTTAGCGTGTGCGGCTGCTATTCCTTCCGCTTGCCGTTGCTTTATTGTAATGCGTTCCTGCTCTGCCATACTTGACAGAACTTCAATGAGGATATTATTAATCATATCGGATATCCACTCTTGACCTTGTGGAAACTTAGTCATAGTTGTTGGTAAATCAATGACTTTCACTCTGATGTTATGTGCCTTGTAATACTCAAGTTCCTGCTTTATATGTTCCTTATTGCGGCTTAACCTGTCCAGTGACTTTATGACTAATGTATCTCCATCTCTAAGTATAGTATTCTTTAATGACTGGTAGCCTTGCCTATTAAGGTCTTTGCCGCTGGCCTTATCGGTAATAATATCACGATCATCAATCCCACATTGTTTTAATGCTTCGATTTGCCTATCGAGGTTTTGCTCTCTTGTGGATACTCTAGCATAACCGTAAGTCTTTTTCATAAATGCCGCTTCCTTTTTCTTATCATGATATTATTATAGCATTTGTGTTCGTAAATGTCAATTAGTATACGAACATATTCATAAATAATTTTTATACCTTTGCGGATATATAATAAGCGGATTTTCAATTGCATTCTTTAGTTTATAAAGGTGTACCTTTACGAACTTTTTTAATGTTCGATAATGAGTTCGGTAAAATGCAGTAATAATTAAGGGAAATTGGTATTTTTCTATCATATCAATAAATTTTAGAAAAGTTCAAAAAGTGTTGATACTATTGACTTTTTGAGTAGATGATAGAAACACAAAATATTAATATTCGGTTCGAGCGTAGAAAATATTCTTTTAAATAAGAAATAACTGCTTCATTTTAAAAATTTGATAAATCAATACAGCAAAAATAGGGATTGCACTTTCGTACAACCCCATATAAACCGCTGTGTTATTGTTTGAAGGTTTATCGTGCAGCTCCTTTATTGTCTTTTATAATCTCCAGATACATACAGTGGCAAGTTATCCGCTTTTAATAGGCTATTCAATAACTTCTCTTTGTCTATTTGAGGAATTACTTCGCTTAGATGTTTTCTCTGCTTTTCAGATGTATTGCGCCATAGCTCTTTTGGAGCAATCGGCAATTGGTTATTATCAGGAAATAAGCCTTTATTGAAAAAATTTTTTAATAGACTAAGGTACTGATCCACAGTGTTACATTGGTATACCTGTATTGTCATATCTGACTGGCACTTTTTATTTCCATAAGTCCCAATAGCAACTTTATATATGCCATCCTGATAAACAGCAATATGAAAATAAGGATAAATGAATTTTGCCGTTATATTGTTTTTACTGATATTTTTAATTCGATCCATTAGACTTAAATTATATTGGCGCTCATTTAACCTATCGGAATCCAAATGATCAACCTGTAATTCATATTTTGAACAATTGAGTTTAAACTGTTTTATTCGTGATAATATATTTCTTCTATTGACATTTTCGTAATTATAGCAAATATAGGCAAGCTGATACAAGGATATGTTTCCTATCTTTTCCTGATGAATATAAATAGGGGACGTTATTGTATTGGTTTTCTTTGTATACGTCCATCTGAATTTTGGCAAGGACAATATTTTAAACAATTCGGGCGAATAATCCAATACGCCTGTCTTTTCTCTGAATTTACAATGTACATAAATTAATCTGTCATTGTGAGTAATTACACAAAGCACCTTTCTTGAATTTGGAATTGCAGTGCAATCCAGATTGTCAATGCAATAATTCAATATGTTTCCATCAATAAATTTAACATTGTGATGTTGAATGTTCTGTAACTTTTTATTATAGGCAACACAGACAACTAATTGGGCTAAGTTATATTTCATTTTCCCTTTGTTATCTGCTATATAAAATCCCATTGTATTTGAATTGCTTACTTGAAAATTGCCATCACGTTTAATGGCTTTTATAACTCGGCGAAGAATTTTTTTCTCATGATCGAAGCAACAACATATCCCATTTTTATGAGAAAGTATGTAGGTGCTTCCATTATCAATAATTATATTTGTTCTGTTATCTGATTCAAAGACTATATTCTCTGGTTTAATAACTTTGACTTTCGTATTTTGTTTATTTGACAATTAATAAATTACTCCTTTATAATATTCATAATATGAAATATATGTTTTATTTGTTGAAATTTAAAAGTCGATTTCGCCGTCTTTTCGGTTCCTTTTGACGGCAAGGTACAATAAATGCGGAACGTATGTGGAGCATTTTTGTACTTGACAAAAGGAACAACACTATCTATTTTTTTCTTTCTTGACAAGTCTCATTAAGCCAATAAGTTTCGCTAAGGGGATAGACCCCTAAGCTCAACTAATTGTCTTAAATCGACGTTATCGCCAAGAAAGAAACAAAGAAGCGATATAAAATACTTTTTTGGATACTGTATGTTTACCCCATCTCTATAAAGTATTTATTATATACAGGTGGGGTAAATCTACTTATGCACTCGCTTGTTGTTTTGCAAATTTAATATACTTTCCAGAGGTGTTTATATTTCTGATTTTACAGAAAGTAATCACATCTGTTTTTGCTAATACCTTATTACTGAAAAGCGTTGGATTTCTAATTCCTAAATATTCTCTAATCGCTTTTTTAGTGTAAAGTCCATAATGAGAATCATATTCTAGTTCCTTATGCTCACCTTCGATGAGTTCTGCTAAGAGTTGTTTAAACTTTGAAGCATACGACTTTTCTTGAAGTGATTTAATGTATTTGTCTTGCTTATTCCACTGTGGAATGAAATCATTCTCTTCCAGCGTTTTAACCTTACACCCTGCTAATTTCTTCTGTAATAGTTCTATGACGTCTGGATTATTCATGAAGATCAATACGTTCGTTACATGGTTCATATTGCGATTGACTCTTTTGATTGCTTGATATGTTTGCTCTGCTATCCATAAGGTTCTAATATGTTCAAACCTTGCATCTTTAAACTGATATCTGGAAAGTGTATTCCTTCCTGTCGATTTTGTAGCCCATTTGCCTAATGTGCTACTTATAAATTCTTTTGAGTAATGAATGTATTTGAGAATATAATCAGTATCATCTATGTTCGGAGTTTGAATAATCGCCACATTTGACAGATTAGCCCATTTATTGGAACCTGTGATATTACCGAAATAAGCTTTATGTTCTTGAGGTACATTAATTTTAAAAAGTTCATGCTGATTGCCCACAACTAAAATATCGTTTAGGTCGTATTTCTCAATATACTGGTTAACTATATCATAGTAATTTTGAATTCGGCTTTTCCCTGTGGTTGTTGTATTTACTGGCACATTAATCAAAGTCCATAAAGAATGATCTAATACCCGTGGAGTATTTTCAAGATGGTAAAGATTATTGTTCAGGTTATAAGCAATTTGCAAATCTCCAGAGGCATCCAGCATTACATTATTATCCAATAACCATGGGAGGTATCTGCTATCTGTAGTATAAAGTGTACCTTGATTATAAAGACATGTTTGGCTATAAAATTCTTTTATCTCCGCAATCTTATTACAAAGTTGTCTTTTTGTTTTAATCTGTTCTAACAGAGCTGGGCTTATTGTATTCCCATACTCATTTATAGTGCTTGCTATTCTGACTTGCAAAGATGGTTCAGTAAAATTAGATCGGATATATTTCAGTAACTGATTTATGTTTTTGGAAATATAGTCCTTTGTGATTATAAGAAATGATCTGTCTTCTTTGCTGGCAAGAATCGCATTTTCGAGTTTGCAGGTAATCTCCAAATATAGTGTTTCAATTTCCATATCTGAAAGAAATAGTTTTTTGTAACTGTTAATATCCATAAGTGATAATGATAATTTCCTTACATCATCCACAAATTCATCAATGACGAGTACCTGTCTATTTTTTGTAAACACATTTCTCATGCTTCTATTCACTGCCAAAACGAAATACTTTGCATGAGTGATAATCAATATCCGTATATTGGGAAAGTCCTTTTGAACCGCTGTCATATTATATTTGTTTACTGACTCGCTATTATAAGCATAAGCCACTAGTTTACCAGCAATAGCATTAATTTTTTTCGCTGATTCAAAACAATCAATTATGTTCGGCCTAACAAAGATAGCGGATTTATCCGTATCAGTTGCAAGTTTTGCTAGAGCTACTTCTGCTGTCCTCGTTTTACGACAACCTGCTTCAATATCGACTATATTAAAATAGTCTTTGTTGCTGCCATATACAATTTCTTGAATCAATTCAGTTTTTTCTTCTTCTAAAAGCTGATTATTACAGTGTTCTATTTTTGTTTTAATCATTTGTTACCCCTTTACTTAGGCGCGATGAAAATATTCATCAACACTATTTTTAAGGGCAACGGAATTAATAAAATAGAATACATTCCGGCCTGTATACTTTTGATTTGGCTTCATGTCCATCAGGACATAGCCTTGCGTCATTAAAAAACCTGCGAGACGTTGATTGTAAATTGGGAAACACTGTTTTTTATTCTTTACTGTATTTATGAATTGGTCACTAACCTTTCAATATCCGGTTTAAGATTCTTGATTTCTTCGTTTAGTTTTTTCAGTTCTTCGCCAAACGATTTGAGTTCAGTACATTTCTCACGGTATAAATCATGATAATGCTTAATATCATCGCAAAGATTTTCTATTATGTCCATTGCAGTAAGGTTTTCAATGTCCTTATCTCCACCTATATCTGTTAGCGATTCATCATCAAGCATATAGCGGATTTTACCAGACAAATATGTTTCTTCCATCATAAGCTGATTTTGTTCCTGCTCTGTCCATTGCTTACAAAACACAAGCAGATTATTGATATCGCCTTTATTGTATTCACATTGAATCATATCAAAATATAAAGGTGATACAAAGACTCTTGTGTTAAGTATAAACGCCTCACGTGTCAACTCTGGCTTATTATTCAATATCTTTCTTCATCCTTCTTTGTAATGTTGTGCAGGGCAGGATAGCCCCACCCTGCTATATTTCAATTCTTGCTTATTTGCCGTAAAAGCACAGGCCGATATAAACATCGTTACCATCTGAAAATTCAAGATGGTATGCTTTAGGAGATTCAATATCGAATCTATCCATTCTATCCTCTTCATTCAGATCAGTAATGGAAATAATTTTTCCTATGTCAAACTCAAATGTACCCAATTGCTCCATTTGCAGTATGTCTTTTCCTGTTTTCTCGTCCTTAACGGGATGATTATGGTTGCTAAAGGTAAGCCACTTTAATGGGTTGTTCACGACATCACGATAATAGGCCGAATGAACCTCGATTGAATGTTCTTTGCCCTCTTGACTACCTATGTCAATACAAAATCCATTCTTATGGTTACTGACTGTATTCCAAAATACTTCAAATGATACTAATTTACTTTCTTGACTCAATTAATTGTTCCTTCTTTCTCAATCCCCATAGCCGCTTCTGGCAATAGCTGGCTCGTCATTTTTAGAATCATCTGCATGACCTCGAATATTTTCTGCCTATCATTACGCCCCAATGTATCAAACTTTATAGAGCATAAAGCGTCCAGATATTCAATACCATGCTGTACAGGGAATGCAGCCAATTCATTATTGAACTGCCAATCAAGCGTCTGGCTGATAAAACTAACAAGTTCCCCATCACATTCTTTTAATCTGGAATCGTGCTGAAGTTCACTTGCTAGAATTGCTTTATATGATTCATTTTTACTCATAATTATATTGTTCTCCTTGTAAATTTCATAATTAGATTAATTTAGATATTAAATTCAGCTACAATAAAATCGTTACATAATTTCAATGTGCTTGAATAAAAGTGCATGAAAGCCGCCAATAATAGGCAATAAGGTAAATAGACTGTTTGTGCTACCAACACAAGCGGCCTATTTTCTTTTGCCTTTAAATACAATCATAGGCATTCCTTCTTTCAATAAATTGTTGACGCTGACATCTTAGGCTACAAAACCGAAGGGTACAACCTCGGTTGGGCATTTAGGATCGAAGCAATTCTTAATTTCGCAAATAATACTTTCCTGATTATCATAACTGATCCACGCTGAACGATAACATTCTCCAATTATCGAATCACTGACAAGCTTCATCTTATTAAGGATTGCTTTTGGAAGGACTGTCCCCATGGACTTAACTGCATCTGCGCGTATTCTTTCAAGAGTCTGCTGTTTGTCTTTATCCAGTAAAGGCAAAAGCGCAAGATCAATACTATCCTGTTCCATCTCTGAAAGCTGAATTTGTTCAGTTAGGCATTCTGTATCTTCTCCACTCCAATGGTCAATTTTAATGAATGACTGTAGAAAATATATCTGTTCGCCATCACTGCCATCAATAGTCAAAAACAAGTTTGGCTCTTGGTCAATAATTTCATCCACATCATTTCCATCATTGATATACTGCTTTAGGAAACGTTCAAAAGCGGAGTCGTACACTGCCGCATTGGAGCTTGTGCGCTTCAATGGAATAATTGTATACAGGCAATAATCTCCATCAAATTCGGTGCCTTTAGCTTTATCCAAATCCAATATTTCCAAAGTGATTTCAGGACGAAGCGCCTTTACTGTTTCTTTTGTCTTTTCCATTTTTTATTTCTCCTTGAAATTTATTTGTTTGGGAGTTGATACATTAGCAAAATATCTCAAAATATCCTCTGGCTGTCTTGACGGGTGTCCTTTTTCAACTGGATTGCCGGTTCGCTTCCTTTCCTATTAATATAGTGCTTGTGAGATTTTCGAGGTTCAAGTGTTGGAATATCTTTCCTCTGCATTCTATTATAGCACGTTATTTAGGATTTTCAATACATTTTGAATATTTATAATACAGTATTGTTTTATTATTTAAAATCTACAATACAATAAAATATATATTGACTTTAATGCAATATTTATGTTATACTAAATCATACTTAAATGGAGAAGGGATTCATATGTTACCTGATAAAATTAAAATAACAAAAGAGATATGTTCTATAATTAAAAATAAGCGAGAAGAAATCGGAATTTCCGCTAGAGACTTATCAATGAAACATTTAGGTAAATCTCAAGGATTTATTTCTTCTTTAGAAAATTGCAGAGTGAAATATCTTAAGAGAAAAGATATTTTGAAATTATTCGAAGTTTTATATACTACCGATGAAAATACTGCAATGCAAAAGATTCAAAGCATTATAAATTCCCAAAACGAAATCAACCCAGATAAACTATCAGAAACAATAAGCCTTAAAAACACTTCAAAAGCATTAAATGAAACAAATGTAGATGGAACATACGATACTATTGAAGACCCAACAGAAGAAATTACATTAGAGAAATTAGTAGATAATATTAAATTAGGGTTTGAAACTATATATAAAAAGAAACCAGATTTTACTATATCCACCCTTAAGCGGTTTGTTGTTTCGCTCCATTTTGATTTTGCTTTTATGATGGTCATTCTACGCACTCCTTACTTTGCTCTTGAAGGATTGGATCACGATGAACGTCAAAAGTTTTTAAATGAACTATCTGATATTTTTAAAAAATATGCACTTCTATCAAAAGCGCATATGGATGAACAAAAAAAGGATGAAACTCCTGAAGCAGAAAATAATTCTTCATCAGCTGATGCTGTAGAATCTCAAGACTTTAACACCGATTCCGATGATTCCGATCAATCGAAATAATATTAAAAACAATTGCACAACAAAAGAGCAGCCTACCGTCTACTGGCGATAAGCTGCTCTTGCTATCCTATGCTAATTATTATTTAAAGAGATTCCAATTCATTGAATTAGTATATACATTATTTTCCCCATTAGAGTTATACCCATTTGATGTTGAAATCACTGATCCATCTGATTTAAGACCAATAGTATAATCAAGACCTGCTTTCACAGCAATAATATCTCTCCAATTAGATACATCGCATTCATTCTGTTTATTATCTCCTACCGCTATAACAGAACCGTCAGATTCCAAACCGACAATATGGCTATCAGATGATGAAATTGCAACAATATTTTCCCATCCCGAAATATCTGGCAATGGGTGCATTTCATCTTTACCTACTGTTATTACTGTCCCATTAGATTTTAATCCGAATGTGTAATTAGAGGATGTTGAAATTGAAATTATATTTTTCCATGAAGAAACATTACATTCTCCATTTAAATTGTCCCCTGCTGAACGAACGGTTCCATCCTTAATTAACGCTATTAGACGAAACTCTTGCGCTGATATATCTACGACATTTTTCCAATTTTTGATTTTATTCCGAATACCATCCAAATCGTTTGCCCAAAAGAGTGTATCGTTAGACTTCGAAAAATCACTGATCTGTTTATCATTTATTGTTGTGATTATTGTACCATCTTTTTTTAATCCGAATATATCACCTTCTTCACCAGTTATTTGAATTATATCTTTCCAACCCATAATCAATGGCAAACCATCACTATACTTAAGGTTACCAGCAAATGCAATAGTTCCATCTTTTTTTAAACCAACAGTAAAACTATGATCAGGAATTGTAGAAACAATATTATTCCAGTCCTTAATGTTATATTGTCCACAATCATCCGTATTTCCTGCTGACAATAATGTACCATCACTTTTGATCCCAACTGTATGAAATGTTCCGGCTGCTAGCAGATTTTGCAACCTATTCTGAGCTAACTGAGCATACCTATTACTATCTTTATAATTCCCGATTTTACGGAACAAAGGAATTGACTTTCTGTAATCTGTAGAATTATAAAGTGATACCGCTATTTTGTAATTATTTTCTTCACTTTGTAATAGTTTGTTATGTGCTTCCTCGGCTTGTTTCTGTTGAATTACTGAATAAACTGAAAATATTGATATTCCTACGACAATAAGAAGGACAGCAAATGCAGCTAGCTTTTTAAGTCTTTTCCTGAATATTTCATTCCGCTGTTGCTGTAATTTTGTTTCCTCTTCCAGCTTTTTTTCAGCTTCAATTTTCTGTGTCTCAAGCTGATTATGGTATTTTTGTAAAGAATCCAGTAAATAGTCTTTATTTATAACCTGTAGTTGAGAATCTCTATCTCTACCGCATCTTTTACAATTTTTTTGATTCTCGTTATTCATCTTACCGCAGGAACAAAGCCAAGTACCATCAAATTCTTTAGGAATATAGATTAGAGGAAATGAGTCGTTATGGTCTTCATAAACCCTATTCAGTTCATTTATCAAATTTTTTGGCCATGTGGTAAGGCTTTCTCTATCAAGAAAAGGTAGGTCTTCACTTTTGATGGCTGCTATTGTACCGTCCGCAAACATCACTTTACTGAAATATATATGTATTTTCCTAATCCGCTCATTGGGCAAAAAAATGGGGGTTTGTTCTCCAAACACAGTATGTGAAGCCTGATCAATATCTTGATATGCAAATTGAAAGTTTTTACAAAGTGATTCACCCATTTCATCAAAGCCGTCAATTAGAAGATGAACTGACTTAATGTGCTTATTAGAAATATTACAAAGTTTTAGTTGCAATAGTATTTTTCCTGTATTGTTATCCAAAAGGATTGCACCTTTAAGCCATTCAACAGGGCTGTTGGGATTCCATGTATCTGGCTCTACAATTGTAAGACGCTTGAATCTTTCCATTTTAATTCACCCTCTATTATTCCAGCGGCGGCAAGGATGTAGATTCAGGTGTATCATCGTGTTTTATTTCGACATTATTTTGATTCTCTTTTTTGAAATGTAAAACTATGCCTAAACCAGCAAAAATTGATCCACAAACAAACGCCATACTTCCAATAGTTATGTAACCGACGAAATATTCCGAATTGATAATATAATTATAAGCGTCCCCACCCACATAAGCATTATTACTTAGGCTTGAATCAATAGTGTTATTTTGATAATTGTTTTTCTTGTCAAAACCTTTGTAGAAAAAAATTCCACCAATAATAACAAGAATTGCTGCTACCGCTATGCAGATATTAGATGCTCTTTTCATAACTTGACTCTCCTTTAATTCATACATTATTCACATAATATATCTTGCAACCAATTATTTCAACTATTTTCATCCAAATAATTTCTATCCACTTAATTATACCCTGCTGTATTCAATATGTAAACATATGTAGTGTATAAATACTACTATTTGCAGGGTAAAATTATACACGGTGATATATATGGATGATAATTTTGTAGTGCGTCCGCGAAAATCTTACGGTAAAAGCACCGTCGTATCTGCAAGGCTCCCTGATGATCTTCTCAAGAAGTTAGATACTATCTGTACTAAAACTGGACGTTCTCGTAATGAACTAATTACTATGTGTATAGAGTACGCTCTTCAAAGAATTAAAATAGTTGACGAGAAAGATTGAGGGGGTACTCAAATTTGAGGCACCCTACGATTACTAGCAATTCATTATAAAATAGCAAAGAATTTCAATCAAACTTTTCAAGGGTATAATTTAACCGCCCATGCCATAAAAATTGAAAATCATTTCTATATTGCTTATTCCTGCTTATAAAATAGTAATATCCGTCTGTGATTGTCCACAGGCTTACTAGAGCGTATCAGACCATAATAGTGAAATTACACCAGTCAGGCCACAAAGCCGCTGTATTAAGCTGTAAAGCTATAAGAAAAAAGGTATCACCCGTTTGTAGATGATATCCTTCTTTTGTAATCAAAGATTCATTAGCGGACTGGTCTTAGTTCCTGCTGTCAATATTTCTCTATCTTTCAATCCCTCGAGATAACGCTGTGTAATAGAAATATTCTCATGTCCCATTAATCTTGATAAAGCATAGATGTCGAGGCCATTTTTTAGCTGCATCTGTGCAAACGTATGTCGGCATGTATGAGGACTGCATCTAATATCCTTATTGACGTTACAAGCGGCTCCTGCAAGCTTTACAAGGCGCTCTATTGCCTCCGAAGTAAGTGGCTTGCCATTTTTACTCAGAAATACATTATGATATCTGATTGCCTTATACTCAAAATAGCTGTTCCTCACATTTTTATACTTGAATAGCCATTTCGATAAATACGGCGATTTTGGCACAACCCTTTCCTTATCGCCTTTTCCATGTATTAATAGATAGTCTGCATGTACTTGTTCATCCGTGAGCGTAATCAATTCATTCAAACGTATTCCAGTATCAAAAAACATACACATAATAGTTTTATTTCTTATATTTAGATAATCATATCCTGAGTAGTAATTAATCATTCTCTTGACTTCATCATTTGAAAAAGTCTGAATTATAACCTTTGGCTGTTTTACATTACGTATTTTGTCTGTAATCAGTTCCTTAGTGTATTCTTCCTGCTGTAGATATTTGAAAAAGCATTTGAACGCTTTCAACAGATCATTGACATACTGCGGTTTACGGCCTTTTTGCTGCATAATCAAGAGAAATTTTCTTATCTGCTGTGGCCTTACGTCTTCTAGCTGTGTGATATGATATTCTTCCTCAAGGAAGTTAAGCAAATAGCTTATTTGTTTCTGATAATTGGACGTTGTTTTTGCAGATAAGCGCCGACATTGGCAGTTAAACTTGAATTCTTCCAATAAATCCTTCAGTAACATAAAAGGACACCCCTTATTAAAGTACAAAAATACTCTAATAAAAGGGTGCCGATTGCTTGTTATATGATAGCGAATTCGGTACTCACTTCGGCATTTACAAGCGCCTTATCGTTATCGTAACAAATCCATGTTATTCATAATACAAGTTGCTTGCCAAAAAATCTTCAACAAGGCAAAGCCATCGAAAGGCTCAGGCACAGAGCCATAATCAGGCATGGTCGACTTTGTTCATGTGTTTAATCAGGTCCAGAACCTTGTTGCTGTAGCCCCACTCATTGTCGTACCAGGCAACCAGCTTCACAAAGT
>ENA-UOOM01003053-UOOM01003053.1-fermentation-metagenome-genome-assembly--contig:-NODE-3053-length-12745-cov-4.158077_pt1 | contig 12745 bp, 15 predicted proteins | sample MGYA00245781_ERZ724031 | MGnify/ENA primary metagenome ERZ724031 (study PRJEB28704, sample SAMN03018317) | fermentation metagenome | biome: anthropogenic terrestrial biome; feature: soil; material... | reverse complement strand
GCTCACACCTGAAATTGCGGGGCAGTACAAAAATCATTTTGCCGCCGGCGATGCTTTAGACGCTGACGGACGCGGTGGTAACAAGGCGATTACCGCCGGAATTTTAGCGACGGCGCTGGTATCAGAAGATACACAACCCTTGGCGGATGAAATTGAGCTTTCCTTCAATCATCTCTCCGGCGCACTTGAACACAAGAGCATAGATGATTTTACGATACAAGGAGCTAAGTTTCGGTATTACAAGCCCCGCGTCAAATTCCCCGGTGCAAATCACATCGGCGTTCTGGCGAATACAATCGGTTGGCAGACAGACGAAAATTTGCAAAAAGCAAAAGACGCTATGACACATTGTTATTCGCTTATAAAGGATGTCGATGGCTACATCATGTTCCGTAAGCCAAAAGAATACGGCGGCAGCTTTATGGGGCCGTTCAACTACGGTTGGCAATCTTTTAATCCTGTTGACATGGCAGGTTTGCAATGGATGATTGATAATCCGAACCGTTACACATTTGGGTTTTGGCTCAGAAGCATAACCAGACATCCCGATTGGGCGATTCAAACAACCCAACCCTATGAGCTTTTGGCTGGATTGATTGAAACCGACACACTGATGGATATGATGAATGACAAAGCCCTGCAAGGATTCCGGCATATCTCTGGCAGAGAGTCCAGCTGGCGGAACAAAACCTCTATAAAGTGCGATTTGACATTTGCCGCACTCAAGGCTTGCTGGCCTGTGTTGCAGGTAAAAGAAAATAAGGGAGTGAAATCAATATGAATCTTGAAATAAAACCCCTTACCCCCAAGCTTGTCGATGATTACTTTGATTTCTTTGAAAATCGGGCGTTCACAGACGATTCGCCGTATCGGTGCTATTGCCAAGTCTTTCAAATGACTAAGGAGCAGTATCAAGCAGCGTATGACAATGCAAAGGGATCAGATCCTGGTAGTGCCTCAAGAGAAATCGCCGAACAACAAATTTCAAACGGCGTTTTGCGGGGTTATCTTGCTTATGCTGATGGAAAGTCAATTGGTTGGTGCAACGCCAATGACAGAGCAAATTATCCCGTTGACCCGGTATATGATGTGCCTTTTCACGCGCCGGTAGAAAAAAATGAAAAAGCGGTGATTTGTTTCGAGATTGCTCCAGAATATCGCGGAAAGGGTATCGCCACCGTACTGCTTAATCGAGTCATTGCCGACGCGAAAGCTGAAGGGTATCTGGCCGTGGTCGGATTTCCCGTCGTGAGAACCGAACGGTATGAATGGGTTTGCCAAGGCCCGGTTCATCTCTATAAGAAAGCCGGATTTATCAAAGTTGCAGAGACAGAAATAAACATGGTCATGCGGAAGGAGTTCGTATAAATATGGATCAATCGAATTTAACGAATCACAGTGAGGTTATTCAGAAACAACTGGACAGTGTCGGCGCAACCATTGAACATTGGGCATATCTCACATTGCCCGCTGTTCGTTTTATCGGTCTTGAGTGGTTTTATGGTAAAGACGACTGGGCAACAACTCGCGAAAAAGCCGTCTCTGTTCTTGATGTAATGCCGGAATACGCATCGGGCTTTGACTACGACTTAACGCTATCGCACCATTTCGGCAAAACTGTGGATACAGAGCGCAATCACGATTTTATTGGCCGCTTTATGAAAGCAGGCACACCAGTACCCGAGGGGTTCGCACACTGGGATTTTGTCCCTGACGATAAAGATACGCCATATTTGACGTTTCGTTCACAATTCGCTTTCTCTATTTTTGCGGGTAGCCACGACTCCCTTCACCGCCACGAAGGCTTTGATGTGAACGCATTGTATGACATAACGCGCAATATCATCCTCGAAAAAAAGGTTGTCATTCCTTACCCCAGAATTTACTGGACAGCTGAAGTGCAATTTGACCGTGCCGATGGCACAATTTACAACCCCGAAAACCTTTACAGCGGAGATAATAAACCGGGTGAAGTCCGTTGCGGCTGGTTGTTTTCGGTGCATATGAAAGAATCGGAGAAATAATTCTATGTCTAATACAACATACGAACACGCTCGCGCCTTCATCTACCGCAACGCCCGTCCGATTGACTTGGCGAGGTGGCAAAACCACTTTGAGGGTGGCTCGAAGGAAGCCGTGCTGATTGCACTTGCCGCTTACCAAAACAATGACGGCGGTTTTGGTCATGCCTTGGAAGCTGACAGCTGGAATCCAAATTCCGCACCAATTCAGACGTGGACAGCAACGGAAATCTTGCGTGAGATTGATTTTACTGACAATGCACATCCAATTATACAAGGGACACTACGCTATCTCGCAAGCGGACAGGATTTTGACGGTAAACTATGGTACAACGAAGTTGTCAGCAGTAACGATTATCCTCACGCGCCTTGGTGGCACGCTGAAGTTGATAGCGCTGACAGCTACAACCCCACTGCCTGCCTTGCGGGATTTATCATCCGTTTTTCCGATAAAGACAGTGATTTGTATAAGCTCGGTTGCCAGATAGCAAAAGAAGCGTATGATGCCGATGACAATCAAGGCTTGAGCGACGATATGCACTCGGTGATTCTCTACATACGGCTTATGCAATATTGCGAAAAAGTGGGTGTGACAGAAGTTATTGATCTTTCGGCATTGAAAGAACGCCTGCGGGAGCAAGTCAAGAAAAGCATCACGCAAAATACCATCGAATGGGAAACTGGCTATATCTGCAAGCCATCACATTTTTTCAATACCCGTGACAGTATTTTTTACGTTGATAGTAAGGATATTGCTGAATATGAATGCGAATTTATCATAAAAACTCATCTTGACGATGGTTCTTGGAATATTCCGTGGGGCTGGAATGGTTATGCTGAAGAATGGGCAATCAGCAAGAACTGGTGGAAAGGCAATGGTGCGATTTTGAATATGTTGTATCTCGAAGGCATGGGGATGATTACTTTATGACGCATAAAGGTACAGTTACGCTTGAAACTGAGCAATTAGTTTTGCGGCGATTCGCCACGGAGGATTCAGAAGCCATGTTCCGAAACTGGGCAACTGACCCTGAGGTTACGAAGTTTCTGACTTGGCCGCCCCATTCGGATGTGTCCGTTTCTAAAACAGTGATTGATAGCTAGCTGCCCTTGTATGAAAACCCGAACCATTACAGTTGGGCGATTGTTCTTAAAGAGATAACTGAGCCCATTGGGAGCATTGCCGCGGTGGAACAACGAGACGATATAAAAATGGTGCATATCGGATATTGCATCGGGCAAAAGTGGTGGTGTTGCGGATATACATCCGAAGCGCTGAAAGAACTCATTCGCTTTTTCTTTGAGGATGTTTGCGTGAATCGCATAGAATCGAGACATGATCCACGGAATCCCAATTCGGGCAAAGTGATGCTGAAATGCGGCTTGAAATGTGAGGGTACAATGCGGCAAGACGATATAAATATTCAGGGTGTTTGTGATAGTGTTAGGTACGCCATTCTTGCAGAAGAGTATTTCAATCGAAAATGAGCTGATTATTCCTGCACCATTGGCGATATATCTATTGATTGTAAAAACCCAGACCATACTCGTGACTTTTACCACGCTTTAACAGTTTGGGAAAAGTGTTACCATGCTCGAACCAGGGGGCATCCATTTTGCTTGTGTATAAAGTGAGCATATGAAGATTTTTGCTTTCGTCTTGGAATAGATGGCATTTATTATCGAAAATATTAAGGAGGCGCAAAATGGATACATCGTTAATTGATCTTGAAAGGATTCCGACACTAGAGGAACTGCAGGACTTTTTCAAAAGCAACGATTGGAGTGTAGCGAAGGTTTCCAATGCAGATGAGTATGATGCTGAAACAACCGAAGCAATTCAATATATTAAAAAACTAATGGATGAACATTTTGAACCTATTTCCCGTGAAAAAGGGCTACCGAAAACCTCAGCATGCTACAGCAAAAACAATCCTCTGATAGCTTTGAGAGATAACACTGAGGACTTAGTTGCAAGTGCGGTTGCAAGATTGCTTGCAGAGCAGCCTGAAGTGGTGAATGAAATCTTAGAGAAATTTGATTTTTCGGATCCAGACATCGATAAAAAGGCTGATGATTTTCTTAACAATGCCGTCAGGACTATGCTTGATGTTATGGATTATGAATCAGCGGCAGAAGTCGTAACCAAGGCCCCGGCACATGAGGATTTCAGTAATCTTCCAAACAACCATGCAAAGCAGAATTTTGAACGTGATTATTATAACACCCGGACAAAACATCCGATTGTATCTTTGGATGAGCTAACAGAGGATGGCAATGAATCAGCGTTGCCCAATCCTGATTTTATTGCTATTAATAATGCAGAAAATAAAAAGGAAGCACTTCGTGAATTTTGGAAAACGCTTGATGCGGATGAAAAGAAATTGATACTTCTTAAAGTGGATGGTCTTTCATATAAGGAGATTGCTGATGAAATTGGGCTTAAAACTCACAGTGCCGCTCTAAAGCGCAGAAGAAAAATCGCAGAAAAGTTCACTGAATTTTATAAATCATTTGAATAATTGGTTGCACCTACCGCTTGTTTGGTAGGTGCATTTTTATGTCCTTTCCTACCCTCTGAAAACAATTTTATATTATATTTAAAATCACAGGAACATTTTGCCTGTTTTCTGCCGTTATATAGTGAAGGGACTTTTACATACCGAAATGATTCAACCTGCCGATCCGCCACGGTAGGTTTTTTCGTTTCGGTATTTATGTTTAAAGGAGTGATTTGTATTGAAACTCAGAACCAAAAGATGGGAGAACATGAGCCAAGCAGAACGAGAAGAAGATTTGAGAGAACGGCAGGAACTCCGTGCATTAAACTCGTTCCGGACCATGGACGGGGAAACACTGCTTAGCCAACCGCTGGAGGCACAGCCATTTCTGGTATCTCACTTAATTCCGCAGGGACTTCACATTTTAGGGGGTGCACCTAAGATTGGCAAGTCGTGGTTGGTACTATGGATGTGCTTGAAGATAGCCATGGGTGAACCGATTTGGAATTATGAAACTCGGCAAGGAACGGTTTTGTATCTGGCATTAGAGGATAGCTTTGAGCGTCTGCAATCAAGGCTATTAGAAATCACAGATGAAGCCCCGAGCTGTCTTCACTTTGCAGTGCTGGCGAAAAGCATTTCCGATGGTCTTGATAAGCAGATTAAATCTTTTGTCGAAGAACATCCCGATACAAGTTTCATTGCGATTGACACTTTGCAAAATATCCGTAGCGAGGATAACAGTGCCAATCCTTACGCAAATGACTACAAGGATTCAAAGAAATTGCATACAAGCATCACATTGCTATTTTTCTTGTTCATCATCTGCGAAAGCAAAAGGATATTGATCCTCTCAATATGCTGTCCGGTACAACAGGTTTATCGGGTGCGGTTGATACAGCCTTTATTCTTGACAGAGCAAAGCGCACAGAAACTATTGCAACTTTGTTCTGTTCCAGCAGAGATATTGAAACAGTCGAAATTCCGATTGAATTTTGTGAAAAAGAATTCATTTGGAAAATGCGAGAGGATGATAAGACCCCTATTAAAATGCTGGATGAGGTGGTAACGGCAGTCGATAATTATTTTTCCTCTGCTGTTAATAAATCCTTCAGCGGAACAGCAACAGAGCTTGCTGAAATAATTAAGACCAGTGGAGGTTTAGAAATAACACCTGCAATTTTGTCAAAGCGACTGCTTCGTTATCATTCGCAATTTAGTAATCTCGGTTATGCCTGTGAATTTGGTAGAACCAATCAGGGGCGATTTATAAAAATTGAAGCGGTTTGTGATAGACAGTACACTACCGCCGCAAGTGACGGTAGTGACGGTAAAAACGATATGGGGCTCGGTGTCAATTCTTCCGTCATACCGTCACCAAAGGTGTAAGGAGGGACTTCGTGCACAACACGGTAATGCTGAAATAATCGCTGTGTGCACCACGTAAAGCACGTGTGTGGCGATCAAATGATGTTGGTGGCATAAGGTGCTCTGTCGAAAGTAGACACCCCAAAACAAAGCCAATGTGCACAGCAGTTCCGGACTCAAACCGCAGGATTGCGGCAGATACCATAAACCTCGTGTTTCTCTTTTCTGCCGTTATTGCTATCAATGCTGGCACGGAGATATTCCCAGACTTGTCTGGGGCAAGCAGAGCGTCCGGCTGTCCGCCGTTCGCAAGATTATCGGGCAGTAGCCCGAACCCACTATTTTAACGGAGGTATTAAAATGTCAGAAGTAAAACGAAAACGCAATAAAACACTGAGCATTCGGCTCACGGAGAAAGAGCAAATGCTCATCTATAAAAGGCGGCAAGGGCAAAAATGTCGGTTACCGATTTCGTTGTTGCCCTCAGCATAGACAAGCAAATTAACATTGTTGAGGACTTAAAACCAATGCTTGCCGAGATGAAAGCATATGGCAGAAATCTGAATCAGTTAACCACACTTGCAAATATGGGTAAGGTCAGTGAGGTAAATCTTATCGAAGCGGTTGAACTTCTGCAGAAAAATTATGACGGGATATTTGAATTAATACGCAAGACTGGTGGTGATTAAATGGCGGTAGTCACCTATGTAAAATACAAGTCCCGCAAAAATTCAACGCCAAGTGCACTCAAAGGTGTAATTGATTATTGCAATCAGCCATACAAAACGCATGTGGAAGAACAGATTTATTCTATCAATGGCAAAGATTGCAACGGCGAATTTGCTTTCCGTGAATTCATGGCAACGAAAAAACTATACTGCAAGTCTGACGGCATAATGTTTTATCATTATGTGCAATCCTTCTCACCCGAGGAAAATATCACGCCCGAAGAAGCCAATAAAATTGGATTGGAACTTGCAAAAGAATTTAAAGGCTTTGAGGTTTTAGTAGCAACACATATGGACCGTGAGCATATCCATAACCATCTGATAATTAATTCTGTCAGCTTTGAAAATGGATATAAGCTTCGGCAAAATCCGAATTCACTGCAAAAGCTTCGCAACAGAAGTGATGAAATCTGCTTGCAGCATGACAAAACCGTGCTTCCAAAATATGAAAAGATATCTATAAAAGGACTTGGTACAAGAGAATATCGTGCAGCAGAGAAGGGGCAAAGTTGGAAGTTTCAGCTCATGAATGCTATTGATAAAGCGATGAACAAAAGCGGCAGCCTTGTTGATTTTGTAAAGCAAATGCAAAATATTGGCTATGAAATGCTATGGACGGATACTAGAAAATATATCACTTTCACCTGTCCGAATGGAATGAAATGTCGTGATATTAAACTGCATGATGAAAAATATTTAAAGGAGAATTTAGAATATGAATTACAGTTCAGAGAAAATGTCTTTAGTGGACAGGCTAAAACAGAACAACGAAACGGCGATATCCGAGATGGAGCAGCAACCGTATCGCCCAATTGTTTACGCTCTCAACGAAACACAGATCACCTCGCTGATGACGCTCCTTCGGGAAGCGAGCAATTTTCAACCGACCCTTTACAATCAGATTTCACAGCTGGCGACACGGGAAAATATAGCAGACTTCGGCAATCAGCTGTTGAATTTTCAGACAGAGACGATAGAGCTGTTCGAGGAAAAGACGAAAATGGAGGTGATGGGCTTGACCAACACTATGAAGCTGATAATTGTGGAAATGAACAGATCGGAAGAACAGGCTGGGAAGAATCGAGACGAATATATTTCGAGAATCTCCTTAGAAATGGACAAGAGGATAACAGCACTCTACTCGGTGGTGTCCAAACTGCGCCGCCGAATTATGCAAATTTTAATCGGAACGGCATTGGGATCGGTGCTACTGTCGGTAGTGGTCTCGCTGCTGCTTCTAAAATAATTGACAACGATTCCGAAGACCCAGAGGAGCGCCGCAAACGAATTGAAGCTCAGGAAAACGGCGATGTGCTCGGTGCACTTGTCGGTATTGCCGTCGGGCTGGCAATAGGCGCAGAGGTTGAAGCTGAACAAAGCGAGGGTGATAGCCCTCAAATGGAAATGTAATTTCGGAAAAGAGGTATCGAAATGACCAAAAAGGAACTCACAAAACAGTTTAAAGATTACCCTGACGTGCTGACCGTTAAGGAAGCGAGTGTGCTTCTAGGCGTTAGCACCAAACAGGTTTACAAACTATTGAAGCAAGAGGATATCAGATCAATCCGAATCGGGCGGGAGCATAAGATAGCAAAGGTCAATCTGATTGATTTTATCCGCCTCGGAGTTAAATCAAAATCTTCAACAATTACTTCACATTTTATCTGGACTGTTCCGAACCCTTGTGGTATGTTGCTGTGTAAAGGAAAAAAAAGCCCCCTATGACCACAGCGAAAGGAGAAAATGCAGTATGAAAAAAGAAAACAAATTTGGCATTACCTCAAGTGTACAACCCAAAAGCGGAAGGCTCTATGCCGTGATACGTTACACCTTGCCGGGTGAAAAAACAAAATGGGCATGGCGAGCGTTGGGTCTTGCCGAGGATGCTCGCAAGACCGAAACCAACAAAGCATTCCGTGCGGCGGTCAACCACTTTGAAACAGAACTTGAGGAAAAGGTTGCAAAAATGAACCGCCCCGATTCGGATATTCAGGTGTACGAATACCTGTGCCAGTGGTTGGAGCATCATAAAAAATGCATCCAATACAGCACACAACAAAGCTACGAAAGCATGATTGGTGGTCGCATTAAGCGATATTTTGAGAAAAAGGATATCACAATCGGTAGCATAACCCCAAGGCAAATCAATGATTTTTATAAGACAATTTGGGATGACAATTGCGTTGCAAACACAATTATCCGCTATCATGGGGTGCTGCGAAATGCGTTCCAACATGCATTCCGCACAGAAATGATAGAATCAAATCCATTCGATAAGATAGAACGGCCACGGAAGAACAAGTTCCGTGGCTCATTTTATAGTGAAGATGAATTGCAAACACTGCTTCGGCTGACAAAAGATGATCCGATGTATATCGTAATTCTGCTGTCAGCAATGTACGGACTGCGCCGAAGCGAAGCGTTAGGTGTACGGTGGTCAAGGATTGATTTTGATAATAACCAGGTTCTCATAGACACCAAAATCATTGAAAAACGGGAAAACAAAAAACGATTTGCCGTACCGGTTGAAGAAATGAAAACAAAATCCTCACGCCGAACACTACCACTGATTCCGGTTATTGCTGAAGCATTGAAAGAACAAAAGGAAAAACAAGAGGCATGGAAAAAGCTATTTAAACGATCTTATAGTCGAGAGTTTACTGACTATGTCTGCACCAATCAGCTTGGCGAACTATATCTACCGGATTATGTGACCGATCACTTTCAGGTGCTGCTCGAAAAATATGGGCTACGTAAAATCCGCTTCCACGACCTGCGACACACCTGTGCCAGCCTGCTGATTAAAGGCGGAATGCAGCTGATTAATGTTAAAGATTATCTTGGTCACTCTGAAATTGGTATCACAGCAAATATTTATGCACATCTTGATGAATCGTCAAAGGCGGCCTCTGCAGATGTCATGCAGAATATTTTTACGGGCAAAAAGTAAAACAGCGCCGGAAACGGCGCATACATAAGGAGTGAATCATATGAGCGAAGAATATATCAGTGCGGATAAGCTGTATAGAATCCTGCACTACTCCAAACGCAAAACAAAATATCTACTTGATAATGGCATCATACCGTGCGTGGATACCGGCAAGAAAACATGGAAGTATCAGGTAAAAATTAGCGATGTGAAGTATTATTTAAAGCACAAACAAGCCCTTTCATTGCCTGTGGGAATGTTTAACTCAAAAACTGATAAGATTAAAATACATTATGAGCCTACTGACATAGAACAATTGCTTGAGGTGTTATTCACGCGACTTGAAGATTACCCCGATGCACTGACTGTGGCACAGGCAGCAGATGCATCGTTGTTCTCAGAAAAGGCACTCGGTGATGCAATAAAAAAGGGATTGCTTCATGCCGAAAGCATCCTGCAGGTGCGGTATATCCCGAAGCAAAAGCTGACGGTTTATACCAGAAATCGAATTAGGCACGGACGGCTACCGCTATGCAAACCGCAAATGGAGCTGTTGAATAAAATAACGGAGGAACGAGCGAATGGAAAAAATGACACGAAAAACGGCAAAAAAAATGACGGCAAAATATCCGGATGTACTGGATGTCGCCGCCGCCACAAAGATACTGAACCTATGCAAAACGAGAGTGAATGAGCTGATTGCAGAAGGCTCAATCCCTGCAATCCGCATCGGCAGAAAGAATTTCATTGCAAAGGAAAACGTAATTGATTATTTGTGTAGATAGCAGAAACCACCCCTACATACCAATTTTCGATTCATGCAAGGACTATTTATAGTTTATAGGCGTGATGCAAAAAAGTTGCAGTAGGGTTTAAATTTCCCCGATATTCTATTACTTTTTCCATGCGGGCAAAAAAAGTAACATATATTTGCAGATAATATATAAGCGGGGAGTAGGAGTCCCCGCTTATAACGCCTTCAAAATAATTGCTTGATGATCGTTTCTTTCTCAATAATAAATTGCATCATCTCCCGATTTATTTTCGCCAATTCTTTGAGATCGCTCTGCGGTTCGCAATATGCGCTAAAAACCATACAAATTGAGCAAATCACATAATAAATGGCTTTCTTTTCTTCTGCCGTTAGTGAATTCACGTTATCATAACCCTGTAAAATACCTTTCAGGATATCCGGCCACTTTTCGTATATCCCATCGACACCGCGCCATTCAGATAAAATCCCGGTGGCGCAATAGCATGGATCCCAAAGACGGACATTGCGTTCGCTCAGGTCAAAGTCGATGAAGCCAGACACTTCGCCGCTGTCAAACAAGATATTGGACGGGTTGGGGTCTCGATGAATTAACTGCTTCGGCAGCTTTTCAAAGAGAACTCCGAAATTATTAATGTAGTCTTCAAAGAAGCTATCCGGCAATCCCATTTGATATTGGTAATTTTGCTTTTTGATCTCCGGCAGCGCCCATCCGGTTACATGGGTGTATAGGTTTTGTTCACGCGGAGCGATTTCGGATTCTATCGCCGCCAATGCCTTATGCAATCGAGCGATGCTCTCACCGTATTTGAATCCGAACTCTCGGCGTTTCTCGCCGAAACGGTCGACCGTGATGAGCGGTTTGCCTTTGATACCGCGTGTCAGCGTAAATAATTTTTCGCCATCTGTATATTCCGCACCCGATTTTGTACAAATTGGAATCGCAACCGCAAGCCCCTGGGCTGCCAGCGCTTTCATCACCTTTAAATCTTTGAAAAATGCTTCCCTGTCACCGGTATGGTTGATTGTTTTCAGGATATAATCTTCACCAACAGACCATACATTGCCTGCGACTTTTGCACCGTCCATAATATAAATATCAAGGATCGGCAAATCCTGTGGAATATCCCAATTTGCAAGGATGTCCCGCAATTCATTTTCTGTGTACATAACTGAAACCTCCGTTTTTAATGTTTTTTTCGGAGAGCCGCCATACATCCGCACGAACGCTTTATAAAACCCGGCGTAGGTATCGAAACCATATTCCAACGCCACATCAATGGCACGACGGCCGCCAGCAATTTCATGGAGTGCCCGATCAAGTCTACGCTTGCCGATATACTCTGCAATTGACAAGCCTGTTGCCTGCGTAAACAACCGGTGATAATGCCAGACAGAGTAGCCTGCTATATTTGCCAACTCATCGGCGGTAATTTCGGCTTTCAGGTTTTTTTCGATGTAGGCAACGCTGGATTTTATAATGTCAGACAGTTGCATGATTGCCCTCCTTCCCGTACGGTGATTTCAGTATACTGCATAGAAGCAGTAAAAACATTTCCTGCGGTGCGGTGTTTATGAAATAGCATCAGCAAAATGTAGTTCATCTTCAATCCAACAGTTAAAATATTTTAGCTTTTGAACCATTTCGCCACCCCGGTTGCCTATCTCAAAATAGGTTGACATATATTCTGTCATATACACTGCCCACACATTCATCTCACTTTTTTGCGATAATAATACTTGTGTTCTCCCATTGCCGGATTATTTCAACATCAGTAAACCCCGCCGCCGTCATCAACCGCATTTCCGTTTCCGGCGTGAACGGCGTATCAAAGTGGTAAAATTCGCCGTCTGGAATGCCTTGCTCCCGGCGTTTTTTCTTGTTTTCGGTCAATAGCTCCTGTTGCCGCTCCGCTGTCTGAACGGTGTAGTCACCAAAAACGAACCGCCCGCCCATTTGCAAGGCGGCATGGATTTTCCGGTACAACCCCAATTTTTCATTCTCGCTGAAATGATGTAGGGAGTAGGTAGATAATACATGGTCAAACGACCCATCGAAATCCTCATTAAAATACGAGCCACATATCAGCCGCATGTTCTTTTCCGGATATTTGTCCTCCAGCTTTTTCAGCATTTCGGCGGATAGTTCAATTCCCGTGACCTCCATATTCGGGAATCGTTTAAACAACAAATCCAGTTCCAATCCCGTACCGCAACCTAGATCAAGCAACCTTTTTACAGGTTCGCCGAAACAGCTGTCGATTGCTTCATAGAATTCGGCAAGCCCCAAAACATCGAGCATATGGCTATCATATGTATCGGCGCGGGTATTAAAAAAGTCATTCATTCGTTCCAACGGCATCGCAGATCACCTCGCTTTCAATTTCATAAACTCTTGTGTCCCCGCCCCATTCGCTGGCTTCCAT
>ENA-UOOM01003049-UOOM01003049.1-fermentation-metagenome-genome-assembly--contig:-NODE-3049-length-12760-cov-4.418103_pt1 | contig 12760 bp, 11 predicted proteins | sample MGYA00245781_ERZ724031 | MGnify/ENA primary metagenome ERZ724031 (study PRJEB28704, sample SAMN03018317) | fermentation metagenome | biome: anthropogenic terrestrial biome; feature: soil; material... | reverse complement strand
GCTTTCATTAGAGCATACTCTTCTTGTTTGTTTAATTCCGTTACAATGTCATGTACCATATTTTCGTGAAAAGATGTGTGTTTTCCCATAATATCATGAGCCTTGTCCGTAAGGTTTACTATAACTACTCTTCGATCCTTTTCACTTCTTTTACGCTTAACAAAACCCTTCTTTTCTAAATTGTTAATAGAAGTAGTAAGTGTTCCCAACGTAATACCTAATCTAGAAGCTATTTCGCTCATGGGTTTTTCTACATCACTAGCAATTGCCTCTAATGTATGAATTTCTGTAATAGATAGATTCACCCCTAAGCTCCTTATAAATTTTTCTTCTGCCTTAAGAACCAAATTAAATACAATTACTAATGCCTCGTTTAATATACTGTATATATCTTTCATCGTTATCACCATCAAGTTAATTTGATAATCAAATTATCCTTTCAATTATAACCTTAAGGTTTTTTGCCGTCAACCATAAGAAATCATCTTTGCGCTTTAGCTCTCTGCTGCCAGCCATCAGTAACTTTAGGGCTAAGCTTCGGGGCAAAGATTTTACCTTTAGACATTAAGATGATCATTAAAAAAGATATCTTATCACAACATAAAACTTGCATCCTAAAATGCAAGTTTTATGTTGTCTATTAAAGAAAAATATATACTATAACTTAAATATAAATTCTTAAAAACTTTGAGACATTTCATCTCCTGTAATTTTGCCAAAATGTTTATATACGATTTCTTCTCCTGGCTTGATGATTCCAAAAGATTCATCCCATTTTCCAGACAGTAATCTTTCCAAAATGGACAGGCTACCTTCTTCTACTATAAAACGTAAATTTGTCTTGTTAGCAAGGTCTTGAACGATATGACCATAGTAATCCATATCATAAGTTTTTGTATCGATAAGCATTAAATTTTCATAGTGCTTAAGCATTGCACTAAAAATTCGCTTAGCTCTCTTTTCTCCGTACTTCTCTAAACAATATTTATACTCAACAAATATGCTCTTCTCTCCATTGATCCAGCCCTTTGTTAAGAAATATGTATTTTTCCTAATATAATCTATATTTTGGTAATCACATAACAACATGGATATACAGTCAGCAGTCACGGGAAAAACTATACTTGTATGAGTTGCCTTTAAACCAATTATGGAATTACCACAGCTTCCATAACCTAGTAGTATATTATCATAGCCTATATGGCTATCAATAACCTTTTGAAGTTCACTTCTCAAGCAATTAGGTTCATTGTGCAAACTGGCATTCATCCAAATCATATCACCAGTAAATCCAATGTTTTCTGTAACCTTTTCGATCTCATCTTGAATGGTCTCGCATACTATTAATAAATTATTCATATTTCCCAACCCAAAGCAATCCTTTCATTTATTGTAATGCACAGAAATTATTTTGCTATAGTGAAGAGATTGCTTGTAATTGGAAATAATCACTTAGAAAATAAGTAGTTCCCCAACCAACAATTTTATCCTCATCGTCCAAAAGTTTTTGTTCAATAGCCATGATGGGATCCCCATCATTTATTCTCAAATTATCTACTACATCTTTAGATGCTCTTTGCGCTTTTATTTTCAACTCTTTGCGTATGGCAAAGAGAGACTTTTTTTGGCCTACTAACTCAGGAAATGTAGCATAGTTAATTTCTTTTTCTACTACAGGCATGCCCCTATAGTAGGGAATATATTTCAAATCATAAGCTACAGGTTTTGTATCAATGTACATTAGTCTTCGCACTAATATAAGTCTTTGGTTTTCAAATACCTTCATATTGCACATAGTTTCTGCAGTTGGCTTAACAACATTGACATCTAGTAACTTTGTCTCATCTACGCTACCCTCAATCGATTTCATTTCATTAAAGTACAGAATGTACTTGTCTTGATCTGGCACACTTACATAGTTTCCTTTTCCAGGTATAGAGTAAATATAGCCTTCAGAAGATAGTAAAGTCAAACTCTTGCGAACAGTCATTCTTGATACATTATACTGATCAGAAAGCATATTTTCGGAACAAATAGAGTCTCCTGGTGCAAGTTCTCCTGAATTAATTTTTTTCTTTAAATCCTCAGCTATAACAATATAAATTGGCCCTCGCATTTGACTCTCCCTCTGTCTTTATATAACACAATATCTTATGAGCACAAAAGTCTACTCGAAAGCACTATACAATTCACTCTAATCTGATCTAGACGCCTAAAACGTATTCTTCAGTCATCTGCGCTTATCTTATATCCTTGTATTCTTTCAGTAAGGCATCGCCATTCTAATATAACACCTCTTTGTCTTTATACTATAGCCAAAGATTTGTTATGAACTCTTAATAGCGTGTATTGGACAAAGACGAAACAAGACTTCTCATGATATACAAGTGAAATGCATTAATGCTATTGTGATTTTATTAATAATATAGATGTACTTCATTATAACAAATTCATTTCAACTTGTATATACAACTAAAATATATTTAAATTATTTTAAATACATCTTCGTCTGCAACTACATAATCCATAGGAATATCATGAGCTTCTATTGGTATTTCGTCAAAGATAAATTCTTGTAAAACAGGAGCGATTGTTACTAGCTTATCTGACGCTTTTGATAATAATTTGTCATAATAGCCCCCGCCATAGCCCATTCGATCTCCTTGTTTTGTAAAGGCTACTCCTGGCATAATGATTAAATCAATATCTTTTGGATCAATCTGTTCACATTCATTAGGTTCTAGTTCTAAAATCCCATATTTGGTCATATTAAAACCTTCTGGAAACGACTTCGTTTTTCCCAAAATTAAAGTTCGATCGCTATATCTACATATCGGTGTGATTACATTTTTCCCCATTGAAATACACTCAGATATAAAATCATGAGTATTGATTTCTTTACCATAACTAACGTAGATCATGATTGTTTTGCTTTTTTTAAACTCGTCTATTTCCTTAACTTTTTCAAGTATCACTTTACTACGGCAATTTAACTCTTCATCACTTATCTTATCCCTCGCCTCTAAAACTTTTTTTCTCAACTCTTTCTTATTCAATAAAAACACCCCCGATTTATTTATAAGTTCATTATACCATATATATAGATAATTGTTTTCATACCGATTCTTCATATTTCTTTCTTAACGCTCCAAAAGCAAGAGAATACAAAAAAATTATTATGTTTTCTATTAAACAAAAAATTTAATTTACGCTCTATATTATCATTACTGTATTTATAAATTCTAGTAATCTTCTTAATAATTTTCAGAAAATACCTGATTAATTTATACAATACTGCAAAAGATAAATTCGAACTATAAAATGAGTATAAAATACTAAGGAAAGGTGGCAAAAAACATGAATAAAACCACAAGAAATGCTATGATCAGTACTATGACAGCTGTAGCTGGAGCAGTGATTGTAAAATCGATGCAAAACAATAAGACAAGACGAAAAGTAAAAAAAACCGTTAACAAAGCATTTGATACTGTTACAGACTCTGTACAACACATGAACATGAAATGAGTTGTACGTTCTATGTAAATGCATTTTAGTCACCAAATATGACTTCATTATTTAAACGTGCATATAATTTAGAACCAACAACCATCTTTATATGACTTAAGTATAGAGACTACAAACAATAAGCCACCCCTAGGTGGCTTAAATACGTAGAACTTACAACCAATAAGCTACCTTTGGGTGACAAAATAAATAGAACTTAAAACCTACCCTTAAGAAGTGGTACAAGGCTTGCCATCACTCATATATGCTTCCGCCTATAAATTCCCTAATTATTGAATTTCCTAAAATTTGACTTGTATTTTCTATTGGTAAGAAAAGTTCTAGGAAGCCGATTATTCTTTCAGCGTGAATATACATTGGACTATCTTCCTTAACTTCTTTTAAAATAGGCAATGCATAATTTCTCATAACAGATATTTCATATAATAAAGCGGAATTAAAAATATAATCTGCTTCTTCCCCATATGGAAAGATATTTATTTCTTCTCCCTCTCGGACGGAGCGCCACATAGCTAGAGTGCTTATTCCATTATGACCTCTTGTATTATAATCTCTAATCAATCTCCTAATAAGGCGAATATCTGTAGTGGGTATTCGATTATATGAGTCAATATTTAGATGAGTTAAGGCATTGAGATAGATTTTATACTTATTTTCTTTTGGAATATAGTGAGTTAATTTTTCGTTGAGACCATGAATTCCTTCTATGATAATTGGATTCTCTTTGGCAATCTTAATTTTTGATCCTCTTTCTCTCTTACCTGTAATAAAATTATACCTTGGGATTTCTACTTCCTTATACTCTAATAATTGTAGTAGATTTTCGTTAAAGAGCTCAATATCAAGGGCATTAATGCTATCAAAATCATATTCTCCCCTGCTGTTTTTTGGGGTCTTATCCCGATCTAAAAAATAATTATCTAATTCAATAGTCACCGGTCTTAGACCATGAACCAATAGGTTTGTTGCAAGTCTTTTAGATGTCGTTGTTTTCCCTGCAGAGGAAGGTCCTGCCAAGACAATTAACTTTGCTCTATCAGGATTTAATGCAATTTCATTAGAGATATTCATGAGATCTCTCGCATGCCTCGTTTCTGCTACTCGAATCAATTCTACTATCTCATTGTCTGCAATTTTGCGATTTAGAGAAACTACGTCTTGAACATCTAAGAATTTACACCATTTTTGATAGTCGGAAAAAACGTGAAACAACTTCTTTTGATCTTCAAATTCTACCACTTTTTGATTATTTGTTTTAGGATAAAGGAGTACAAAACCTGGATAATAATATCTTAAGTAGAACTGTTTCAAATAACCAGTATTCGGTAAGATATATCCATTAAAGTAACCATAAAGACCATCTAATTCATAAATGCAAATAGAATCTCCATTGATATACTCAAAAAGATCTTTCTTTTGAGGTAATTTTTTTATAGCTTCTTTTTTATTACATGTTACTTTTCTAATAGGAAGATCGGCCTTTATAATTTTGTCGACAATACTGGCTATTTTATCTACTTCGTATTTTTTTAACCTTTTATTGCCTTTAAACTCGCAATAAATCCCACCTCCTAAAGAGTGCTCAATAGATAATTCCTCTTGTGGCAAAACAATTTCAGCTGCTTTAATCAATACAAAAAGCAAACTCTTTTCATATATTTTTACACCAAGAGGAGAACTTAAATCAATTAAGTCTAGTTTACAGTCTTTCGTCAGTAGAAAATTTAGATCTTGCACCCTATTATCAACGCTAACACCCATAATAGGATTATCGGAATCTAACCTTTGAATAAATTCTGCTACAAGCATTCCATTTTCCACTTCATATTGTTTGTTTTGAACCGTGATTGTAACATTTCCTCTCATAATTCACCCCACTTTAGTCCTAGCTTTAAAAGTAGTCGCTAGTCACTATCCTTTTAGCTTACATGTATTTTTTTGGGTCTCCATAGCTACCTTGGGTAGCTAGAGACTAGCTTCTAGTAACTTCCCTTATCTACAACGCGTCCATAGCCTGATTTACTAATTCATCTGCTCTGTTATTGTACTTATCATTGGCGTGACCTTTTACTTTTTCTATGGTAAAATCATGTTCTTTAGACAACTGGTCTAGTTCTATCCAAAGTTCTTTGTTTTTTAGTTCACCGCTTTTTCCTCTAGTCCAGCTTTTTTTCTTCCACCCCTCAATCCATCCTTGTTTGAAGGCGTTTACTACATAGGCTGAGTCGCTGTACAAGGTAACTTTACATCTCTCTTTTAGCATTTGAAGAGCTTTTATAACAGCCAACAACTCCATTTTATTATTTGTCGTATTATAAAAACCTTCTTTGTACTCTTTTACAATATTTTTTGCTGGATATAAAAGTACGATTCCCAAGCCACCTACATTATCCTTGGAAGAATCATTCCCTCTGCAACCACCGTCTGTATATATTATTATTTCTTTCATAAAAATTTATTCCTCCGTCATAAATTGGTTGGTTCGTTAGTCGGTTGGACAGAAAAATCGAACTAGCCCATAGGCGAAAAACGTCCTCCCCTTCATATCTCATTTCCCACATCACAAAGGTATGTATTTAATGTTTCTAAATAATGGACTAAAAACAGTCCTTTCTTTTTGATTTCATATTTCTCAAGGCACTCTTTATAGGGAACAGATTTTCGACCTCCATTTTGTGCATTGTCCCAGTATCTTTTAATGATTTTAAAAGGTATGAAAAAATACTGATCCTTACTAGAAAAATATACAATAATAAAGGAGATTCCCTTTTGCTTTTCAAATTTCTCCATAAATAGCATTTGATGACGATGAATATTGGATATGGGCAAGCTTTGCTTTGACGTCTCCTTTGCATCAAAGCATACAGGTATCCCCTGAACATTGCCCATATAGTCTACTGTGCTCTTCTGTTCGAAATAAGCTTTCTTTATGATCCCCTTGTTTTGATCTAATTCTACAGGTTTTATTAAAGTTGGAATCTTTTGAATAACTGCTAAGTTTTTTTTAATGTATTCATCATTGGTTATATTAATATACTCTTCTAAAGTACTTCCCCTAAGCCCTCTACTATTCCAATAACCCATTTCATCACTCCGTTCTTTTAGTTGCTAGTTGTTAGTCACTAGCTTTAAAAGCAGTCGCTAGCCATAAGTCCCTAGCTTGCGTGTATTCTTCAATGGTCTTTATAGCTACCAAAGGTGTTTGGTGCTAAGGACTAGGAGCTAGGGATAATGACTGTCTTTCAAGAATTTCTTGTAGTTTCTTCGGCAGTGGGGCTGTAATAGTGAGCGATTCTTTTCCGTTGTAGTTTAAAATGATAATTTTATAGGCGTGTAGGAATTGATTGCTTAGCTCGTACTCTTTATTCCATTTTATATCTCCGTACTTAGGGTCTCCTATAATAGGATGACCGATGGATTTAAGGTGAGCCCTTATTTGGTGGGTTCTTCCTGTTACTAATTCAACTTGTAGTAAGCTTACCTTCCCATTTGAATGTAGAGGCTCTATTTTTGTTATTACTTTTTTTGCCTCGTCATTTAAAGAAGTCTTTGTAATCTTGACTTGGTTCCCCTCTTTTATCCAATCCCCCTCTAATGTTTGAGCCTTCGTCACTACGCCTTTGACTAGGGTTAAATAATACTTTGATACTTGATTGTCCTTAATTTTTTGATTGATTTCTTTTAAACCATCGTAAGTCTTTCCTATTATGACAATTCCTGAAGTATTGCGGTCTAGTCTATTGCAGCTCGCAGGGACAAAGGTCTTTTCATCCTTTGGATTGTAGGAGCCACTGTGAATGAGATACGTAATAGCTCGATTAACAAGGGAGTTTCCCTCTCCGTGAGTTAATGTATTTGAGCTTTTGTTTAATACTAAGATTTTATCGTCTTCGTAAAGAATATTGATGTTTTTAGATACTTTATCTATGGATTTTTCTTGTGTAAACTTCTCAACGGTTTCCTCAGCTAAATACAATTGCACTTCGTCTCCTACTTGCAGAGAGTAATTCGGCTGAGCTTTTCCTTTATTTACTTTTATTCGCTTCTTTCGGATCATTTTTTCAATAAATCCCTTAGAGGCTTTATTCATATACTTTAACAAAAATCGGTCTAATCGCTGACCAGCTTCATTTTCTCCAATCTCAATTGCTTTCATATTATGACCTCACTTAGATTCGTACCAATTCTCTCCAATATTAATATCTACCGTTAGCGGTACTGCTAGCTCAGCAGCGTTTTCCATCTCTGACTTTATAATTTCTTTTACCACATCAATTTCATCCCTTTTTGTATCCACAATAAGCTCATCGTGAACCTGTAAAATCAGCTTAGATCTTAAACCTCTTTTGTTAAATTCATTGTATACTCGAACCATGGCAATTTTTATTACATCTGCAGCGCTACCTTGAATAGGTGTATTTAAAGCTAATCGCTCTCCTGCATTGGCAATAACTTTATTTCTTGAATTAATTTCTGGAATATACCTTCTCCTACCAAATATTGACGTCACATATCCTTTTTCCTTTGCCTCTACTACAATATCTTTCATGTATTTTTCAACTTTTGGATATCGTCCAAAGTACATATCAATATACTCTTGAGCTTCTTTTCTTGTAACATGAATATCTTGTGATAATCCAAAAGCTTGTTTTCCATAAATAAGTCCAAAGTTAATAGCTTTGGCGTGACTTCTTTGTAGGCTAGTTACTTCTTCTAGGGGGACATTAAAGATTTCCGATGCCGTTCTTCTGTGAATATCTTCGCCCTTTTTAAAGGAATCAATTAATGTTTCATCTCCAGAAATATGAGCTAAAATTCTAAGCTCAATTTGGGAATAATCTGCATCGACAAGTACATTGTCTTTTGATGAAGGTATGAATATTTTTCTTATTTGTCTGCCAATTTCAATCTTCACTGGAATATTTTGCAGATTAGGCTCAGAACTGCTTATTCTTCCCGTAGTAGTTATAGTCTGATGGAAGGAAGAGTACAATTTATGATGTTGCTTATCGATGATTCCCTTAAAACCTTTAATATAGGTAGAACTTAATTTGGCTATGGTGCGATATTCTAATATTTTTTCAATAATAGGATGATCTCCCCTTAATTTTTCTAAGACTTCCGCATTCGTAGAGTAACCTGTCTTCGTCTTTTTCATTACGGGCAATTTTAACTCTTCAAAAAGAATTTCTCCTAACTGTTTTGGTGAATTAATATTAAACTCCCGACCTGATAAACCGTAAATATCCTTTGTCAAGCGCTCTAATTCTTTATCAAATTGAGTATCTAATTCATTTAACCCATCTACGTCAATTTTAAACCCTTGATACTCAAAAAAAGACAGCACTTCAACTAAAGGCATTTCAATATCCTTATATAAATGCTCCATATCAAGTTCTTCCATTTTTTCTTGAAAGATAGGTTGTAAAAGACAAATAGCCTCTAAGTTATCAATCAAAAGTCCTTTTTTATCTTCACCCATATCTAAAAAAGAAAGTTGATTTTTTTTCTTGCCTACTACTTCTTCTCTACTCTTCATATTTATATCCAGGTATTTTTGAGCTAAATCATCTATATTATATCTGCTGTCAGATGGCTCTAATAAATAAGCTGCAATATAGGTATCAAAGTCTGCATTTTTTAAAGAGATCTTTTTTTGCATACAGTAAACCATAAGGTCTTTGAAATTATGACCAATCTTTTTAATTCCTTCATCTTTCATAATATCTTTAAAAAATAAGGTGAAATCATCTTTGTCTATATTATCTTGAAAAAAGAAGATTTCCTTTTTTATGCCAATAGCTAATCCATGTAATACTCTTTCATTATACATATGACTAGAGATATACCACGTCATAAAGATTTGCCCTGCTGCCTTAGCCTTTTCTAAAATAGAATCCATCGTAGATTTATCTAGTGCATCTATAACATCCTTAGAAGACTTAATTGTATTTTCTTCTTTGACTTCATCTATATTTCCTATTCTCTTTAAAATAGACATAATGTCTAATTCCATAAAGAAGTTTGCAGCTTCTTTTGTCTTGTATTCATTTGCTGTAAATTCATCTAATTCAAAATCTACTGGCACATTAGTAATAATCGTGCCTAATTGCCTGCTTAGGAAAGCATTTTCTTTATCATTTTCCAATTTTCCCCTTAACTTGCCCTTTTGCTCATGGATATTCTCATAGATTGTTTCTAAGTTTTTATATTGTTGTACAAGCTTAATAGCAGTCTTTTCCCCTACACCAGCTACTCCAGGAATATTATCTGATTTATCACCCATTAAAGCTTTGACCTCAATAAGGGCTTTAGGGGTAATCCCTTCACCATAGAGCTTTTCAATTTCTTCTTCATTTATTACATCTACATCGCTAATGCCCTTTTTCGTAAACAGCACATTGATATTGTCATCTACCAATTGAAAGGCATCTCGGTCTCCAGTCAAAATTTTCACCTCAATGCCCTCTGCAGAATAGGTTTTTGCTATGGTTCCTATTAAATCATCTGCTTCAAAACCTTCTAAAGATATTCTTCTAATGTTTAACTTGTCCAGCATTTCATGAATAAGCGGCAGCTGAGTTACCAAGTCTTCAGGCATTTTTAAGCGACCCGCTTTATAATCTTCAAATTTTTCGTGCCTAATAGTAGGCTTTTTCTCGTCAAAAGCTACTCCTACATAATCTGGCTGATGTTTTTCTAATATATTCAAAAGAATATTTGCAAATCCATACACAGCATTTGTAGGCACCCCCCTTTTACTAGTCATAGGGCGTATTCCATAAAAGGTTCTATACATAAGACTATTGCCGTCAATTATAACCATTTTTTCCTTCAATATTGCCACCTCAATTCTAATACTATAGTCGTCAAAACTCATCTCATTTATTCAAACTGGATAATAGACCACTTAGTAGATTATAACAATTTTTTCTATAAAAGTAACGTAGAAAGTGGAAAGTGGAAAGTGGAAAACGAAAAAATGCTAATTCACTGGGAATTAGCATTTTTAACTAAACTCATCTGACTTGTAAGTTCTAAATGGTAAGTAAAACTACCTATTTCTTCCACTTCTTCCTTACAAACCAAGCTACCGGAAGGAGTATAATCGCAAAGGGAATCATTCTTGCTATGAGCACAATCACGAAATGAATTACCTGCAAGAGCAGATTAATCGATTGGATAAATCCTTTGCTGATATTTTCTAATAACTTCCCAAAGGGGGATTTTACGGTAGTGGCTAAGGTTCCTGTTTCTCTAAGATTTACCGTAATAGTCGAATAACTTATCATTCGATCGTAATGATCTAATTGTGTATTGATTCTATTGAGCTCTGTTCGAACTCTACTGAGCTCTGTCTCAATCGTCAGCATATCTTCTATTTTTTCTGCTTTTTTCAAATAATCTACTAGCCTATCTTGTTGAATTTTTAAAGATTCTTTTTCACTTTCAATATCTCTGTACTCAGTAGAAATATTTGTACTGCTGATATTTGTACTAGTCTCTTCTCCAAATTCTTTTAATTTATCTATTACTTTATTAAATTTTTCAGCAGGAACACGAATGATCAAATAAGAATGACTCGTATAAAGCTCAGAATCGGTGTGGCTGCCATTATAATTATCGGAGCTCTCAACAAAACCACCATTTTCCTTTACATAATCTTTAATTCCTTCCATAGCCTTATTAGCATCCTCAACGTCCAGGCTAAGAGTGCCTTGATATATAATTTTATCGATATCAAAGACCTCATCTTTGACTATTGTCAAAGAATCTTCCTTAGATTCTTTTGCCATCTCAATCCCTGCCGCCTGATTATTCTCAAAATCTGTTACGACACGAGAATCCATAGCAAATTCTTCATCGGAAGATGTGGTTTCAGACACATAAGCATTACTAAGGGGAGACTTAAACAATAAACTTGTAATCAAAACACCTACAATAAAAACAGCCGCATAAGGTAAAAATCTCTTCATTTTATTTCCCTTCTTTCTGGTTTTTATTTGCTTTATAATCTTCTGGGAAAAATTTTCAGGTACTTTTTCTAGCTCTATTGATTTTATAGTATCCACAGTGTTTTTCATTTCTCTGTAGTTATTTTGACACTTTTCACATTGTTCTAAGTGTCTTTTAATTCCAACGGTTTCTTCTACAGAAAGGAGTTCATCTATATAATCATCTATTTTTCCTTCCAATTCTTTACAATCCATTTTTATTCATCCTTTCCCAAACCATAAGGCTTGTTTATTAGCTTTTCTTTTAGAATTTTTCTCGTTCGACTAATACGAGATTTAACTGTTCCTATAGAAATCCCCAGAATTCTACTGATTTCTTCATAGGAAAAATCTTGAATATCTCTAAGAATGATAATTGCTCGCTGCTCTAGGTTTAATTCCATTAACGCTCTTACAATCAGTTCTTTTTTTTCTTTATTTATTACAGTTGTCTCTGGGTCTACAGTGTGGCCTTGAAGAAAGGAAAATGAATCTTCACCAAGAGTTTCTAAAGGGTACTCCCATTTCTTTTTCTTTAAATGATCTTTGCCTGCATTTATAGCAATGCGAAAAAGCCAAGTGTAAAACTGGCTATTTCCTTTATAAGTATGTAATTTTTTATACACCTTAGCAAAAGCCTCTTGAGACACATCTTCTGCGTCTTCCCGATTACCTAGAAGGCGTAGAAGTATATTAAAAACTTGCTTTGAGTATTTATTTATTAATATTTCAAAGGCAAGTAAATCTCCTTTTTTAGACTTACTGATTAACTCTTGTTCCACAACATCCATTTTCCTCACTCCTTATCCCTCTTCTATTAGACGATCATTCCCATAATTTGTTCCTTTCTTAAATTATAAAACAGAAAATGGAAAGTAGAAAGGAAACTTTACACCTCTTCCTTTTGCGATTTTGCTAACCACCTTAATAAAAAAACACCAAGCAAAGACAAATACCTTTGCTTGATGTTTCTAGTTTATTGTATATATTCTACTTATTATCCAACACTTGATCTCCGGGTATTATTGCATCTACTATCCCTAATACTAATGCACCTATAATGGCTCCTATAAAGGATACATTAAATCCATCTACAATCAATCCAGTTACGTATAATACAATTGCAGCAACGATAAATCCAATAAATCCTCTGCCAAATGGGGATGCACTGATAGGCGTAAACCTAGAAATAAGCCAATCTAGTACACCTATAATTATAGGTGTACTAGATTGGCTTATTT
>ENA-UOOM01003048-UOOM01003048.1-fermentation-metagenome-genome-assembly--contig:-NODE-3048-length-12760-cov-5.124754_pt1 | contig 12760 bp, 10 predicted proteins | sample MGYA00245781_ERZ724031 | MGnify/ENA primary metagenome ERZ724031 (study PRJEB28704, sample SAMN03018317) | fermentation metagenome | biome: anthropogenic terrestrial biome; feature: soil; material... | reverse complement strand
CATACAACTGCTCCAGCCGTTTGTATGAAATACGTAACATTTGCGTATCTTCCAGCGCCTCTATATTGTATTTGGAAGGTACTTGCCTGAAGAAACTCTCCAGATCACTAATCCAGCTATTGTCCATTCTGATCTGGTAAATATGTTCTATTCCTTTTGAGTCGATATAATAAGAACGTAAACAGCCTGTAGTAATAAAATACAAGTATTTGCAGGTTTTTCCCGGCACCAGCAGACTCTTTCTTTTCTTTATGGAACAGGGCTCAAAAGCAGACAGGATCACAGACTCATCTTCCGGGGTAATCACAGTCCACTTTTTAAAATAATAGAGCAGCTTGTTATCTTCTGTCATGTGTGTTCCTGTCATCGTGATTTGTAAAACTTTAGTTGTTTTTGCGTATAATAAATGCCTGGATGTCGTTACCCTTTATAATAACTGTTCCCTGACTATCAGAGGCAAAATATTCTACACCGTAAGAATGTACTTGTCTTTCTGTTTCCGTGTAAGGAATTAAATGTTGAGGCAAAGCCGCAAATCCTTTAAGTGCATCAAAATACTTTCCTCCGCCGTTGCCGTTAACATCAATGGTTTTGTATGTAAAAATTTCGTTATTTGTTGTGCCGCTTAAAATATTCGCCTGTACCCATTCCGCAAAAAGATGCTGTTTGGGGATACCGGTGACGGCTGCTGTTGCGTCGAGCCCCAGCAATGAATGGGTTGCCATATCGCGAATAGCCTGCAAACCGAAGCGATCGTATAAATAGCTCATCCACATCAATCCCATGCCATATGAGCCGTAAATATTATTATTCACATATTTCAATTGCGTAAGTGATATTCCGGATGGATCGTTCTGATAGGCAACAATATTTTCCCACATCAGATAATCACCGTTTGGGAGACCATAGCCCGAAAGTATTTCGGAAAGCAATGCCTTACCTTCTTCAATGGGTACCGATTCTTTTGCCACATGATAACGGAAGTTCACCATATGTGCAAATTCATGTGAAAGAATGGGGCACCACTTGTTACTGAAAAAGGGATTGGTACTATTATATAACCCTGGATTGAGATAAAGCACATTCCGATAGTTTGAATATGGGTTGTCAGTCGATGCAGGGAACTGGTCCCTATCATTAAAAAGCCCTGTAGAGGTTCCATTTGGATTCACATCTTCCTCCATCCCTCCATTAAAGACAAGAGGGAGCAGTATGGTGACGCGGGAACTGCCATTAATCACGGGGGGATTCCCAAAGTGGCCAGTAACAACAGGGTAAGCTACCTTGTCGAATTGTATGGCTATTTTTTCTGCATCTTCGTTGGTGATCAGGATTGAATTTTTATCTACATACACGTCACAATAGGTACCAATGGCTTTGAGTACAGCTTTGAACTGCACACTGGGGATATCAGGGAAAGTGGAAAGGTCAGACAGGTCAAAAGTCCAAAAACTTCTAGTGTCACCAAGTTGTACTGCTCTTGTTTGCCCTGCATCAGAATTTGCCTGGCTACTGCTGTAAAAGGATTGAAACGTGGACTTCGAAAGACGATAAGACTCGGAAAACGAATTATGGTATGACCTTGCGAAATTATTGGCAGTTTTTGTTGTGTTTGCCTGAATAGTGTATGGGTATGATTTTTCCGTATCTGACGCTGTGCTGAATACAGCGATCACATCCCCCCCATTTACACTTGCACGAGCTTCCCCGTGGGTCCATTTGATGGCATATACACCCGCTGCCATCGCAGCTTCGTTTCCGGGTGGGGGTGTCTCTTCGTCTGCATTGCATGAAATCATGGCCACAAACGCAATCAGTATCACGCATGCACGACAACGTAAATGATAGGAATAAAAGTTCACAATTCTTTTGTTTATCTATTGGTAAGTATTTTTCAGCAACAAATTTACCATTAAATCTTAATATTTCTTGATGATCCCCGAGCAATAATCCCAGATCAGTTTTTCATTTTCAGGCGACCAGTATCGATCATTCGCTTTCTCAATTTTTCCCTTCTTGCTGAAATAGGCACCCGACACATTCTTCACATCGGGGGAAGTGGCCAGATAGATGCTTGTTTTTGCTCCGTCGACAGGTTTATCCATAAATCTCAAGGCAAATTTATATATCTGATTAATCATAAAACCCTTATCAGCGTCCTGTGCAAAGTTTGTAGCAACGGCGCCAGGATGAAGCGTATTGACGGTTACATTATCCACTCCTCTCATCTTCAATTGCGAATCCAGATGACGTGTGACCCAGATCAAATAAAGCTTCGACAAGCTGTATGCGCGCATGGGTGAATAATTCTTCTCAAACTGAAAATCATTGAAATCGGGCCTTCCACCGTACCTATGCATGGCCGATGAAACATTAATTATTCGGGGAGAATCGCTTTTCAGTAACACAGGCTTCATGGCATGCATGATTAGAAACGGGGCAAAAAGATTAATGGTCATTGTCTTTTCATACCCTTCGCTTGTGACCTCCCTATGTCTGCCCAGCATTGCCCCCGCATTGTTTATCAGCACATCCAGTCTTTCGTACCGGCTTTTGAACGCGTCGGTCATTCTTTTCACATCGGCCAGCGAATAAAGATCGGCCATGATTATATCTACCTCATTATTTCCGGTTGCTGTTTTTATCTCCTCAGAGACATCCTGCAACAGCGCCTTGTTTCTTCCGTGAAGTACAAGATGATGGCCCTGTTTTGCGAGCCCTGTCGCTGTTTCCTTTCCTATTCCCCTGTTAGCTCCCGTAATGAATATTATCTTCTTTTCCATTTAAGATTCATTCAATTAAACGCACATGACCGTTCCAATAATCTTGAATGAGATTAACGTCTACAATCTGGTATGGTTCATTTATGAAGATTTAAAACGAACCGTGGAACTGAATGTTAACTTCTGCCGGTTTGAGCCAGGGAGAGGTGAACTTTATGTTGATCATGTCGTTACCGTTCTCTCCGGTTGCCTGTATATATGCAAGTATTTTTCCATGATATACTCTGTGTTTATTGTCTGTATAATCGCTCATGTCTGAATTGTTACCTGCCTCCAGACCCAGGAGTCTGGCGGGACCCGATATATGACATGTGACTTCATTGTCCGATAAAAATACCCCAGTGCCATTTTCATCCACCACTTCCACTATCACGTGGGCAATCCCGCCTTTTCTGTTTATCATCTTGTCACTATCGGTAATCTTCAAGGCATACGGACGTGTGGATGTCTGTATGGTATATTCCGATACTTTATTATCGTTGCTGTCCAAACCTTCCACTTCCAGTTTACCCGGCCTGTATGGCACATCCCAATAAATGATGCCTGTATTTTTATCGTACTCCCTGGTCTGGCCCACTTCAATACCGTTTAGCAAGAGTCTGGCTTTTGCAGCGTTGGTATAACAGACAACCCTTACAGACTCCCCTTCATTATAGTTCCAGACAGGCCAGGCATCCATAGATGGCGTCTTTTCCACATTGTTGCTCTTTGATTCAGTTTGTGAGAGTACGTCTTTCGACTGGATTTGACTGTACCTGCCCGGCGTGGGGTAGGTGCCAAGGTATACCATGGGCTTTTCTAACCACAGCGATTGTCTATAGTAACCTCTTGGTTTTATAAATCCTCCAAAATCAAGCAGGCCTGAGTAGAATCCCCTCGATGGCCATCTACCTGATTCGCCCAGGTAATCAATACCGGTCCATAAGAACTGGCCAAAGATGTGTTTATTATCCTTTACAGCTTTCCATGCCTCCAGATCGTGTCTGTTTTCACTTCCGTAAATTACCCTGTCCGGATATCTTTCATGGTCGCTGTGATATCTTTTTTCGGTGTAATTATATCCCGCAATATCCAATACGCCCGGATATTCGGTTTCGTTCGACATGGCAACACCAGCCAGTCCTGCAGTAACAGGCCGTGTTTTGTCGTATTTCTTCACTGTAGCCACGAGACGTTTCGCTATATCTCCCAAATCCTTTGCATTGGGGGCATCGGGTTTATAGCCTCCATAGGTTGCCTGCGTAAAGCCTCCGGCCTTTTCACCTCCCAAAACAGGATGTGAATAGGGATCATTGGGATAATCCACCTCGTTTCCGATACTCCATGCAAAAATGGAAATATGATTTCTGTCGCGTCTGACCAGGTCTGCCAGATCAATTTCCGACCACTCCTTAAATATATCATAAGAGCCCTGAAAACCCGGAGTGCCCACATTCCAGCCTTCCAGCCATTTACGTTTGGGAAATTCCCACTCGTCGTACATCTCATTCAGTACCAATATTCCCAACTCATCACACAGATCGTATAAATCGGGTGCCTGTGGATTGTGGCTTGTACGGATGGCATTCACTCCGGTTTCTTTGAGTGTTTGCAGTCTCCTTTTCCACACTTCACGCGGAACAGCCGCCCCTAACACACCGGCATCGTGATGTATGCAAACCCCTTTCACTTTCAACCATTCTCCGTTTAACGCGAATCCTTTATCCGGATCAAAAGTAAATGAACGGAAGCCACTTCTGGTAGAAGCCTTGTCAATCTCAACGCCATTTTTTAATACTGTAGTTTTTACTATATAGAGGTTAGGGTCCGTCAGTGACCACCTTTTGGGATTTTTTATATTGAACGAAGTCAAAATCTTATTGTCGTCACCAGGCTTTACTGTGACTTTCTTTCTGCTCTTTGTGATCAGTCTTCCATCAGCTGCAAATAATTCATTGACGATTGTCAAATTCTCATCAAACTTTTCCCCGTTATTAATATTTACTTCCAGATTAAGTTTATAGCCATTTCTCACCTCTTCGGGATAGGCGTATACTCCCCATTGTGCAATATGTATAGGATTTGCATAGATCATCCATACATCGCGGTATATTCCAGAGCCGGTGTACCAGCGGGAATCGGCATACTGACTGTGATCAACTCGTACGGCGATCACATTTTTTTTCCCATATTTTATGAAAGGTGTGGCATCATACATAAAAGAAATGTAACCGTTGGGCCTTTTTCCCAGTAATTGTCCGTTCAAATACACTTCACTCCTGTTGTAAACGCCTTCGAAATAAAGATAAACCTTTTCCCCTTTTTTCTCCAAAGGAACTTCCATTGTTTTGCGGTACCAGCCTATGCCACCGGGTAGATACCCCGTGCAGCTTGCCAGTGTGGGGCTTAACTGCCCCTTTACGCTCCAGTCGTGAGGCAAACTTATATTTTGCCATTTAGAATCGTTATATTCAATGGACGCGCCGTTTTGCACATCACCTAATATAAACTTCCAATGGTCATTTATTTTTATCGTTTCACCAAATGCCGACGTAAATGTTGTCGGCAGTATGAAAAAAAACAATTGAAGGAAAGTGAATTTCAGTCTAACTAATAATGTATTCATCGGTTGGTTATTTATTTGAAAAAATCGGTAAATTCCAATGGTAACGCAATGCCAACATTCGCAATGAGAAACTAACAAATATTGCAATAATTGATATCCAGTCGCTTGTCAACCAGTCAAATGAAGTGCCCAGTACCACTATCATAGCACCTAACAAGGCGGCTGATGCATAAATTTCCTTTTCTAATACTACGGGGACTCTGTTTAATAAAATATCACGCAAAATACCGCCGCCAACGGCTGTAACAATGCCTAAAATGATGGCCACTTCTGCGTTATGGCCAAAAGCAAGTGCCTTTCGTGCTCCCGTAACGGCAAATAGCGCCAATCCGGCCGCATCGAACAATATCACCGGTCTGTTTATTTTTTTTACAATCGGATACAACCAGATTGTCATTATTGCTGCGACCATTGCCGTGGAAAGGTACAACCAGTTTGTTATTCCTTCAGGCGGAATTGCACCGATACAAAGGTCTCGGGTAATCCCTCCACCACAAGCAACCGTAAAGGCAACGGCACAGATTCCAAATAAGTCAAGCCCACGTTCTCTTGCGGCTGTGGCTCCACTTATAGCAAAAGCAAATGTGCCTGCCAGATCAAGGAAATAATAAAAGGTATGTAGTTCTTCCATTTTCCATATGTCATTTAATTCCTTTTGTTCAAGCCATGTTGTTGCGGTAGTGATCAATCCTCATTGGTTTGGAATTGAAAGACTAAATTACGAAATTTTTATCGATCATGTCAATATTTTCCAAAAACTAATTAACGGCCTCCCAACTTTCCTTACTAACTTTGTATCGATCAATTCTAAAACACTTTTTCATCATGGACAGAAAAACATATTTTTATTTATTCGTGATAATATTGCTTTTTTCCACATGTGTAAACCGACGATATGTTTCAGAAACCGGGAGTTCGGATAATCTTTTTTCCAATAAAGAAATAACAGTTGGAGAACAGGATAGGGGAAAATATATTGTAAGTACGTCTCAAATAGTTGATCCGGTAGGAAGTTCAATCACCTTCCCCGGAAGTTCGGTTGATGTAGCTTCAAGTCCTGATGATAATTTACTGGCTATAAAAAATAGCTCGGGTGTTGTTATTATAGACCGAAAAACGCGTAAAATATTGCAAACACTGAAGTATCCTCGTGGGGGAAGTTCTTTTTATGGGATAGAATGGATTTCAAATCAAAAAATATGGGTGACGGACAACAGAGGATATCTTCGTTCTGCAGTAATGGATAAAAATGGAGAATTTACCTGGAAGGAAGCAATAAACTTACCCGGTTTTGACAAGGAAAGTTCTTATCCTGGAGGTATAGCAATAAATAATGAAACTTTATATGTAACGTTGAACAGAAATAATTCGATCGGTATTATCGACCTTAAAACAAATACATTGATTGAGCAGATTCCCGTGGGGGTTGCTCCTTATGCAATCTCGATAAAAAATAATAAAGCGTATGTGACCAATTGGGGAGGACGTGTCCCAAAGGCAGTGGATTTTACACACAAGAGTTCAGGAAGTCCCGTGGTGATAGACGATAAAACGGGAGTTGCTTCTTCCGGGACAGTATCTGTGATATCATTGGATGAAAATACGGTGATCAAAGAAATCAACGTATACCTTCATCCGTGTGCAATGGCCTTCTCTCCTGATAGTTCATTGTTATATGTAGCCAATTCAAATAGCGATTTGATATCAGTAATAAATACAAAATCAGATGAAGTAATTGAAACTATAAGTTGTAAGCCAGTTCCAAAATTACCATTCGGGAGTACTCCCAATGATATAATTACTTCTCCGGATGGTAAAACGCTTTATGTGGCCAATGGAGGGGATAACCTTATATGTGTGATTGATTTGGTTAATAAAAATATAAAAGGATTAATACCGACGGGTTGGTATCCCAGTGGAATTGAAATTTCAAAAGACGGAAGGGTATTATCTGTCGTGAATATGAAAGGTGTCGGCAGCAGACAAAAAGGTGTAAGAGAACATGGTTTTAACACCCACGATCGCACCAGTTCAGTTACTTTTGTTCCTGTTTCCAACTCAGCTGCCCTGGACTCATATACCAAAAAAGCATCTGAAAATATGAATTTACCTGAAGTGTATCAAAGGATTGCTTCTACCGGTCAGGGCATAAAAATGGTGCCAATTCCCACCGAACCGAATGAAAAGTCGGTTTTTAAACATGTCGTCTATATTATAAAAGAAAACAGAACATACGATCAGGTTTTCGGAGACATTCAAAAAGGGAATGGAGATAGCACACTGTGTATGTTTGGCGAATATATCACGCCAAATCACCACAAATTGGCAGATGAGTTTGTTTTACTGGACAATACTTATTGTAACGGTGTTTTAAGTGCAGAAGGACATCAATGGACGAGTCAGGGATATGTGACTGATTATTTGGAAAGGGCTTTTCCAAACTTCATCCGTAGCTATCCATGGAATGGTGACGACCCTTTGGTATATTCTCCAAAAGGTTTTATTTGGGATTATGTGTTAAATGCAGGGTTGTCTTTCAGAACTTATGGGGAGTTTGTCAGGGACAGCATAATCCCGGGTGATGCCACGTGGACAGATATTTATGAAGATTACTTAAGTAAGCAAAACAGGATAAAAATTCTTGCAATACCTACAATCCATACACTTCGAGGCAATTATTGTCCTACATATACTGGTTCACCAAGAACAATCAACGACCAGTATAAAGCCGATCAGTTTATTAAAGAACTCAATGATTTTGAGAAAACGAACGCGTTCCCGAATTTAATGATGTTATCCTTGCCAAATAACCATACTTCCGGTACACAAGAGGGATTTCCTACTCCGAGTGCCATGGTCGCCGACAATGATCTTGCATTGGGCCGGATTGTGGAAGCCATCAGTAAAAGTAAATTCTGGAGTGAGACCGTGATTTTCGTCATAGAAGATGATCCTCAAAACGGTTTGGACCATGTGGACGGGCATCGTACAGTTGCCTTTTGCATTAGTCCTTATACGAAAAGGCAGAAAGTAGTGAGTACGCATTATAATCAAAATAGCATATTACGCTCTATTCAATTAATATTTGGTCTTCCTCCCATGACTCAGTTTGATCTCTTTGCTTTACCAATGAATGATTGTTTTACAGATGTGCCTGATTTCACTGCTTACGAGCATTTACCCAATAATGTACCACTTGATGAAATGAATCCCCGTTTGGCTGATATATCCGGTGAACAACTAAATTGGGCAAAAAAATCAATGGCATTAAATTTGTCATTAAATGATGACCTGAATGTGGAAGAAGAAATCACTTTAAATAAAGTCCTTTGGCATTCAGTAAAAGGTTACGACAGACCTTATCCTGAATTGAATAAATAAAATCCAGGCTATTTTCAGCCTGTTGAAAACGATACCGACAGGTGTACCGGAAAGAACGTTGTGAAGCCAGGAATCCTGAAGTATAAAGTATGGAAGTAATTTTTGGCGAGTTACCATGATTTACGGTTCAGGTGCGACTTGCTGATGCATAGATTAGCAGCTATCAGGTCAATCAGGTGATCGCTGTGCTTCATCTCCCTGTAAATCGTACCCATTACTGTTTTTCCGGGCAGGTTCTGTCCGGGAAGAATTTTTACAAATGTACATACAAGCATCAATTTGGAGGTTAATAAAGATAACAAACCTGTTATCACCATAAATACTGATACATTTTTGATTATACCAAGGAGCCCCAATGATTTAAAATAGAAGATTTTATTTAATTTGTTTGTTGATTTGCAATATTTTTGTATGGAATTATTATAAAATAGCGATAAAAAATAACATTTTGCGATATTATTTGTCGATTTAATTTGATTCTCTTATTTTTGCAGCTTCAATTGAAAGAATATGGCAACCGTAACGGAGAAAATAAAGATATTGTGCGCCGACAGGAATATGTCGGTGGAGGAGCTGGCGGCAGGGGCGGGGATCACTGTGGAACAGGTGAGACGCATCTGTGAGAGCGACAGGATTCCTTCCTTGGCATCACTGATTAAAATTGCACGAGCACTGGGTGTGCGACTGGGCACTTTCCTCGATGACAGCGAGGAGGTAGGGCCGGTGTTGAACCGCAGGAACGAAACACAAGGGGCGGTGACCTTCACCAGCCACCAGACCAGCAGTAACTCCCACATGGACTTTATTTCGCTGGCGGCAAGCAAAGCGGGACGAAACATGGAGCCTTTTCTCATTTACATTCAGCCGGGTAATGGCAACGAATGTTGTTCAACACATGAAGGGGAGGAGTTTCTTTTTGTGCTGGAAGGTTCTATCCGGGTACAGTACGGCAGTGAGCAGTACATTCTGCAGCAGGGAGACAGCATCTATTACGATTCCATTGTGAATCATCTGGTCACGGCAAACGACACAACCGGAGCCAAAATTCTCGCAGTGGTCTATTCTCCGGCATAATGTGTAAAATCAATTTTCTGTACTTCAAAAATTTATACTGATCTTTTTATTTCAAATGAAATACGAATCTGATACTGCGCTTTCCGACAGAACACTGGGCGATTGGCTGGAATACTGGGCCAAAGAAACGCCTGAAAAGGAATATATTGTTTATTCGGACCGTGACCTTCGCTTCACCTGGAGGAAATTCAACGAACGGGTGGATCATATGGCAAAGGGACTTATTGCCATTGGCGTGACACGGGGTACCCACGTGGGCATCTGGGCTCAGAACGTGCCGGACTGGCTTACCTTCCTTTATGCGACGGCCAAAATTGGGGCAGTGGCGGTGACGGTAAACACAAGCTATCGCACTGAGGAGCTACGCTATCTGATGCAGAACTCGGATATGCACACGCTTTGCATGACAGACGGGGTGCCGGGAAGCAACTATACCGATATCATTTATAAACTGGTACCGGAGCTGAAAACGACACAACGTGGCAAGCTGAAATCCGATCTTTTCCCGGAACTGAAGAATGTGGTTTACATCGGACAGGAGAAATACCGGGGGATGTACAACACGGCAGAGATCCTGTTGTTGGGAAAGAACGTGCCGGACAACGAGTTCAAAAGGTTGCGGTCGCTCACCGACTGTCACGACGTGGTAAACATGCAATACACATCAGGAACAACCGGTTTTCCTAAAGGAGTGATGCTCACCCACTACAACATTGCCAACAATGGCTACCTCACGGGCCTGCATATGCAATTCACGCCGGAAGATAAATGCTGCATTTGTGTGCCGTTGTTTCACTGCTTCGGTGTCGTCCTTGCCACGATGTGCTGTCTTACTCATGGCAGCACCCAGGTGATGGTGGAGCGGTTCGATCCGCTGGTCACGCTTGCTTCTGTACATAAGGAACGGTGTACCGTGCTGCACGGCGTACCCACCATGTTTATTGCCCAGTTGAATCATCCGATGTTCAGCATGTTCGATATGCACTCACTGCGTACCGGCATTATGGCGGGTGCACTTTGTCCCGAAGAACTGATGCGACAGGTCAACGAGAAGATGTTCATGGACCTGACCAGTGTATACGGTATGACGGAGACATCGCCGGGAATGACGCAAACTCGTGTGGATGACCCGTTTTTAGTACGTTGTACCACAGTGGGACGGGAATATGAATTTACCGAGGTGAAGGTGCTTGATCCTGAAACCGGAAAAGAATGTCCTGTAGGAGTTGCGGGAGAAATATGTTGCCGGGGGTACAACGTGATGAAGGGTTACTACAAGAATCCGGAAGCCACAGCGCAGGTGATCGATGCTAACGGCTTCATGCATTCGGGCGACCTTGGCGTGAAGGATGAACATGGCAACTACCGTATTACGGGACGAATCAAGGATATGATTATCAGGGGAGGAGAGAACATTTCCCCGAAAGAGGTGGAGGATTATCTTTACCGCATGCCCGGAATAAGGGATGTACAGGTGGTGGCGGTGGCCTCGGAACGATATGGGGAGGATGTGGGTGCCTTCATCATTCAGAAGGAGGGTTTCAACCTCACTACAGAGGATGTGCGCGACTACTGTAAGGGGCATATCGCCAAATATAAGATTCCCCGTTACGTCTTCTTCGTGGATGGTTTTCCACTGACAGGTAGCGGCAAGATTCAAAAGTTTCGCCTGCGAGAGATGGCACTGGAACTGTGCGAAAATCAAGGCATAGAGATCAGGTGAGAATATCATGGTGCGACGATGTTACCCTGATCAAGGATGGACAAATTAAGCTTGTAAGTTCATTAAGCAAAACGGATATCGGTTTTTCGTTGTTTATTTTTTCTTCTTATAATGCAGTTGTGTCAAGCCCGTTTCAAAAGCTTTTACTGAAATCAATTCAAGTATTTGCTCTGGTCTTCCATCTTTAAAAAGCCTGGTTCCATCACCTAATAAAACAGGTATAACCGAAATTATAAACTCGTCTATTAAATCCTGTTTCAATAGTTCATCTATTACTTCCGCTCCACCGTCGCAATAAATATTTTTACCTTTTTCTGATTTTAATCGTTTTACCAATTCGGAGATGTTTCCCGTATGGAAAATTGTTCTACCAGCTTGTGGTCTTTCAGTTCTTGTTATGACATAAACATCTCGTTGTCCGTTGTCGTAATGAGATGGGCCGATTTCTCTAAGCACGTGATCATAGGTTTTCCTTCCAACAATTAATGTGTCAATTGTGTTTGTAAATTCAGCATAACCATAATCTTCCCCTTCCTTTTCTACGAGTTTTAAAAAAACTAAGATCGTCATTCGGTTTTGCAATATAGCCATCCAGACTGGTTGCAATGAAAAGTGATATTTTTCGCATTTGTTTTATTTTTAATGTTTCTGCAAATTTACCTTTGAATAGTCACTTCCTCTTTGTAAGAATGCGACGAATTAGAGTATTGAAGGTGAAAGTTCCGTGTTTCGCTTAGTTTCATTGGTCTTTTTCTACGTTCAGCATAGTCAAAACAAGCTTTGCCTCTAAATTCATTTATCGAAAAATTTCAAATGTATCTCATATGAAACTCGCTTCGCTGGGAGTCACAAAACCAATGAAAAATATTGAATTCAAATTGTGCTGTCATCAACGGTGACAATCTTACCATGATCAAGGAATTCGAAGTGAAAAGCGAATCAATATAGTATACATAAAGGAATAAACCATGTAATTTTAATATCATGCCACAGAAAAAATAATTGGTGAGATTAGGGAAGAGCTGGAGAGTTCAGGGACAAGTACAATTAAAAATGGTTACAGGAGAGACTCGACAAACACATATGACAATCCTTAATCGTATATATTTTGAATAGTGCGTTTGGAGCCTTATCTTTGGGCGACCAAATGAAATTTACATGACACAAACTCCTACATGCATTAAATGCCGAAGC
>ENA-UOOM01003047-UOOM01003047.1-fermentation-metagenome-genome-assembly--contig:-NODE-3047-length-12766-cov-12.755959_pt1 | contig 12766 bp, 11 predicted proteins | sample MGYA00245781_ERZ724031 | MGnify/ENA primary metagenome ERZ724031 (study PRJEB28704, sample SAMN03018317) | fermentation metagenome | biome: anthropogenic terrestrial biome; feature: soil... | reverse complement strand
CGCCAAATGGAAATGCAAGCATTTCCGCTTGGCTCGTTGCTCGCGGGAATAAAATAATTTACACTGAGGAGGAAGATGAATTATGAGGAAACCACTTATTTTGCAGTCAGATTTCGGAACAGCAGACGGTGCGGTCAGTGCTATGTACGGGGTTGCTTACGGAGTGTCAGAGGACTTGAACATTTCAGATCTGACACATGATATTCCTCAATATGACATCTGGGAGGCCTCCTATCGTCTCATTCAGACTGTCAGTTACTGGCCGAAAGGTTCTGTTTTTGTCAGCGTTGTTGACCCGGGGGTCGGCTCTACAAGGCGAAGCATTGTTGTGCGCACGAAGAGCGGGCAGTACATTGTCACTCCTGACAACGGCACACTGACCCATGTAAAACGGGTTATTGGTATAGAAAGTGCCCGAGTTATTGACGAGAATGTAAACCGTCTTCCGAATTCGGGTGAGAGTTATACCTTCCACGGAAGAGATATCTATGCATATACAGGCGCAAGGCTGGCCGCAGAGGTGATCACTTTCGAGAAGGTGGGCCAGGAGGTTTCATCCGACAGCGTAATTGAACTGCCGGTTGTAGAGGCCACCTATGATGGAGAGAAGGTCAGTGGTACTATAGATGTGCTGGATGTACGCTTTGGGAGTCTGTGGACAAATATTTCCAGAGAGATGTTTAAAAAACTTGGAGTAGAACATGGCGGGCGGGTAGAAATCAGTATCGAAAATGAGACGCGTACACTATATAAGAATATCCTTGTTTATGCCAAGAGTTTTGCTGATGTTTATGTGGGAGAACCACTGGTATATGTAAACAGCCTAGACTGTATGGCAGTGGCAATTAACCAGGGAAACTTTTCAAGAGCATACAATATCGGAACCGGAACAAGCTGGAGAATCACAATCCGAAAGGCACCGCGGATTGTCTACGACGACTGAGAAAAGTGAAGTTCCGTCTTGACAACTGAAAATTCATAGATTATACTTAAAATTAACTTGTTGAACAAGATGATTTTAGGCAAGAAAGGCAGGACGAATCTTCACAATGCAGTGGGAATTTGTACTGCCTTTTTGCTACAGCCTGACAAAGCAGAGTCGAATTAGCGGCTGTACTGTGAATGATTTTCAGATGATGAAATGAGGTGGAGCTATGATAAGGGAATGTAAAGAACAGGACCGCCCGGTGCTGCTTGCCTACCTGAAGCAAGAACCTGTTTACAATACGTTTATACTGGCGGATATTGAGGATTTTGGATTTGACGAAAAGTTCCAGACAGTGTATATGGATGAAGAACAAGGAGTGTGCAGAGGAGTTTATCTTTGCTTTTATAACACGTTTATCCTCTACAGCAAGGATGAAAACATAAATATATCTTTTTTGGAGCAACTGTTTTCGTGGTACATTCCAGATGTAGTGATGGGGAAAATAGAAGATGTAAAAATTGTGCGGCGGATTCTTTCTGATTACCGCATGGAAATAAAGCCGCTCTACCTATTCGATGATGCGGCCAGGCTGGAGGAGGAAGAGACAAACATACAGCAGGCCACAGAAGAAGATGTGGATGATATTTTTGGATTTTTGCAGGGTATCCCTGAAATGCGGGGCCTTTATGCATCCAGGCAGATGATTGGGGACCGAATACATAAGAACCTAGGGGTTCATTATCTGATTCGGGAAAATGGACGGATTATTGCACATGCAAACAGCACGGCAGAGTGTGAGGATACTGTTATGATTGGCGGGGTGGCGGTGGATTTTGATGCAAGAGGCAAGAAACTAGCCAGCCGCATAGTGAGTGCTCTGTGCCGGGAAATCCTCGCCAAGGACAAGATTCCGTGCCTATTTTGCAGCAGAAAAAAGGAACATAATCTGTATTACAGAATCGGATTCAAATGTGTGGGAGAATGGGCTACCTTGGTGAAGGAAGAGGCACAAAAAGTGGAAATAAAGGAGACAAAGGAAGTTTCTGAGACAAAAGGACGTCTTCCCTCCTATATTCCTGTCTATAATGAATTGTATAGCGATATTATGTCCGGGTTTTATGAAAAGGGAAGTATCCTTCCACCGGAAACAGTGCTGTCTGAGAAATATCATGTCAGTCGAAATACACTGCGGCAAGCACTGACAATTTTGAGCCAAGATGGTTATATTTATAAGCATCAGGGAAAAGGAACCTATGTCTCTTATGATAAGGATAAAAAATATAAAGAAAAGATATATAATTTCCTCTCTGAGGATGCACTGGAAGAGATTGTTCACATCAGCATGGATTATAATTTCGGGCCGCCGACTCAGATTGCCCGTGAAAAGCTGGGGCTTTCTCAAGACGAGAAGGTGTTGGCGAGCAATAATGTATACGAAAGTGAGGAGGGCCCTATCGGTCAGAGCTTTTTACAGATACCGCAAAGTATATTAGCTGAATGTGAGGCAGACATTGATTCGGATGAAAGCTTGCTTAAACTCATGGATAAGGATATTTATAAAAAGGCGGCAGAAGCTGAAGTAAGTATTCAGCTTGTGGAAGCAGACGAACAGGTTACCCCCTACCTGGGTGTGGATTCGGGTGTTTTGCTTCTTCATATTGAGCAAGTGCTGTATGACCGGGAAAACCGTGCCATTAGCAGAATTAAGTATTATTTTTGCCCGGGGAAATATCAGATACAGTACAGATTGTAGAGGAGGGAGGACCCATGAACCAGACAGAGAGGAAACCGGTCATAGAATTTGAACACTTTCAATTTCAGTATTTCAGCCAAGCAGAGCCGACACTTCATGATATCAATCTGAAGATATATGAAGGGGAGAAGGTCTTGATAGTAGGTCCCAGCGGCAGTGGTAAGAGCACCATAGGAAATTGCCTGAACGGATTGATTCCTTTTTCCTATAAAGGAGAGATAGAGGGAAATTTAAAAATCAGCGGCAAAGAGACACAGGAGATGAATATCTTTGAGCTCTCCAAGAAAGTAGGAACAGTACTCCAGGATGCCGATGGACAATTCATAGGATTAACAGTGGGAGAGGATGTTGCTTTTGCACTGGAAAATGACTGTGTGCCTATTTCTCAGATGAAAGAAACGGTACAGGAGGTATCGGATATTGTGGATATGGGAAAACTGTTGAAATCTTCCCCTTTTGAGCTTTCGGGAGGGCAGAAGCAGAGGGTATCCTTTGCAGGGGTAATGGTGGATGATGTAGATATCCTGCTCTTTGATGAGCCTCTTGCGAACCTGGATCCGGCAACCGGGAAAACGGCAATTGATTTGATTGACCGGGTCTGGAAAGAGTCTAAGAAAACGGTTGTCATTATAGAACACCGCCTGGAGGATGTACTTTACCGGGATGTAGACCGGATTATTGTAATCAATGATGGCCGGATTGTGGCGGACATGACACCGGATGAACTGGTGGCCGCGGATGTTCTGCCAAAGCTTGGAATCCGGGAGCCGCTATATGTCACTGCAATGAAATATGCAGATATCAAAGTGACATCCCAAATGCGGGCCGGACGTATAGATACTCTGGACATCGCCCAGATAAAGGAACCCCTGCAAAGGTGGAACAGAAAGCAGAAAAAAGAATCTGCCGGGAAGGACAGGAGGTTGATACTGGAGGCAGAGCATCTAAGCTTCCAATACACGAAAAAACGTAAGATCCTGCAGGACATCAATTTCAAAATCCGGGAGGGTGAGATGGTCAGCGTTGTAGGGACCAACGGTGCCGGAAAAAGCACCCTCGCAAAGGTAATCTGCGGGTTTGTCACGGAGGATGAGGGAAAACTTTTATACTATGGGGAAGACTTAAAGGGACAGACAATTAAAGAACGCTCACAGAAAATAGGGTTTGTTATGCAGAATCCAAATCAGATGATCTGTAAGCCTATGATTTATGATGAGGTAGCCCTGGGGCTGCGCATCCGCCAGGTTCCCGAGGAAGAAATAGGAGCAAAAGTGGATAAGGCACTACAGATATGCGGCCTCGCCCCGTATAAGAAGTGGCCGGTTTCTGCTTTAAGCTTCGGGCAGAAAAAACGTGTGACGATTGCCTCCATGCTTGTGATGAGCCCTCAGATATTGATTTTGGACGAGCCTACGGCAGGGCAGGACTATCACCATTATACGGAGATTATGGAGTTTTTGAAGAGCCTGAATGATCAGGGCGTCACAATCATACTGATTACTCACGATATGCATTTGATGCTGGAGTATACGCCTCATGCAATTGTAATTTCCGAAGGAAAGAAAATCGGAGATGCCAGTGCAGTTGAAATCCTTACAAACGAAGACATAGCCGGGCGTGCTAATTTAAAGATTACGTCACTCTATGAGCTGGCAATCAAGGCAGAAATCCCTGAGCCGACTACATTCGTGCAGAATTTCATTCAACATGAAAGGAGGACGCACCGATCATGAAAGCAAAATTATTTGACTACATAGATAGAGATAATTTTATTTATAATCTGTCGGGACTGACAAAACTGGTCTGTTTCATTTGTATGACGTTCTCTGTTATGTTTTCCTATGACATTAGATACATTCTTTTTGTCATGTTATTGTCCATTATATTTTTCTGGATGTCGGAAATAAAGTTCAAACAGATTAAGCTTATGACAATTTATGTAGCTATTTTTCTACTGATGAATTTTGTTCTTACCTACCTGTTCAGTCCCCAGTACGGTATCGAAATTTATGGGACAAGCCATGAGTTGTTCCGAATTACCAGCCGGTATACGGTCACACTGGAACAGCTGCTATACCAGGTCACAAAGATTACAAAGTATGCGTCGGTAGTTCCACTGGGAATGATTTTTTTACTGACCACGAATCCTAGTGAGTTTGCAGCTTCTTTGAACCGAATAGGTGTCAATTATAAAGGTGCATATGCACTCTCCCTGACGCTCCGGTATTTCCCGGACATGATTCGGGATTATCAGGATATTGCTCTGGCACAGCAGAGCAGGGGGCTTGATATGTCCAAGAAGGAAAAACTGGGAACTCGTGTAAAAAATGTGATGAACATCTGTGTTCCTCTTATATTTTCCACACTAGATAGAATCGAGCTGATTAGTAATGCAATGGACTTAAGAGGATTCGGAAAATATAAAAAAAGAACTTGGTATGTGGCGAAGCCTCTTAGAAAAGGAGACTGGGGTGCTATGGCGTTCGGCGCACTTATATTGGCCGGCTCACTGTTTATGTCATTTGCCGTAAACGGCTCCAGGTTCTATAACCCATTCATATGATGTAGGGGTCAAAAGGTATTTTGCCCCCTGATACCTACGGATTGCTCCGCACTTTGTGCTCCCGCAATCCTAAAAACATTCGAAATCTGCCCTGCTCGGGCTACTTTCTCATGTTTTGCGGGTCTCAAAGTCATGCTTTTCATGCAAGCATGAAACGCATGACCTTTTGACCCTGGTATCATTCATATAGATATAACAAAGAATTTTAAGAAAGAGAGGAATCATTATGAAACCAATTTTAGTATTTCAGACAGACTTTACTTACAAGGAAGGCGCAGTCAGCTCCATGTACGGCGTTGTCAAATGTGTGGACAGAGAGCTGGAAATCATGGATGGTACTCATGAACTCCCTCAGTATGATACATGGAGCGCCAGCTACCGCCTGTACCAGAGTCTGCAGTTCTGGCCGGAGGGGACTATATATGTATCCGTTGTGGACCCTGGTGTAGGGACGAGCAGACGTGCATGCGTGGCAAAAACTGTGGACGGTTACTATGTTGTAACTCCGGATAACGGATCTCTGACTCATGTAAAGAAGATGATAGGGATCGAATCAGTCCGCGAAATTGACGAGTCCGTCAACAGGCTGAGAGGAAAGGGAACAGAGGATGTTGCCATCTTCCATGGAAGGGATTTATTTGGGTATACAGCGGCACGGCTGGCGAGTGGAATCATCGATTTTGAGGGTGTTGGTCCGGAGTATCCGGTTGATGAAATCGTAGAGCATCCACTTTTAGAGCCTGTGACAGAGCCCGGAAAGGTGCAGGGTATTTTCGAAATCAATGATCCAAACTTTGGGAACCTGTGGACAAATATTCCACTGAAGAAATTCAAAGAAGCAGGGTTTGAATATGGAGATTATATAAATCTTGCAGTAAAGCATGAGGGCAAGACCGTATTTAATCAGAAGGTCCTTTTCCATCAGAGCTTTGGATTTGCGCAGAAAGGTGACCCTATGATTTATAACAATGAGTTAATGAAAGTTGCGGTTGCTGTCAGCCAGGGGGATTTCTGCAGTGAATATAATTTAAATTATGGGCCGGAATGGACTGTGGAGTTTACGAAATAAGTTACAGGCAGTTTTTGTTGAATCTTGACAGAATGGGCAAAACGAAGTAATCTTTCAATATAGGTAACTGTTCATCTAAAGGAGGAAGAGAGAGATGGGAAAAAAGATGTTCGAGTTTAAAACCAAGACCATTGTTGCTACGGGACTTGGCGCAGCACTGTTCACGTTATTGTTTATGTATGTAAAAATACCTACAGGGATTCCCGAGACAGATATCCAGACAGCTTATGGCGTTGGTACGTTTTTTGCTGCTCTGTTTGGGCCGATTGCAGGTGGATTGCTTTCACTAATTGGGCATTTCCTTTCTGATTCTATCCAGTACGGTTCTGCGTGGTGGAGCTGGGTAATAGCCAGTGGGTTAACCTGTTTTATTACCGGATTGGTTTACCCGCGGATGAGGGTGGAAGAAGGAGAATTTGGAGTGAAGGATGCCCTTCGTTTCAACATATATCAGGTTGTCGCAAATGCCATATCCTGGATTGTAGTGGCTCCGGTACTAGATATCGTCATTTATAAAGAACCGGTAAACCTGGTGTTTACCCAGGGTGTCGTTGCAGCAATTTCAAATGCTGTTTCAGCAGGAGTCATAGGCACAATTCTGCTGCTGCTTTACAGCAAGACACGATCTAAAAAGGGAAGCCTTTCAAAAGAAGCGTAGAAGACAGTATTTGATAAATGGGAAAACAGGTCAGGAAAAATCTGGCCTGTTTTTACGTATCGGGAAGAAGCGCAACGAATTTCATTAAAAGTTTTAAAACGGACTCCTTGTTCACACAAATTTCAGAATAATTGCATATTTTATATGTATTTTCCATAGGATGTAAAAAACGTATTTGAGGAGAACATTCTTGAAAGAATACATAGAAGAGCGGGCAATAGAAATAGCAAATTATATTATTGAAGAGAAGGCAACAGTGAGGCAGGCAGCTAAGAAATTTGGTGTATCAAAGTCTACAATTCACAAGGATGTAACAGAACGGCTTCTTCAGATCAACCCTTCTCTGGCGGGTGAAGCACGGAAGGTATTGGACATGAATAAGTCAGAGAGACACATACGAGGCGGACTGGCCACAAGAGAAAAATACCTTCATCAGCATTAGTACACTGTTTCATTGGCATTTCGCAAGATAGATTGCTTACTGAAAGTCAAAGAGACAGCACATTAGTATTTATTATGGTATAATGCTCTTACTTGGCGAGGTAGTTTCAAATCTGGAAAGACATATTAACCGCAGATTGCACAGGCGTGTGAATGTACGGGGGCATGCAGAGTGTGACGCACGCCCCACAGTACACTGTCGGAATATGCCTGAATTACATCAGAGAAGGAGGTCTGAAAATGAAGATCGTCATTGTGGAAGCGGATCCACTGATTCAAGAAGAGTTGACAGAAGCCCTCCATAAAATAGGTCCCGATTATGAAGTAGCCCCAATTGCAAAGAATGCCAGAGAAGGGTATGATATGATATGCCGATGGCTGCCGGATTTGGTGATTTTGGATACGCAAACGCAAAGGGGGGACGGGCTTACATTGCTCAGGAAACTTCGGAGAGAACGTAACACTTGTAAAGTACTGGTATTGTCTGAATGCCCAAGGTTTGAGTATATAAAACAGGCAATGGAGCTTGACGCGGGAAATTATTTATTAAAACCGGTTAAAATACCAGAGCTGAAGCGGGCGGTGCAAAAGGCAGAGAAGGCTATTGAAACAGAGCAAGGTCTGGAAAAGGTATTTTCGGTTCCCAATATATTACTGAGCTGTCTGAATGGGCAGCTTATTCCGGACAAGATCCTTGACCGCATGACTATGGAAAAATTTGGGTTTTCTCTGGAGAATCCTGCTGAAATATTTGTATTATGGCTAGGAAATAAATACGAGGAGAAAAATAAAGAGGCAAGGAAGCTGCTGATGGATGTGAAGTCCCATACAGTAAAATTTGAGTCTTGTGTTTTGGAAGCAGATGCATGGGATGCACTGCTTATGATTTTGTATCATGGTTCTGAGGGCATGTCCCAGTATTCGTACTTTAAGAATTCGGTTGTACCGATGCTGTGTGATAATCTGAAAGAGCCTGTGATTTGTGTTTGGAGCAGTTTGGAGAGAATATTAGATTTGCCTGTGGCCATCCGGGAGATGCAGGAGGAGAGGGAGTGGAATCTTCTTCTGGGAAAAGGAGCGCTTATTAGAAAGGAGGACATTGAAAAGCTAGAAATAGTTCCTTTTAAATATCCTACAGAATTGGAGTATGAAGCTTGTAAAGCTGTGAAACAAGGAAATAGAGAGCTGTTGATTAATTGTTACAAATCCCTATTTTCTCACTGTCGGGAAAACAGATATTTGCCGGGCGAGATAAAGGCCGCCATCATCCGTTTTAACTGGTCAGTTGCAAACTGTTATAGAAGCATCTGGGAAATAAATGCAGAGCTGCAGATTCAAAAGCAGCTCCAGGCAATATCAGAAGCTGTCAGCTGGAGTCAGATTGCCGACACTATGGAAATTTTTTTTGAAATCATAGACCCTAATTTCAAAGAAGAAGAAAACATTCATGTCAGCAAGTTGGTACAAAGAGCACAGCATATGATTCAGCAGTATTATGACCAGGGGATCACACTGGAGGAGGTTGCAGACAAGCTGTTTGTCTCCGGGGAATACTTAAGTACACAGTTCAAGAAACAGACCGGAACTACATTTTCGGAGACAATTAGAGAGCTGCGGATAGAAAAAGTAAAAAGCCTTCTCCGGGATACACATTTAAAACTGGGACAGATTTCCGAACTCGCAGGATACTCAGACCCAAAGTATATGAGCAGAGTTTTTAAGGAGACGGTTGGAATGCTTCCCAGTGAATTTCGAAAATTAAAATATTAAATATTTCACCATTTGTTAAATATTTCTCCCTTGCGTGTATCGAAAACTGTGATATTATGTCGTGGATAAAAGATAGCTGTTAAACAAATTATCAAGTTGCGATAGATGTTTTAAGGAGATGTTACCATGCGTGATATGATTATTAAATTCAAAAATCCTGATGAAGTACGTGCATTCGTAAATAAGGTAGAAAAATACCCTTATGATATGGATATGAAGAGAGGAAGATTTGTTGTAGATGCAAAGTCCATATTGGGCATTATGAATCTGGGCTTCAATAACCCGATTGAACTGCGGGTATATGATGAAGACTGTGAACAGCTGAAACAAGATATTGCTGAATATATGACAGCGTAAGCATCCGGTAATATTCACATCAGTTCCTATATCGGGTGACTTCGGTTTGTAACATCATGTTTTGCCTAAATAAAATCAATACCAGTTAAAAACTTCCCGGCATATAAAATGCATCGGGAAGTTTTTAGAATATTCTGAAAACGGACGGCAAAAGGGTCAGTCCCCTTTTTTACTCTTGTAAATGTATCTTTGCTACTTTATAATAGGTAGGTAAATGAAAGTGGAGCAGGAGGATAAATGTGAAGAATGAATTAGTCATTGTCCTGGATTTCGGCGGACAGTATAATCAATTAGTCGCAAGACGCGTCAGGGAATGTAATGTGTATTGTGAAATCTATTCTTATAAAATAGATATAGAGAAAATTAAGGAAATGAATCCCAAAGGGATTGTTTTGACAGGAGGCCCGAACAGCTGTTATGAGGAGGACTCTCCATCATATTCAAAAGAGCTGTTTGAACTGGGAATTCCGGTTCTTGGCCTGTGCTATGGCGCGCAGCTTATGATGCATGTGCTTGGCGGAAAAGTAGAGCCAGCAGAGGTGCGGGAATATGGCAAAACAGACGTTTTGATTGACAAGACAGAATCTAAAATATTTGAAAATGTGTCAACACCGACTGTCTGCTGGATGAGCCATTTTGATTATATTTCCAGAGTCGCTTCAGGGTTTGAAGTCACGGCCCACACGGCAGACTGCTCCGTGGCAGCGGCAGAAAATGAAGCGGACAAGTTGTATGCTATTCAGTTTCACCCGGAAGTGCTTCATACAGTAGAAGGAAAAACGATGATAAATAACTTCGTGAAAAATGTATGCGGCTGTGCCGGTGCCTGGAAGATGGATGCATTTGCTGAAGAGACTATAAAGACGATTCGAGAGAAAATCGGCGGCGGGAAAGTGCTCTGTGCATTGTCCGGCGGTGTGGATTCCTCTGTGGCTGCGGTTTTACTGTCAAAGGCGATTGGTTCTCAACTGACCTGTGTATTTGTGGATCACGGTTTGCTGCGGAAAAATGAAGGCGATGAAGTAGAGAATGTATTTGGATTGGATGGTCCTTATGATTTGAACTTTATCAGAGTTAATGCCCAGGAAAGATTCTATGAGAAACTGGCCGGTGTTACGGAGCCGGAAAAGAAGCGTAAGATTATAGGCGAAGAATTTATCCGTGTTTTTGAGGAAGAAGCACAAAAAATAGGAGCTGTGGATTTTCTGGTACAGGGAACCATTTATCCCGATGTGGTGGAAAGCGGCCTGGGCGGTGAGTCTGCGGTCATTAAGTCGCATCACAATGTAGGCGGATTGCCGGATTATGTTGATTTTAAAGAAATTATAGAACCTTTGCGGGATTTGTTTAAGGATGAAGTCCGCAAGGTGGGCCTGGAACTCGGAATACCAGAGCAACTGGTATTCAGGCAGCCATTCCCCGGGCCGGGACTTGGCATTAGAATTATCGGTGAAGTGACTGCAGAGAAGGTAAAGATTGTGCAGCATGCTGATGCTATCTATCGTGAAGAGATGGATGCTGCCGGGATGAACAGGACAGTTGGTCAGTACTTTGCGGCGCTCACAAATATGCGGTCCGTGGGAGTTATGGGGGATGAAAGAACTTATGACTATGCGATTGCGCTGAGAGCAGTGAATACAATCGACTTCATGACGGCAGAATCAGCGGAAGTACCCTGGGAGGTGCTGCAGAAGGTTACGAGCAGGATAGTAAATGAAGTGGAGCATGTCAATCGGGTAATGTACGATTTGACAGGGAAACCACCAGGGACGATAGAGTTTGAGTAGTACGAAATTACACAGATTATTTTAGATGGCAGATATTTATTTTGAGTATCTGCCATTACTCGTATTATTTGTATTTAGTCGAATTGAGATTATTTTTTTGTTGCCAACTAAGTATTGAACTTTTCTAATCTATTTAAGCTGAATCGAAATTAGGTCGCATTACGGAATTAAACTTTTTATAGTAAGTTAAGGTGATATACGATATAATTGTTGTACGTAAACCACAGAATAATATATATATAATTATGTGTTATGAACATTGGAAAGGTGAATGGCCATATGGATAATCGGAGGTGAATGAGTAATGAATAATGCGAATAAAAGTATAGTGAATAAATTGAAAATGCTAATAGATAAAAACGGACCAGACTATCTTTCTAATGAACCTTATCTGACATACAGAGAATTGACCGTATCTACTGCTATAGATGAAAAACTGGCAGGTGCAATTTTACTGGCGCTAGTCAGAGGTATATGCCAAGATGTTAGGAGTTATGATAATCAAGAGATGTTATCAGAACTGATACAGAAAGAATGCTGTTTTAACAAGAAAATGTCAGATGGTCTGGCGGAAATTTTTTTTGATTTATATTCGAAAGACAATGAAGATGTGTGGGAAACAATGAAATTGAGCGGCTGGAAACAGTTTTTGAAGTCGGATTTTTGCTGCAAATGGAATGGATTTTCTGTATGGAATACAGAAGGTGGAAGCGTTGATTGTCATTTTGAGGCAGATATCATCCTGAAACCTGTAGAGACTACAGGGATGGATGAAGAACTGTCATGTGCCTTGAGTGAAAATCCGTTTATGACTCAAGATGCAATCACGGAATGCTATAAGAAGAGAATTAGCAGGTATCTTGATTATGAATTTGAAGAATACTGTAGCTGCGATGACTATTATCAGCCTGTTGTAGAAGATTTTGAAATAGATTCCTATGTTAAACAATGGTGTAAGGAAAATGAGTTTGAACTTGTGTCATGCGAAGGCGATGGGCATGATGATGGATATGAACCATCTTTCAGACATGCCATATTTTAAAGACATGAAAATAAAAGATATCATATTAAAACACAAAACAGAAATCGGAGACGAGAAACATGCCAAGAATTTACGGAGAGGAACAAAATAAAATAACATTCCAGGGTGAAATCATATCTATTCAGCCACGCTCCAATGTTTGGAGATATCTTGTGGACAATCGTACACATTCCCTGACTGGATATAACGTCTTCATTAGTGGAATGGCTGATGAAGAAGAAAAACAATTTGCAGTAGCAATTTCGGAAAAACAGCAGATGAAATGTATATTCCATATAGGGGATTCCATCAGTGGTACTGCATGGACAAAGAAATATCCAGAAATAGAGTATGCTGATTATTACCGCGCAGGAAGTCTAAAAAAGATTGCAGCTACAAAAGAGATTCATACAGATAAA
>ENA-UOOM01003045-UOOM01003045.1-fermentation-metagenome-genome-assembly--contig:-NODE-3045-length-12775-cov-6.754638_pt1 | contig 12775 bp, 15 predicted proteins | sample MGYA00245781_ERZ724031 | MGnify/ENA primary metagenome ERZ724031 (study PRJEB28704, sample SAMN03018317) | fermentation metagenome | biome: anthropogenic terrestrial biome; feature: soil; material... | reverse complement strand
TTCATTGAACATTTTATTTACTATCCCCTTGCCTATTGTGCCTAAATCTCCGGTAACTATCATATCATAGTCAATCCCCGTATCCTGAAGATGCCTGCTTAATGAATCATATGCCGCGGGAGCCATGGCGGCACCCATATTATTTGCATCCTTAACACCTAAATCGACTATTTTCCCGAAGGTAACATGCTTGATTTTAGGACCGCTGCCGCTGTTTGAAAGCCATACTGCTGCTGAGCCCGTTACTGTCCATTGGGCTGACATATGGCGCTGTCCTCCCATTTCAAGAGGAAGTCTGTACTGCCTTTCCGCACTGCAGAAATGACTTGATGTAACACAAATTATATTTTCGGCAAAGCCTCCGTCAATTATCAATGCTCCCAACCCCATTGTCAATGTCATGGTAGAGCAGGCGCCGTAAACACCTATGTATGGCAATTCCAATTCTCTTGCAGCAAAAGAAGAGGAGGTTATTTGATTTAATAAATCTCCTGAAATTAAAAGGTCAATATTCCCACTTACTAAACTATTTTTGTTTTGCAAGTTTTCTACTGCTGTTTTTTGAAGCTTTAATTCGCATTTTTCCCAGGAATCCTCTCCCCATAAATCATCATCAATTACCAAGTCAAACTTATCTTTAAGAGGTCCTTGACCTTCCTTTGGTCCGACTATAGTAAATGTGTCTCTTATTACTACATTATCTTTAATTTTAAAGGTACTTCCGATTTTTTTCATTACCTTCCTCCTTACTTAAAAGCCATACTCAATAAACCTGCTATAAATGATGCTAAATATCCGAATACCAAGACCGGACCTGCCAATTTAAAAATATTGGCAGCTGTTCCTAAAATAAAACCTTCTCTCTTAAATTCCATAGCAGGAGAAACTACCGAATTTGCAAATCCTGTTATCGGTACCACCGTTCCGGCTCCCCCGATTTTGCCAAGCCTGTCATACCAGCCTAAGCCCGTCAAAAGCGCACTTATTCCAATCAATACAACCGACGTCATCGGTGATGCTTCATTATCTGATATGCCAAGCCATGCAACAAAGGAATCATTAATAATTTCTCCCACTACACATATTGCTCCGCCGAAAATAAAAGCCATTATACAGTTTTTAAGCATTTTGTTTTTAGGTGTAAATTCATCAACTACCTCTTTATAGTTGTCTTTATTATATTTCATATTTCCTCCCATAGACTCTATCTGTGCAAAATGGCTTATTTATTATAATAAAACAGCACTTTCGGGTATTTTTTTTAGCGATCTGTCTATACCGTTACCGAAATAAATAGCAGTTAAGCCAATGATCAATATTATAACTAATAAAAATATCTTTTTTTTCATATAAATCACCTCATGAGTATTATTTGCAAAAAAAATATTTGAATACTAAAAAAAAGCACTAACAGTGCCTTTTTTATTATAAAATGTTAAATTTTATCTTTTACTCATTGTCTTCTTGATTTTCTTCCTGATTTTCATTTGAAATTTCTTCGCCGATTGTCTTTTGTTTTTTTTCACTTATTTTTTTTCTTAATATAACTTTTGTGCCAACATCCTTTTCCGATAAAATTACTAATTCATCCATAAATGATTCCATGACGGAAAAACCCATTCCAGAACGTTCCAGCTCCGGACGTGTGGTAAATAACGGCTCTCTTGCTCTTTCAACATCTACTATTCCGCAGCCGAAATCCTCCACTATTATTTCAACTGCCTGCCCCTTGATTCTGCATTGAATTTCAATTTCTCCGATTTCATCCTCATATGCATGTACAACTGCATTGGTAACTGCCTCGGATACCGCAGTCTTGATATCTGATATTTCGTTCATGGTTGGATTCAAGCTTGAACAAAATGCCGCAACAGCAGCTCTTGCAAATGATTCATTAACAGATAAGCTCGGTATTTTAATATATACATAATTATTATGCATTTTATCCCCCTATTTTATATTAATTATTTTTCCAATGCCGCTCATGTCTAAGATTTTTCTCACTTTATTGCTGGCATTCACTATTTCTATCACACCGTTACGCTTTCTAATGACTTTGTATCGGCCGATAACGAATCCGATACCTGAGCTGTCAATAAAATCAAGACCTTTAAAATCTATTACTAATTTATTAAACTTTTCGTTTTTAATTTTTTCATCAATCAATCCCCTTACTTCATCGGCGCTGTGGTGGTCCAAGTCGCCCTTGAGCTTGATTTTTAATACTTGCCCCGTTTCTATAAACTGAATATTCACAAAATCATCCTTTCTACATAATGTACAAGCTATTATACTACTATCGAAAGAATATTTCCCTGACTTATTTTGCTGATTTTTGTCGATAATTAAGTAAATTTCGACTAAGCTTCAAGGTAAGGAAACAGTAAAGAAAATTCAGAGCCTTTTCCGGGTGTGCTTTTAACTTTTATTTTGCCTTTATGACCCAATACAATTATTTTGGCAATTGACAGCCCAAGTCCATGCCCGCCTATTTGCTTGCTTCTTGACTGTTCTGCCCTGTATAGCCTTTCAAATATTTTATCTAAGTCATTCTTTTGAATTCCTATGCCTGTGTCTTCAACTTTTATAACATAATATTCATCCTGAATATATCCGGATACCATAATATATTCGCCCTGCGTAGTATATTTCATTGCATTGTCAACCAATATTCTGACTGCCTGCTTAATTCGCATCTTATCTCCGTAAATGGTTGCATCATGATAGAACTTGAAATATAATTTGTGTTTTGAATCAATCATTTTTGTTTCTTTTTCAATTTCATTCAGAACGGCAGAAATTTTAAAGTCTTCCTTTGTAAAATTGAGAGTGCTTCTGTCGCTTCTTGCAATAAACAATAATTTTTCAATTAAATCCTGCATATTGTCAGTTTCATTCTTAATAGCTTCGATGGATTCTTCCAAGACGGATTTATCGTTTTTTCCCCATCTGTCAAGCATATTTACATAACCTTTTATAACTGCTATCGGTGTTCTAAGTTCATGAGATGCATCTGAAACAAACTGCTGCTGTATTTTATATCCTCCTTCTATTCTATCCATCATTTCATTGAAGGTTTGGGACAATTCCTTTAATTCATCCTGTGTTCCCTTTACATCCAATCTGGTGTTTATGTTATTGACCGTGATGGTCTTTGTTATTTCAGTCATATTCTTTATAGGTCCTATCAGCTTGTAGCTTGTGCTTGAAACTATCGGCGCAAAAAACATAAGACCGATTGCACCGGATATTAAAACTAAGAAACTTATTCTCCATGCATCCTTCAGCATACTTTCCATAGGATAGTTTATGTTCATGTAATAAAAATAGCCCTTGCTTGTAAAACTTTCAGAATGAACATATTCATTATCATAAATTATTTTTTCTGCAATAACTATAATACTATCCGCATATCTGCCTTCTCTTCCCGTTGAAAAGATAGTGTTCAGGTTTTCGTCAAATATTTCAAAAGAATTGAAACTTTCTTTCCTTATGTCTATATCTTTGAAATCCGGAAAACTGCTTATAATGTTTTCAGAATCCTTTTTTACTATGGAATTTTCAAACTTTTGCAATTCAAATATTAAATAACCTACCGTAGTTGTCAGTGCAACCGTCATTATTATAATAGTGTACAGTATTAAATAGGTGGTGGAAATTTTAAATGCAATGGAAAATTTAAGCCTTTTTAACAGACCAATCAACACTTTAATAATCATTCTAAAGGGATAAAGAATTATTTTTAAAAGCGTTTTAAATATTGTCTTTATCATATTAGTTCCTTCAATCTCTGATAATATAGCCTACTCCTCTTACTGTTTCGATAAGATTTACATTGTATTTCTGATCTATCTTGCTTCTTATATACCTTATATATACATCTATAATATTAGTGTCTCCGAAATAATCATATCCCCAAACATTGTCCAAAATCTTTTCTCTTGACAAAACTAAATTTTTATTCCGCATTAAGTATTCCAATAATTCGAATTCTTTTTTTGTCAATTCGATATTTTCATTGTCATACTCAACCTTATAATTATTTTTGGATAATTTTAACTTGCCGATTATTAACGAATCATCATTATTATTATTAACATTTCTTCTTTTTAGCAAAACCCTTATGCGCGCCAATAATTCTTCAACCGCAAAGGGTTTTGTCATATAATCATCAGCACCTATATCAAGTCCCGTTACTTTATCGGATATATCATCTTTTGCAGTAAGCATTATTATAGGCACCTCTGATTGTTGTCTTAATCGTCTGCATACCTCAATGCCGCTTAAGCCGGGAAGCATCAAATCAAGAATTATTAAGTCTACATCGGAAGCCTTTCCTTTTTCAAAACCTTCTCTGCCGTTGTTTGCTATATCCACATCATATCCTTCGTATTTTAATTCAAGCTCCAAAAATCTTGCTATTTTTTGTTCATCCTCGACTATCAAAATTTTTTTCTTGCCCATAATAACCTCGTTTTTGTTTTATTGTACTATTTCTTTCCTTATTTTTCAATAAGAAGAATTTTATTATGCCAATGACAGAGGCTGCGCCTCTAAAATGACGGCTTAATTTAAAATATCAGGTCGAAGACCTGATATTTATTCGATAATTATTTCATTTTCTGTTTCTTCCGGTTCTTCTGCTTTAACCTCGCCGTCATCCTTAAAGATTTCTTCTGATTTAACCTTTATTTTGTCCACTGTTTCCTGTACATTCTTTTTTAAATTGTTTACATTCAATGATTTGTCCCTGTATACTTTAATTTTGCAGGAAGTGAATATTGCTAATGCCAATACGAAAATTACAGTCCAAAATGCCATCCCAAATACAGCGATTACAATTATCAGGGGTACATTTAAAAGCATGTCTCCATCCTTGCTTTTTATAGACATTTTTAATGCTAAAAGCTTGTTTGCTACTGCCGTAAATCCGCCGGGATGTTTCTCATTTCTTCTTCCTCTTTTCTTTTCAAGCTCTATAATTGATTTGATTAAATCTCCGTCGTTTTTCTCAAGAGTGCTTTTGGCTTCCTCATAGCTTACATTAACTCTGTTTCTAAGCTCATCAATTTGTTCCAATGTAACTTTCATAAATCCTCCTATATTTAATTTAGTTTTTAACTTTTTCTTATATATAAAATACCACCGCCGAATTAATTATGTTTTAGGGATATATTAAAATTCAATTAAAATTTAAAAAAGAATTTTAATGTTAATTTTTATATGCCGTTCCATATAAATACTTAGCTTGATTTCTTCCTGCATCTTTTGCCTGGTATAAAGCTTTATCCGCAATACTGAATAAATCCTGATATGCCGAATTAATATCCGGAACTGTAAAACCGCACCCTATACTTACAGTAACATAATTGCTTAAAGGAAAGTCTCAGTAAAGCACGCTATCTTGACCATATATCTATGAAAATATTTAGGGAAAATCGACCTCAAAGATGCTGTATTCTGATATAATAAAGATAGCATGGCCTTCTGTTGTTGAGCTTACATTGACTCAGCTTGCCTCCATGGTTGATTTAATGATGGTCGGAGGTCTCGGAGCATGGGCTCTGACTTCAGTGGGACTTACAGTTCAGCCCAAATTTCTTCTTATGACACTGTTCATGGCACTGAATGTAGGCGCTACCGCCATGGTAGCAAGATATAAGGGTGCAGGAAGACCCGATAAAGCAAATTTAATACTAAGGCAGTATGAACGGTCAGGGCTTTGCGGTATCTGCTACTTCTCTGACAGGACAAAGCTTAGGTAAAAACCGGCCTGATATGGCACATGCATACAATCACAGAACAAGAAGACTTGGAATGTCTGTTTCAATTATATTAGGAATAATCTTTATATTTGGCGGAGGAAAAATAGTTTCGCTGTACAATGATGATCCCGATATAATTTCTCAGGGAGCTAGAATAATGATGTTTGTCGGCTTTACACAGCCGCTTCAGTCCTCTCAGTTTATTTTGGCAGGTGCTTTAAGAGGTGCCGGAGATACAAGGGCTACCGCAATAATAACCTTTATAACAGTATTGCTTGTAAGACCGTTTTTAGCTATGTATTTAATAAATCAATGGAATATGGGACTTGAAGGTGCTTGGTTTGCCTTTATAGCAGACCAGACCTTAAGGTCGACACTTGTACTCCTGAGATACAATTCAGGAAAGTGGAGAAGTATAAAAGTCTGAGAGCAAAGTTGAAAAAGATTCTTTTCTGCCGGCAGGCAAAAAAGAATCTTTTTAATTATTTATTGTCTTCTTTGATTAGAATACGCAATGCTTCAATTGCCGTCATAATTGCAGCTTCAGTATCATGCTCCTGTGGGTCTTCTAATCTTAGCTTTCTTCGTTCCTGATTTGCAACTACATTAAATATCGAGCCTGCTCTTACCCTTCTGTAAGCTGCAACAATAAATAATGCCGCCGATTCCATTTCCGAAGCTAATGTACCCATCTTCATCCATGCATTCCACTTGTTTGTCAACTCATAACCTACAGGCTTTGTTTCGGGTGCATGCTGTCCGTAAAATGAATCCTTGCACTGAACAACACCTACATGGTATTTTTTTTGTAAATTCTCCGCAGCTTTTACAAGTGCATTTGTAATTCCAAAATCAGCAACCGCAGGGAACTCTATAGGTGAATATTCTCTGCTTGTGCCTTCCATCCTTATTGCTCCCGTGGCAATTACCAAATCTCCGCCCATAACATCAATACTCATGCCTCCGCAGGTACCAACCCTGATAAATGTATCTGCTCCTATGTTCGCTAATTCTTCCATTGCTATTGCAGCAGATGGACCTCCTATTCCTGTTGATGTTACACTTACCTTCACTCCGTCAAGATAGCCTGTATATGTAACATATTCTCTGTGATCCGCAACCAATACGGGATTATCAAAATATTTTGCAATCTTGCTGCATCTTTTGGGGTCTCCGGGCAATATTACATACCTGCCCACATCTCCTTCTTTCATATTAATATGATATTGAACATCCGAATATACTGTGCTCATAGTAGCCTCCGATAATTTATTATAATTATATATTATATAAAATATAAGTAAATTTCAATATAATAATGAATACTTGCAAAAAATATTATAATTTAATACAAATATGTGCTATTATTAAAAATATATTAGTTTTAAAAAAACTAAAATTTATGAGCACCGGAGGATTTTGAGAATGAATACTTTTGGAGTACAGTATCCGGATAAATCATTAAAAATCAGCTTGGAAAAATATGATGCACCTCAACATTCTAATTCGGAGATTTCCGAAATTAAAAAAGTTCTTCGCCAATTTCAGGATGGATATACAAAGAGAGATTTAAGCAATGTTGAAGGTTTTGCCGAGGAACTCTTTATAGTGGGAAATGACACATGTATTCTTGGTACAGGAACAGGTGAGCTGTTTTTAGGAATTGAGCAGGTTAAAACATTGATTAAAAATGATTGGGAATATTGGGGTGATGTCAATATTGATTCAGAGGACGTATATATTGGCAATAAAGATGAGGTCGCCTGGTTTGCTGCAAAAGGTACTGTCAGATATATTTTTCAAAATACTCCTGAAAGTTATGATAAATATATTAATTTTATTAAACGTAAAGCTCAAGAACCCGAACTTACAGATAGGCAAAAAATTTGCTCAAATCCAATTTTCTATCCCAAAATCAAATTTTCCTGATGAGCGTTTTGAGAGCTCTAAGGAATATATTGAGAATTATAACAATCAAAATGCAATTGCAGATAAATATTTGAATAGTCAGATGGATATAGAAATTAAATCATTGGTAAAGGGTTTTGAGACTGAAATATTTGGTCAAAAAGATATTTCAAAAGAGTTAATAAGTAAATATTTCGATATTAATAATATTCCCTTTATTATTGAACCGGATAACAGGTGGCATATGGGAGCAGGCCAAATAAGGGAATTTTTTACTGCGAGCAGCGGAGCTGCCCTCACTTTAGATTTAGAGCATGCTGTTGCTTCCAAGCAGAGTGGTGTTACATGGATTACAGCTTGCGGTCTATTGAAGAAAAGCATAACAGAAGATGAGCTTTTTGCGCAAATTTTGGATAAAATTGAAAATTTGCTTCAATCAGATATTCCATCGGAAGATAAACTATTCTCCGTACACAGAAGTATAGCCTATGCACTAAAGGAAAGCGCTGCAGGTCAAGATTATACCTGTCCCGTAAGGCTTACGGCAGTAGTCATAAATCAGGCGGGGAAGCCTGTTTTTCAGCATATGCATTTTTCATTTCCCTTCTACTGGGTATTTGAGGGGAAGTTATACAGTGTTAAAAAATAAAAGTGCTTTAGCCGGTAGCAAAGTATTGATTATAATTGCCGCCATACCGGGGCTATGCCCCGGAATAGCTAAATTCAGACCTTGTCATCAATCTAAAGCACTTTTTTACTGAAAGTTTTCTATATTATTTAAAATGGTCCTAACTGAATTACATGAGCAATTAAAATAAATACCACTCCTATTAAATATTGAAGCGCTGCTAATTTTATAAACCACTTAGCCCATTTATCCCATGGTACCTTTGCTAAAGCCAGTCCCGCCATAAAATATCCTGAAGTAGGTGTAAGAATATTTGATATTCCGTCTCCAAGCTGGAAGGCTAATACGGCGGTCTGTCTGGTTATTCCTGTCAAATCCGACAGCGGTGCCATTATAGGCATGGAAACAGCTGCCTGTCCCCCGCCCGACGGAATGATTACGTTTAATAAGCATTGGAAAATATACATTCCCACAACCGTAAGAGATGAAGGCAATGCGGAAACCAGGTTTGCAGCTCCGTACAATATAGTATCCATTATACTTCCCTCGGTGAGTACAACCAATATAGCTCTGGCAAAGCCTACTATTAATGCTCCGCCCGCCATACCTGACATACCTTCTACCAATCGTTCAGCAAATCCGTTAAGTCCTAATTTTCCAAACATCGCAACTACTACAGACATTCCTAAAAACAGGGCGGATATTTCAAGTATATACCAGTCAAAGAACATTACACCGATTACAAGTAATATTATAGTAACTCCGACAGTAAGCAAAACTAATTTATCATTATTGCTAATTTCTCTGATTTTGTCTAAATCGAGCGTATCTTCCCGATTTTTATCAAATTCATGCATGCTGCTTAGCTGTGGATTTTCCTTAACCTTACCGGCATATCTGTATACATATATAATTGTGGCACCTGTCATTACCATAAACATTGCAAGTCTGAAGCCCATCCCCGAAAATAAAGGAAGTCCTGCAATTCCTTGAGCAACTCCAACGGTAAAAGGATTCATAAATGCTGCTGCAAAGCCTGCGCCTGCACCTGCTAAAACCATGCCTGTACCTGTAATGGAGTCAAATCCCATAGCAAGAGATAATGCCACCATAATCGGAATAAAGGGCAAGGTCTCTTCCGCCATGCCAAAAATAGCACCTGCTAAAGAAAACACAAACATAATTACCGGTATCAGATATTTTTCTTTACCTGCCATACCCTTTGTAATCTTTCCGATACCCGCCTCTATTGCTCCCGTATCCTGAACTACCGCAAAAGAGCCGCCAACTATAAATATAAAAAATATTATATCAGCAATTTCAACCATACCTTTTGGTACAGCTTTAAGTACACCAAATAAATTTACAGGTGTCCTTTCTACATTATGAAATGTTTCAGGATCAACAATTAATCTGCCATCCTCTGTTTCCACTCTGTCATACTCTCCTGCCGGTACAACATAGGACAATAACGCACATATAACAACTAAAAATAACAAAACTACATATACATGGGGAAATTGCCTCTTCTTTTTGTCTTGTCTTCCTTCTTGTGAATTATTCATAAAGCCCTCCATTTAATTTTTATTAATTGCCGCAGCTTCCTTTAATTACAAAATTCAATTGCGATTAAAGCATAGATTAAAGCTGCAGGTAATATTTGTTCTTTTTCAATTTGTTCATCTTTGGAATGTGCTGTTTCCAAATCACCGGGTGCAAATACAATCGTAGGAATATTGCCGTAGCTGCTTAAAAGTCCTCCGTCTGACCATGCTGTAAAATATGTCAGCTCCGGCTTTTTCCCATAAACCTTGATGGTTTTATCTATAACGTTTTCTATTATCGGATGCTCTAAATCTATTTCCATAGCTTCATGTACATATCCGTCCTTCATAAGGCTTGCGTCCATTACCTTTAAGCTGCATTTGAATTTCTTATCTTCCTTTGCTAATTCTTCAATAATATCTTCATATTCCTTTGTAATATCATCATACTTTATTCCCGGAACCCATCTCCTGTCAATTTTAAGAACACAATCACCTGCAACGGTGCTTGGCTGAGTTCCTCCGTTAATAGTTCCGTAATTCATGGAAGAGGTTCCGATGAGAGGGTGGGTTTCTTTTTCTATTTCGGAAATAAGCTTTTCTTCTACTCTTTGAATAAAATTTGATGCCTTTAAAATAGCATTTATCCCCTCTTTTTGCTTTCCTCCATGTACCGTCCTGCCGTGAAAACTCAGTTCAAACCATTCTAAACCTCTGTGTGCGACACAAATTTCAAGATTTGAAGGTTCTCCTACAATGGCTGCATCTGCTTTAATTTTTCTTTCAATAATATCTATAGTCCCTAAGCTTTTTTCCTCCTCGTCAATTACTCCGGCAAAGATTATATCCCCTTTAAGCTGTATATTTGCCCTTTTTATGCCAATCATAGCATACATCATACAAGCCAGGGGTCCTTTCATATCTACTACACCCCTGCCAAATAATTTTCCGTCTTTTTCCTTAACCTCAAAGGCATCTTCCATATCGTAGGGTGGTACTGTGTCAATATGGCCTGTCAGTAATAAGGTTTTTCCGTTTCCTGTACCTTTAATTTTTCCAATTACATTACATCTTCCATCTGTTACGTGGATTAATTCAGATTCAATTCCTTCTTTTTCAAAAATATCGTGAATTTTCTCAGCAACCCGGGTCTCTTGATTCTCAACGCCATTATAGCTTGGAATTTTCACCAGGTCGGATATGGCTTTTACTATTTCTTCTTCACATAAAGTCTTTTTCAGCCTTTCTAAAAATTCAGAATCCATAAATAGTCTCTCCTTTGCATAGTTCATTATATGAACACTAAGTTCACTTATCGGTATTGATTGTAGCACACAACTTTGATCGTGTCAAGTTACTTTCGCAACTTTTTAATAAATCAATAAAAAACCTCAATAAAAAAATACTAAAAATAAAAAATCCTCAGCTATGAGGATTTTTCATGTAAAATAATATTAGATTTTTACGGTATATACTTGGATAACGTATCCGAGTATTTAAATAAAATTTCTTTCAGTTCTTCAGATTTTTCCTTATAATTCGCTTGTTTTAAGAAGGATATTGCAACACACGTGCTTACGTTTCCTTTTGAGTCGAAAATGGGAATACCAACTCCCATTGCATAATCAAAGGTCTCCTCTTCACTTATAACGAATCCTTGTTCCCTTATTTTTCTATATTCTTCTAAAATTTCTTCGGGGTCAGTTAAAGTGTTCTTAGATATCTTTTCAAATTTTTGAGAATATAATAACTCTTTTACCCTGTTCTCATCGTAATAAGCCATTAAACATTTACCGTAACAACCTCTGTTCATAGGATAAAACAAACCAGGCTTATAGTTCATCTTCAGGGGCTGAAAAGTCTCTATTTCATATAGTGAAATAATTTTTTCCTCATCTCGTATAGCCAAGCCTACAGATTCTTTCGATTCTTGGGACATCATATTTAATATTTCTTCTAATTTACTTTTAAAATTCAGGTTATGATGGTATACCAAGCCCATTCTGTAAATATTCGGTCCTATACGGTATGTCTTTGTTGATTCATTTTTAATTACAACATCAAAGTCTGCAAGCTCCTGCAGAATTCGATGGATAGTTGTTCTGTTAACTCCTGTTTTTTGAGCCAAAAGAGTTGGAGTATATTCATAAGGAGATTCGCTCAATTGGTGAAGAATTAAAAAAGCTTTCTTTAAGCTGGACATACTGTTAACATCATTGTCTTTCATTTTATCCTCCTCCATTTTACTATATCCTGTTACTATAAAGGCTGATTCTTTTTTTATTACACTAATTGAGGTGAATCATTTTCTCTGCTTTTAATCTTATCTAAAATTATGCTGCTTATTTCATCAACACTCATGGCTCCTATGTCGCCTTTTTGTCTTTCTCTTACCGCAACAGTGCTGCTTTCAGCTTCCTTCTCACCCACAACAAGCATATAAGGAACTTTTTCCATCTGAGCTTCTCTTATTTTATAACCTATTTTTTCTGCTCTTCCGTCTAATTCAACCTTTATATTAAGAGCTTCAAGCTGCTCCTTAACCTTTTGAGCATAATCCATGAATTTATCGGAAATAGGAAGCACCTTTGCATGCACCGGTGCAAGCCATGTCGGGAATGCTCCCGCATATTGCTCAATAAGAATTCCAAAGAATCTCTCAATACTTCCATATGCAGTTCTGTGAATCATTATAGGTCTGTGCTTTTGTCCGTCCGCTCCCACATATTCCATTTCAAAGCGCTGAGGAAGCTGGTAATCCAACTGAATAGTTCCGCACTGCCAAGTTCTTCCTATACAGTCAGTTAAGTGGAAATCTATTTTAGGACCGTAAAAGGCTCCGTCACCCTCGTTGATTACATAATCTAAATTCAGCTCTTCCAATGCTGCTTTTAATGATGCTTCTGCTAAATCCCAGTCTTTAATTTCTC
>ENA-UOOM01003042-UOOM01003042.1-fermentation-metagenome-genome-assembly--contig:-NODE-3042-length-12785-cov-24.362372_pt1 | contig 12785 bp, 10 predicted proteins | sample MGYA00245781_ERZ724031 | MGnify/ENA primary metagenome ERZ724031 (study PRJEB28704, sample SAMN03018317) | fermentation metagenome | biome: anthropogenic terrestrial biome; feature: soil... | reverse complement strand
ATTAAAGTACAATAAGAAACTCCCATGTAATTTCAATATTACATGGGAGCTTATAAGATTATACAATTTAGCTTTTTAAGTTCCTCTCACGTATTAAATTCAATATATCATTCAATTTTTAATAGCTTAGCATTTATTGAAACAATTATTGTGCTTAATGACATCAATACAGCGCCTAAGGCAGGACTGATAACAATCCCTTGTTTATATAAAATACCTGCAGCTAAAGGCAATGCTATTATGTTATATGCTGTTGCCCAAACTAAGTTCTGAATCATCTTCCTGTAAGTTGCCTTCGATAATTTTAAAATATTCACAACATCTAAAGGATTGCTCTTAACAAGAATGACATCTGCCGTTTCAATAGCAACATCAGTACCTGCTCCTATTGCTATACCTAAATCTGCTTTTGCCAATGCCGGTGCATCATTAACACCATCACCTGTCATTGCAACTGTTTTTCCCTCTTTGTGAAGCTGGTCAATTTTTGATGCCTTGTCTTGCGGTAAAACTTCTGCTATTACTTTGTCTAAATTTAGAATATTACCAATATAATTCGCCGCTTTTTGATTATCTCCGGTAAGCATTATTGACTCAACATTCATCTCTTTTAAAGTATCAATAGCTTCCTTTGATGTTTCTCTTACAATGTCTGATAATGCAATATATCCAAGCAATGTTTTATTTTCTATAATAAATACTACAGTCTTTCCTTCTTCAGCAAGTTTATTAAAATTATTTTCATCAAAGGCGATATTTTTTAGTCTTATATATCCGGGGCTTACAATCATAATTTCTCTATTATCAACAGTTGCCTTCAAACCTTGACCGGTTATATTTTGATAATTTTTAACTTCCTTAAGCGGAAGGTTTAACTTCTTTCCTTCTTTGACAATTGCTTTTGCAATTGGGTGTTCTGAATTTGATTCAACCGAGTAAGCAATAGTTAATAATTCATCTTTTGAAATTCCCGTTTCAAATACATCTGTAATTCCAAATTCACCTTCAGTAAGTGTTCCTGTTTTATCAAATACAACAGCATTTAATTTTCTTGCATTTTCAAATGCTGCTCTGTCTCTTATTAACAATCCTTTTTGGGCTCCAATGCTTGTTGATACGGAAGTAACCAAAGGAGTGGCAAGACCTAATGCATGAGGACATGAAATTACTATAACCGTCACTGCCCTTTCAACAGCAATATTTAAATCCTCACTTATTAACATCCAAACGATAAAAGTAATAGCTCCTGCTATTACAGCTATGTAAAACAACCACTTGGCAGCAATATCGGCCAATCTTTGAGTATTTGATTTTGATGCCTGTGCCTTTTTAACAAGTTTAATAACCTGTGATAGGAATGTGGCATCACCAACCTTACTTACCTTAAATCTTAATGCTCCTTCTCCATTTATGGAGCCGCCTATTATTTCATCACCTGTCTTCTTTTCCACAGGAACCGATTCGCCGGTTATCATAGATTCATTCACACCTGAGTTTCCATCATAAATTATGCCATCAATCGGAATCTTTTCTCCCGGTTTTACCAGCACTGAATCCCCTTCCTTTAACTTTTTAACAGGAATATCTGTAATATCACCATTTTCTTTTACAAGATGTGCAATTCCAGGCATTAGCTTTACTAACTCTTTCAAGGCTTCAGATGCCCCCATTACGGATTTCATTTCAATCCAGTGTCCTAACAGCATAATTACTATTAAAGTAGCTAGCTCCCAAAAGAAATCATTGCCTTCAAGCACAAATACGGTTAATGAGCTATAAACATATGCAACAATTATTGCAAGAGCGATTAAAGTCATCATTGCAGGAGATTTGTCTTTCAACTCGTCTTTAGCACCTGCAAGGAATGGCTTGCCACCATATATGAAAAGAATAGTTGAAAGTGCAAACAATAGGTATGAATCTCCGTTAAATCTCCAGTCTACACCCAAAAACATTTGTATCATAGGTGAAAGTATCAATACTGGAATTGTTATTATTAATGATATAAAAAATCTTTTTTTGAAATCCTCTGCCATCATAGCATGATGATCATGGTGGACATCATCATGATTGGCATGCCCCATATTTTCATGTCCTGTATGCTCACTGTTTTCATGATTCATGTTTTCATGTCCTGTATGCTCGTTATGTTCATGATTCATATTTTCATATCCTAAATGCTCGCTGTGTTCATGGTTCATATTTTCATGTCCTAAATGCTCGCTGTGTTCGTAATTCATATGGCTATGTTCATGTTTGTTTATATTATAATTATAGTCATTATTATTTTTTTGTTTATCCATGAAATATCACCTCATTTCTTCTTAAGTGTATACCCTTTACAGAATTATTTAAGCAAAATTGTTCTAGGAATAAAAAAAGGCTTCCTCTGCCTAAAATATTATATCAAAAAACAAATAAAGATAATTGATATTAAATTCAATTATCTTTATTAATGAATTATGAGGGAAAGTGTAAATTGATGCAATTTATAATATACCATCAAATTACAATAAACTTGGCAGCCACAGCGTAACGGCAGGTACATAAGTTACCAGCATCAATACGATTATTCCAATAATAAAGAATGGAAGCATTGCGACTACAGCTTTTTCAAATTTAGATTCGGCCATTTGTGAGCCTAGTAGCAAACATACACCAACAGGTGGGGTCAATAATCCCAAGCACAAGTTAACTGTCATAACAACTCCGAATGTTATAGGTGACATTCCAAGTTTTGTAACAATAGGCACTAATATAGGAATTAGGATTATAACAGCTGCATTTGCTTCCATTAAACATCCTACTATAAGCAGTATAATGTTGATTAACAACAATACTAAGAAAGTGTTACTTGTTAATCCCAATATTGCTTCTGCAACCATTGTTGGCAAGTCAATTACTGTTATTATCCATGCAAGGATTTTTGATGTTCCTAAAATAAACATAATGGTTGAAGTAGAAACCGCAGCATCAGCTAGTATCTTAGGTAGCTCTCTTAGTGTAAAACCTTTATAGACAAAATATCCTATTAAAAACGCATATACAACGGAAACAACTGCGGCTTCTGTTGGTGTGAATATTCCAGAAAATATTCCGCCTAGTATTATAACAGGCATCAACAATGCCCATATACCATCTATAAAAGAATCCCATTTTTCTTTCCAAGTGGCTTTTCCCTCACGTGGGTAATTTTTTTTCTTCGCTTGATATATTGCCACTAGTATAAAAACGGAAGTCATAATTAATCCGGGTAAAGTAGATGCTAGGAACAAATCGCTTACTGAAAGTTGCAAAGATGCACCGTACACTATTAAAATTATACTAGGTGGAATTATAGGACCAACGATTGATGCTGAAGAAGCAACACCAGCTGCATAATGTTTAGGATATCCCTGCTTTATCATGGCAGGAATTGTAATACCACCAATAGCTGCTACTGTTGCAACCGCAGAACCTGAGATAGCGGCGAAAAACGCAGAGGCAACTATTGTAATAATAGGAAGACTACCAGGCACGTTACCTAAAAAAGCATTGGCAACCCTAATAATTCTTTTGTTTAATCCGCCACCATTCATTAATTCGCCTGACAACATGAAAAACGGTATAGCTAATAACGGAAATGAATCCATCCCTCCAAACAATTTTTGAGGAATTACTATTAATGGATACCCCTGCTCCATAATTGTAATAAGTGACGAAAGACCTAATGAAAATGCTATAGGTATTCCAATAGCAGAAAAAACTAATATTAAAACAATCAATGCAGCACCCATGTCAGCTCTCCTTTATTTTTCTATTTTTAATGTCATTGATGATATTTTCTATTGTAAATATAAGCATCAATATTCCTCCTACTGGAACCGATAGATACATATATGCCATAGGAAGCCTCATACCAGGTGACAATTGTTTAAAGGTAATAGTAACAAGTTCAATCCCATAAAAAATAAGTACAAACAAAAAACCTATAATTAAAGCTTTTGTAAAAATAGAATTTATTAATTTCATTATCTTTGGCATTAGATTTACAATAAAATCTACATCCATATTTTTGCTGCGCCTTGTAGCTACAGCTACTCCAAGCATAGACATCCAAATAAATGCAAACCTTGTTAATTCCTCAGACCATACATTAGCACTTTGAAATACAAATCTCATTATAATCTGATAGAATAAAGCTATAGTCATCGTTGCAAATAATAATGCCAGTATTACTAAAATAAATTTTTCTAAATTATCCAGAATCTTTTTCATAATATATCCATGATACGGTCATAGTTTATACCGATTATTGCCTCCTTCTTTACAGTATTAATAATGCTTATTCACAGTATATACAAACTGTGAATAAGCATTTTTTATACCTATCTTGTTGCATGTACCTTTCCAACTAAATCAGCTAAATGTGGAAATTCTTTTGAGAAGTCCTTAAGTTTTTCCTGGAATCCGGATATATCAGGTCTTAATACCTCCATTCCTTTTTCTTCCATAGTGGCTATTGTATCTGCTTCTAAGTCTTCAACTAGTTTTGTCCTAAACTCACCTGCTTCTTTAGCAGCTTCTCTAAAAACCTGTTGCTGTTCAGCTGGAAGACTGTTAAAAAAGCCATCATTAAATATGAAAACATCTGTACTGAAAACATGATTAGTCATTACTAAGTAGTCACATACATCATAAAATGCATTGCCGTAGCTGAACATAACTGGGTTTTCTTGTGCATCAACTGTACCTTGCTGCAATCCGGTATATATTTCTGTTGAGTCCATAGGCACTGGAGATGCTCCCAAATACTCCCAAGTCTTAATATACATTTGAATTCCAGGTGCCCTAATTTTTACACCTTTAAGGTCTTCTACACTATCAACTCTTTTGTTTGATGTCATTATTCTAGCACCTCTGTTAGAAGGTCCCATCACCACAAATCCGCCTTCTTCACCAACAATAGCGAGAATTTCTTCTCCAATTTCTCCGTTAAGCATTTCTTTTTTATAATGCTCATAACTGTCATATAAGTAAGGATATGCATCTATACTTGCTGTAGGACTGAATGCTTCCAATGTACCTAAGCTTTCGCAAACTATTTGTACTATACCTGGTTCAAGTCCTTCAATTGTGTCTCTCCAGGTTCCTAAAGTGCCGCCTGAATAAACATTAACCTTCATTGTTCCATTTGATTTTTCATCTACTAATCTTGCAAATTCTTGAAGTGACTGATCCCTTTCATCTCCTATAGCAGAAACATTTGCTAATGTAAATTCTGATACCTCTGGTACTTCTTCACCTTGTTGTTCGTTTATATCGTTACCAGATTTGCAACCAACTACTAGAATCGTCAAAACCAAAACTAAAGCTAATAATTTAATTTTTTTCATTTTTTCCTCCTCATATTTTCTATAATTATATATTTTTTTAATGATATGAATATCCACCGTCAACTGTATAAAGAGAAGCTGTAATATATGAAGCATCATCAGAAGCAAGAAATGCCACTAACTCTGCAAGTTTTTCAGGGTCTCCTGCCTTTTTCAATAGGAAATTATCCTTAACAGCTTCAATTTGCCCTGTATTCAGGTTTGCCTGAATAAGTGGTGTTACATGCAAAGCTGGAGCAATTGTATTACAATATATTCCATATTGTGCACATTCTTTTGCTATTGCTTTACTAAAACCAACGATGCCTGCCTTGGCAGCTGCATATCCTGCCTTTCCAAGCAACCCCCCTCCTCTTAAGCCTGCAACAGATGAGAAATTTACTATCTTACCATAATTGTTATCAATCATATTCTCAATTACAGCTTTTGTACAATTAAATGCACTAGTTAAGTTTAAGTCTACCAATTTGCTCCACTTGTCGTGATCTAATTCCCTTAAACTTAAAGCAATATCTCTGCCTCCTCCAGCGCAATTAATTAATATATCAACCTTTCCAAAATCTTTAATAACTTGTTGACCTAACTCCTGAACTTCATCGTAGTCAGTAATGTTAACTTTATAACCTTTAGCTTTAACCCTGTAACCGGCAAGCTTTCGTTCCATCTCCTGTAAGCCTTTTTCATTCATATCCCACATTGCAACACTGGCATCATATTGTGCAAACTTTTCAGCAATTGCAGCACCTATTCCTCCTGCAGATCCTGTAATAATTGCTACTTTATTCTGTAATTTCACTTTTTGCCTCCTCTTATTATTAAATTTAAACCTTCTTTTAATCGGTCTATGTCAATCGATTAGTAAGTAAGGATTTTCGATTATTTGTTTGATTTCTCTTATGAATTTAGCAGATAGAACACCATCTATCAAGCTGTGGTCGGTGGTTAAGCTTAAATTCATCATAGGTCTTATTGTTATTTCTTTATTTATGACTACAGGCTTATCTGCAATTGTATTGATGCCTAAAATAGCAACTTCAGGTTTATTGATAATAGGAGTAAATGATTCCATACCAAACATCCCAATATTTGTAATTGTAAATGTTCCTCCGATTAAATCGTCAGGACTTAATTGGTTTGTTCTGGCATTCTCAATCAATTTTTCAGTTTCCGATGAAATTTCTCTTAATGTCATCTTTTCAATTGCTTTTACATTAGGAACTATTAATCCTCTTTCCACATCAACTGCAACACCCAAATTCACATTATTATGATAAATTATTGTATCATCTTCAAAGCTTGCATTTAAGTATCTGTATTTAATCAATAATTTTGAAAGTATTTTCATAATAATATGATTGTAAGTAAGCTTGAGACCTTCGCTATTATATATTGGTTTTAATTTTTCTCGTAGAGCAATCAATTCTGTCATATCTGCTTCGATATTAAACGTAACCATAGGTGTTCCTGCCCAGGTTGTTTTCAGCCTTTGAGCAATAATTTTTCTCATGGTGCCGGTTTCTTCAACTTCAATGCTATCCTCTGCCGGTTGTTTTTCTTCAAGTGCCAATATATCAGATTTTCTAATTCTAGTTCCGGTATAAATATCTGATAGCTCAATTCCTTTTTGTTCAGCCATTATTCTTGCTGTAGGTGTTGCTTTTATCTTTGCTTCCTTATACTGCTCAACATCTTTGGCAAGCACCACTCCTTTGTAACCCGTCGGAGCAATCTTTGAAAGCTCAATATTTTTTTCGCCTGCTAATTTTTTGGCATAAGGTGTTGCTAAAATGTAATCGGTTTTATTGGCTGTGCTCACCTTCTCAGTGCCGGAAACGGCTTCTTCAACAACTTTAGGCTCAATTTCATCATTTGTTTTTTTAACTTCACCTAATATATTTGATATATCCTCGTTTTCATCTGCAATAACACCTAACAGCGATTTTACAGGTACCGTTTCACCTTTATGAACTAATATCTTTCTTAATATCCCGCCGGTATCAGCAGCAATTTGATTGGTTAGTTTATCAGTTTCAACTTCATACAGGATATCTCCCTGATTAACACGGTCTCCTTCATTAAAAAACCATTTGATTACAGTACCTTGTGTCATAGTTAAGCCTAACTTAGGCATTACTAATTCTCTAGCCATATTCACCCTCCTTTTTTATTTTATTACCTTACTGATAGCCTCAGCTATTTTGTTTGGTTTCATTCTATATTCATTCTCTAACGGAGGTGAAAAAGGAACAGGGGTGAATGGAGCACCAAACCTTAGTATGGGAGCATCTAAATATTCAATTGCTTCTTCTGCCGCAAATGCTGCTATTTCAGAACCGACTCCGCCTTGTTTTACTGCTTCATGAATAATTGCCAATCTGTGTGTTTTCTTTACAGATTCTAATATAGTATCCTTGTCATATGGAACCAATGTCCTTAAATCAATAATTTCAGCATCAATGCCATCATTCTCCAACAGTTTAACTGTTTCATAAGCAGTCTTCATCCCAATTGAGTATGAAATTATCGTAATATCCTTACCCTCTTTAACTATATTAGCTTTTCCGATAGGTACAAATACTTCTCCTTCAGGAACAGGACCTTTTTCGCGGTATAAGATTTTATTTTCAAAATATATTACAGGGTTATCATCTCTTAATGCTGCAATTAATAATCCCTTTGCATCTGCAGGGTTTGAAGGTGCTACAACCGTAAGTCCCGGAATATTCATAAACCATGCTTCAATACTTTGAGAATGCTGTGCTGCAGCACTTATGGACAAACCATCCGGAGCTCTTACAACCATCGGAAGTGTTGTCTGTCCCCCAAACATATATCTGATTTTAGCCATTTGATTAAAAACCTCATCCATGGCAACACCCATAAAATCTGCAAAGTGCATGTCGGCAACCGGTCTTGCTCCTGCTAAAGCAGCTCCTATGCAGCTTCCGATTATTGCTGTTTCAGAAATAGGAGTATCCATAACCCTGTCTCCAAACTCATCGGGTAAGCCTTTGAATTGACCGAAAATCCCGCCTTGTCTTACTATATCTTCACCCATTACAAAAATATTTTCATCTCTTCTCATTTCTTCAGCCATAGCTTCTAATGTGGCTTGTGAAAATGTAATCTGTCTCATTTTTGCCTCCTATACATACAAATCATCATACATTTCTGATGGTTCCGGAAATTCACTGTCTTGTGCAAATTTTAGAGCTTCTTTTATTTCAGTTTCAGCCTTGCTGCTGATTTCTTTCAGTTCGGTTTCTGATAATAAATTTTCCTTTAATACTTTGTTTTCAAACCTTGTTATAGGATTATTTTCATCATAAACCTTCTGAACCTCTTCCTTTGTTCTGTATAACTCAGGGTCACCTACAAAATGACCTTTTATTCTATAAGTTTTTGCTTCCAAGAAAAACGGCCCGTTTCCTGCCTTAACATGTGCCAATGCTTCCTTAAATCCTTCATAAACATCAAATACATCATTGCCGTCAACAATTTTTGACTCCATGCTGTATCCTGCAGCTCTTTTAGATATATCTTCCACAGATGTGGTTGTTCTGTATGGAGTTGTGGATGCCCACTCATTATTTTCACAAACAAATATTATAGGAAGCTTCCAAACAGATGCCATATTTAATGCTTCATGAAATGTGCCCCTGTTTGATGCTCCGTCTCCGAAAAATACAACTGAAACATTGTCTCTTTTTTGTTTTTTTATAGCAAGTGCTGCTCCTGTTGCGATATTAAATCCGCCTCCGACTACACCGTTAGCCCCAAGCATCCCGACTGAAAAATCCGCTATGTGCATGGAGCCGCCCTTGCCTTTGCAAAATCCTGTTTTCTTACCAAATATCTCTGCCATGGCACGATTAACATCTGCACCCTTGGCAATTGTATGCCCATGTCCTCTATGGGTACTTTGAATATAATCGTCATTTTTAAGACTTGCACAAACACCTGTTGCTATTGCCTCTTCACCTATGTATAAGTGTACAAAGCCCGGTATTTGACCATCTAAAAAATACTTTTCTACAGTTTCTTCAAATTTTCGAATTTTTACCATGGTATAATAAAACTTCTCCAATAATTCTTTGCTGTATACCGTCATTATTTACCTCCCATTAATGACTATGTGTCAATTTTATTGTGCTTTAAATAAATTAAAACCTGTTTCTTCATCAAAACTACGTATATATTTTGTATTCTTTAGTTCATGTATAACAATTTCAGCTGTGGCAGCAACCTTACTGCCGCCTTCAACCAAGTGCCCTCCAAATATTCTCATATATCTGTCGCTTACAAGAATATGAGCATGAATAGATTGTTCCGAGTTTTCATCTATGCCGATTAAGCCTTGCACATTAAGAAGTTCTAAGGGGCCGTTGATTTTTGTATTTTTGCTGTACTTTATATTTAGTTTTTTGGTTTCATCCGGTACTAGATAAATGATAGTCAAATAATCGAGGCTTCCAATAATCATAGAAATATAACCGTGTTTAACCTTAAATTTACTGCATATTTCTTTAATTCCCGTTATTAGGTCTACTCCGGACGGTATTCTGCCAGTTATGATTCTATTGATAGTCGTTTGCTTTAAGTTTTTCATTACATCCATAAATTAACCTCACTACAACCCGTTAATTTAGATAAAAATAGTATTATTTCAGGTATGTAAGTAATCATATGCTGAATCCACCATTAATTGATACAAATCGTTTAAATTAATTGTTTTATAAATAAACAATCTAACAAGAATTCCATAAACAGCTGCTACAGCTGCCTCTGTTGGTGTAAAGCAACTGCCGTATATGCCTCCAAAAGGCTTCCTTAACAGATTTCATCTTTTCTTCAAATGATGCTTTTTCCTACTCCTCAATATCCATTTTATTAACCCGTACCTATTGACATTATTAGGCATGTTAATAAAATTAAGAATACAATTTTTCCATAATTTCCTCCTAATAATAAAATTATTTTTTCAAAATAATAAGCATGCAATTGCCATGCCAATTTTTAAATTACATTATAAAATCCTTTTTATTTGAATATAAAGTATTAATAACTATTATTGTTATCTAAAAATCGTTTGTCATACAGTTGCTAATATTTTTAGCATGTACATGCTAAAAATATTAGCAGTGCTTATTTTTTTAGCACTGCCGTATTGTAAACTATAATAATGGTGACATTCTCACGGGATAATAGAGTTAAGAGAATTTTTGAAAGGATAAGTTAAATTATACTTTTTCATTTTATTGTAAATTGTATTTCTGGTAACCTTTAAAAGGGCAGCAGTGGTTGTTATATTTCCATCTGATAAGTTCAATGCCCTTTCAATAGCCCTTTTTTCTAAGACTTCCAAAGGCTCAACATCATTTACTGAAAGAATATCAGTATTATTATGTTGAGAACTTTCACTGAATGATTTCAAATTGAGCGCATCTATCATATTGTCTGTTAATATTTCCTCCTCGCTGATTGTACTGATACTGCATAGATTAACTGCCCTTTCCACAGTGTTTTCAAGCTCCCTAATGTTTCCCGGCCAGTCATAGCACATAATTCGGTCCATTGCAGTTTGTGATATATCTTTTATTTCCTTGTTTAACTTTACGCTAAGCTTATTTATAAAGTGGTGAACCAGAAATTCTATATCCTCTTTTCTCTCCCTCAATGGCGGCAAGCTTATATTAAGAACATTTATCCTATAGTATAAATCTTCTCTAAATCGACCCTTCTTGCATTGCTCAAACAAATCCCTGTTTGTAGAAGCAATAATTCTTACATCTAAGTCAAATATGTGGTTCCCGCCTATCCTGGTTAATTTTCTGTCCTGGATTACTTTCAATAATTTTACCTGCATATCAATAGGCATTTCTCCTATTTCATCAAGAAATATTGTTCCGCCATCAGCAAGTTCGAATTTTCCCATTCTTCCCTTGCTTGATGCTCCGGTAAAGGAGCCGGGCTCATATCCGAACAGCTCAGATTCCAAAAGTTCTCTTGGTATTGCCCCGCAGTTTATTGAAACAAAAGGCTGGTTTTTTCTATCGCTGTAGCTGTGAATCGATTGTGCTATAAGCTCCTTGCCTGTACCGCTTTCGCCTGTTATTAAGACATTAGACATACTTTGCGCAGCAATCTTTCCCTTGCTAATGCAGTCTTGAATTTTATCACTTGAACCGATAATGTCATCAAAACAGAAATTTGCATAAGCTCCGTTTAATTCATTCAGCATTTTATTGACACGTTTAATTTTTCTGAATGTGTCCACAACAGTTATAATATTACCCTTTTCGTCCTTAATTGGAACTGCAGTCTTTATAAAATGAATTTTTTCTCCGTTCCTTCTTGTCACTAAAAATTCCTTGTCAATATAACCCTTGCCGGTTTTTAAAACGTCCAAAATAACAGGCTTAAAATCAACGACATCAGAAACATGCCTTCCTATGGAGCTTTCTCTGTCAACACCTAATATTTCTGCCCCTATCTGGTTCAGGAATGTTAAAAAGCCGTCTTTATCAACTGTAAGAACTCCATCTGTCATAGTTTCAATTACTGCACTTTCAGACTTATGTTTTGAAACAATCTGCTTATTTATTATATCTGATTCACACTGGATACTTATTGCTCTTGCTGCAGCTGCTATCATACCCAAAGAATGATATGTAACTTCGGAATTTAATCCTATGGCTGATAATGTACCGACTATTTCTGAATTAATATAAATGGGAGCACTTAATGTAGAATAATCATAATATGATTTGCAGAAATGTTCTTCACCGGTTAAACAAATTGGCTTGTTTTCATAAATTGATGTGCTCATTGCAGTATTGCCGTTAAACATTTCAGTAAAGCGCCCTCCCACCGGCAGATTAACATTGCTGCATACAAAAGGAGCATCCTTGCCTTTCTTTTCTTTTATAATATATCCGTCCTTATTTACCAATAAAACAGAAATGAATGAATCCATGTACTCACTGATACTGTTTATTACTTGCTCTGAATGTCTTATCAAATCCTTGTTCTCAAATAAAAGCGTATTAAGGTCAAATGCAGAAATGTTGAAAAAACACATATCACTGTTAATATCAGTCTTTGATTTTTCACATCTTGTCCATCCATTTATCACGTAATCTTCATAAACCTTTAGTGTATTTACCACAAGCTCACTCCCTAAACGTTTTCTTTGTTTAAATATAATACACCAATATGCTTAAAAAGTCAATAATATATGGTTTTTATCCGATTAAATGCTTATTTGGCGACATTTATCAGTAACCGTTCTATTTCAGGACAATATAAAAATTTTCATTTCTTTCGTAAAGTATAACAGCTGAACTTCTTAGTTAAAAATTCAGCTGATATTGATGTTATTTATTTCGGCATGTGTATTGCATTGTTGTG
>ENA-UOOM01003041-UOOM01003041.1-fermentation-metagenome-genome-assembly--contig:-NODE-3041-length-12789-cov-4.271007_pt1 | contig 12789 bp, 14 predicted proteins | sample MGYA00245781_ERZ724031 | MGnify/ENA primary metagenome ERZ724031 (study PRJEB28704, sample SAMN03018317) | fermentation metagenome | biome: anthropogenic terrestrial biome; feature: soil; material... | reverse complement strand
CTACACTCTTTCCCTACACGACGCTCTTCCGATCTGATGATTACTATTAAATATAGAATTTTAGATCAAAATGGAGACTATCAATTTGGACATAATACCCAAGATATAACATATGGAGCATACGCAGTAGCACAAGCGATAAAGACAAGATTGTCTCTTCTAAAATCTGAATGGTGGGAGAACCAGGAGCTAGGTTTTCCATTGTTCCAGAACATTATAGGAAAGTTCACTTCTCAAGTAAGTGTGGATTGGGTAGATTCGTATATTAAATCTTATATTTTAGATACACCTAATACAACTTCAATAAAAGATTTTAGCAGTACATTTGAAAATAGAACATATAACTTTCAAGCTACGGTAACAACGCCTTTTGGAGATGCAGTGGTCGCTAAAACTTTTTAGAAAGGGGTGATATATTTGGCTTACTTCCAACCCTATGTTGATCAAAGCGGATTAAATCTTACGACCTATGTAGATATTAGAGATAACTTAATTGCTATGTGTAAAAATATCTTTGGCCAGGATCTTTATCTAGGAGAAGATACACAGGATTATCAATGGATAGCCACAGTTGTGGAGAAAATCTATGATACTTTACTTGCATCGCAATTAGCATATAACAATCGTGGCCCAGCCACAGCAGTAAGTACAGGGTTAGATGGTATTGTAAAAATAAATGGAATAAAAAGAAAAGAAGCTACATATAGTACCTGCCCTGCAAGAATAACAGGGAACCCAGGATCTATAATAACAGGTGCTATTGCAGTAGATAAAGGTAACATCAAATGGGATTTGCCATCATCTATAATTATCCCAGAATCAGGGGTAGTTGAAGGACTAATATTAACATGCGAACTACCTGGACCTATTGCCGCTTCACCTGGAGATATAATTCAAATGTTCAATCCTCAATATGGCTGGACTGGAATAACAAATACAGATTCAGCAGAGTTGGGTTCATACGTGGAGACAGATGCAGAATTAAGGCTTAGGCAGCAAATAAGTACAGCATTACCTTCACTTACAGTACTAGATGGGATAAAAGGTGCTATAGCAGGACTTACAGGAGTAACAAGAAGTGAAGTATATGAAAATGATACCAATTTAGTTGATTCAAGAGGATTACCGCCTCATTCAATTACAGTGGTTGTAGAAGGTGGAGTAGATCAAGAAATAGGCAATGCTATTTATATTAAAAAAACTCCAGGATGCTATACCAACGGAACCACAGAAGTACAAATTATAGATTCAAATAATAATTTGATGTGGGATGCCTTTAACGAACCGGTGATACGTAGATTTTATAGACCCACATATATCGATATAGATGTAACTATAAATGTAAAAGCGTTAAATTCTACTTATACAACACAAAATACAGCAGATATAAAAAGCACAGTGGAATTATATTTAAATAGTTTAAAAATAGGGTCAGATCTTTCGTTATCAGCTATATGGGGTTCTGCTCTTTCTTCAATGTCGGATTTAAAAAATCCGACTTTTTCTATTGTTTCTGTTACTGCGGCACGACATGGGCAATTCCAAGGCACTTCTGATATAGATATAGCTTTTAATGAGGTTACTAGAGGAAACGTGAATTATATAACTGTCAATTTAAGTTAGAGGTGATGTAATGGCTATAGATGCTTATTTAAATCATATAACAAGTCAACATAGAGATAAACCTAAATTTATTGCATGGTTAACAGCTTTCTTAAATAAAGTTGATGATGCCTATAATTGCATAAAGGGTTTTGACAATGATTTTGATATAGATTACGCAATTGGAAATCAACTTGATATCTTAGGACAAATTATTGGCGTTAATAGAGTCCTTAATTTTCAACCTACGGAAGATTTTGATCCTAAATTAGATGATGATACTTATAGACTTGTCTTAAAGGCAAAAATAGGAAAAAACATGTGGCAAGGCACTCTGCCAGAAATTTATACAATATGGAGTAATATGTTTCCAGATCTAAAATTAAATATTATAGATAATCAAGATATGTCCATGACAGCAGTAATTGAAGGTGTCATAGGGAAACTAAAGGAACTTCTAATTGCTAATGGATATATAATCCCTAAGCCTTCAGGAGTTCGTATTAATTATGTAGGGAAATCGGCTATAAATTTTAAAACTTACTCTTCTATGGTTGTATGTGGAAATACAACTACTACTATTCAAATGATGCAGCCTAAATATCCTATAAACTTTAGAACATATCAAAGCATGATTGTAAATGGAAACGTGACAAACATAATATCTTAAAGGAGAGGTTAAGATGGCTATATTTAATAACATGGTTATAACAACAAAAGGAGAAGCTTTATATAACAAAGTTCAAGCAGGAATACCATTAAATTTCACAAAAATGAAAATAGGTTCAGGGCAATTGGCAGAAGGCGATAATCCCGAAACTTTTACAGGTTTAAAAAATTATAAATTTGATGTTTCTATAAGTTCTGTAACTCAAAACACACAACTTCAAGTAGCTGTAATTTCAGGAACAATAAATAATACTAATATTACAGAAGGACAATATATATGCGAGCTAGGTTTATTTGCAGAAGATCCAGACGAGGGCGAGATTTTATATGGTTATGCAAACGCAGGCACACAAGGAGATTATATAGCCCCAAATAATAAAGGAGCTTTTGCTTGGAACTATCAAGTGAATGCGGCGGTAGGAAATGCTACAGAGGTTACAGCTATGGTATCAAGTACTACATTTGATTATGCTGTAGCAAGCTCAAGTGCAACCTTTGCAATAATAAGCGGAACAAATCAAAAAGAAATAAATGAAAGTATAGATACAACTTTGGGTTTAATACAAAACACAGTAAATTTTGAACCTGGAAGTCATATAGCTACACAAGATAATACTACAAGTTTTATTATAGATGTTCCATATAATCCGGGTACAGATCATGTGGAACTTTTTTATTTGGGTAATCAAAGAATGGAACCGAATGATAATTATACATTAACTGGAACAAGAGTTGATTTAGTAGACTGGTCTTTAAAAAGTGGAGAAAAAATTACTTATAACGTATGGAAATTTGTAAATAATGTTCCAATAATGGCAGATGGTTCAAACCTACAAGATAATAGCGTAGCTATAAGAAGCTTAACAGAAGATGTGCAAGAAAATGTAAATCAAGTGCCTATACTTATGTCGCAAATGGCAGATAAAGCGCAAGATAGTGACGATAATAGAACTACAACAGATAAGACTGTGACAGGTGCTATTAATGAGTTAAATAATAATAAAGTTGAAAAAACAGATCTGGATTCAACTAATGCAGCAGTTGAATCTAAAGCTCCTCAGACGCAAGTTGATTCATTACAAGTGCAATTGAATACTTTAGTATTAGCCGCTGGTTCAGAAAGTGAAAGCTATGCAGAGATTGTACAGGCAAGAAATAATGAGGATACAATGAATGACAGAATTACAAAGATTGAAACGGGCGAAAGAATAGAATTCACTGGTTCGGCTATAGAATATGGCTATAGAAAAAGGATTCCGCTAAAATGGATTAGTGGACAGACGGTAAGTGGCACAACTGGCGCAATTACAACTTCTGCTTCAAATGTTCGTTCAGAACCGATATATATACCATATACCGATTGTTTTGTACTCAGTTCTGAAAGTGTATTGCGTAGTATATATTTTCATAAGTACCCTAATATAAATTGTAACGCCGCAGAATATCAAGGTAATAGTGGTTTTTATCTAACAAGTAATGGAGCGAGTGACTCAAGTATAACAGGAAAAACAGTACGGACAATAACACCAGGATATTATATTATAACTGGTTCTATTGATTTAAATACAGCGGCAGTAAAATTGTATTCCGGAAAAAGCACGATTTTTGATGATATTAACGCTTTAATCTCAGGTATACAATCTCAGATTACAAATGGTATTAACGGAGAATTATTGGACTCAAGAAAAGATACATTAGGTAATACTTATACAAAAGTAGGGGATATAATAAGAACTAACTCAGCTAATACAATAGAACTTGATGCGGTTTTAAATATAGGTTATAAAGCTGAAATAAAACCTATATGGAAAGCAAAAGGTTTGCGTGAAGATACCGGAGCGGAAGTAACAGACGACGCAAATATATGCACCGACTTTTTATCATTTCCGTTCGTTGAACTTATGATGACTTACAATGTAAAAACAGTTGTAAAAATATTGAAATATACAACATCAAAGGTATTTGTTGGCATGGCAACAAACGCCTATGTGTATGGTGATGCTGGAACACCATTAAAAGTTACATTAGAAGCTGGGTATTTGTACCGTTTCAAGATGAACTCATCATACGATATTTCACAATTTCATATATATTGTGGCGTTTCTGATATAGAGAAAAGAATAAAATTACTTGAAACCAATCCAACAAAATTTTCCGATTGGAAAGATAAAAAATGGATATCCTATGGTGATTCTCATGTACGTTCTGGTAATAACTTAGCGACAGGTACATGGCAACAACAAGTACATGATTATTTTGGATTCGCGGAACATTTAGGTTGCGGTGTTGGAGGTTCACCTGTCCAATGGACAGATACTACTTTCGGGTGGAATGATATACAACACCCTGCGGGATGGTGCTCGTGGGAAAGGATAAAGGCGCAAATGACTATGGCTGCTCCTGATTTAATTTTTATTATGGGTGGGTCAAATAGTTTTTCGCTTAATGGTGTTGATGCTCCAGAAGGAGATTTTACATGGAGTACAGCAAATACTACTGATGAAGAATGGATTTCAGACGGAAATGCAGGGGATTTTGGTTTAACAACATTCAAAGGTGCTTTATCTTCTGTGATTATTAAAATTCAAAAATTATACCCCAATGCTGTAATTGTCTTAGGCACTATGCCTAACGCTAGAGGCTCAAATGTGGATGGTTCTTATCCAAATTTAACTGCTACAGTAGTAAATGCCTTAGGATTTACTGAGAGGGATTATGCAAACTGGATGAAAGAAACTGCTGAATACTGGGGCGTTGAATTTGTAGATTTTTACGGAAAATGCCAAGCTAATGTATTTAATAGGGCTAATTATTCAACCGATTCAGTGCATTTTAACACTGACTTAGGTAAAAAAGCAATTGGCAGGGTTGCAATTGAAAGTCTATTATCTATAATGCCTTATCAAAGTTAATCCATAATATGAATAGATTCGTATTAACGAATAACTCAATGAATTAAACACTCTAAAGAATAGAGATTATGGTATTGCTTTTAAAGATATAAAAATTTCAAAGAAAATTAATATAATTTTCTTTGAATACATATCCACTAATTGGTTAAAATACAAAAGTATTAGGGGGCGAAAACTTTGAATTTACAAATAATATTTCAGTGGCACAAACTATTACATCTTATATTACCAATAATTATTATTCCTATATTTCAGAAACGAGTAGGATTATTGAAAATTTGTATTATTGTATTTATAACTGGTTTACTTAAAGAGATACGTGATATTGTAATCATAATGGACCCTCTATTAGAATCAGTAATAGATATGATTTCAAATATGATTGGTATACTACTAGGAATTATTACGGTTAAAATAAAAATGAACTTAGTTAATATTTAGTATGCAACAGAAAACTAATACAACATAACACATTAAGAGTTTTGGAGAAATCCAAAGCTCTTTTCCTAATTATAATATTAAAATAAATTCGGTAAGCCGAGAAAATATATATCTTTAGAAAGGACGTGTTATTATGGGAAAGCCTTATCCTTCTGGCGAAATTGATCAACTTACTCTAGATATTTCTGCTTTGCAAACAGGAAAGTTAGATAATCTTTATGCGGTATCAACTAATTTAGGGAATGTATATTCGATTACTTTAGCAAATGTAGAAAGCTTATCAGATATAGAAGGTATACCTATAAGAGTAAAATTCAATACTGAAAGTACAGGTAATGTTTCAATAAAAGTAAATAATTTTGATGCAGTTGATTTAATGGATTATTTTAATCAGCATGTGACCAACGTAAGGCAAGATTTAATCGCCAATATAGTTTATTGCATACCTTCGACCGGTAGCCCAAATTTTCAATTATTGGGTAAAGGAGGTGAGGGAAATGCAACAGCGGGAGATATTATAAAAGATAAAACTGCCACAACATCATTAGGATTTATAACAGGTACAGCTACCATACAAAGCTTAGGAGGCAAATATTATGCAAGTGGAACAGGGACAGTAGATGAAAATGGAATAGCTACAGTTGAAAATTTGAGTTTTCAACCATCTAAATCTATAATAACAATATATGAAAGCGGAAGTTCTTATTATGACTATATTATGTTAGATACTCCTATAGGCTCGTGGTTCTCATGTATATGGGATGATGTAGGATCAGTAACTAATGATGCACCTGTTATGCGTTCAGGGGAGATAGTCACATATAATAGTTCTGGGTTTTCCTGCCAAATTACTGAGGCTGACACTCAAAGTGGTGGCAACATTCCGGCAACTCAATATGCTGGAGCTACTTTTAACTATATAGCAATAGGGCAATAATCATAAAGCAAAATAGAAGCTAGAGGTAGCTTTTTTATTTTGCTCTATAAATTATGTAAAGATATAAAAGGGATATTGTCTCTGATTGTTTAATTAACTATTTGGGGGCGATACAAATGAATAAAGAAATAAAGGATAAAATAAAAAATAATTTTGAAATAGCTTTGGATGGAGGGACAACTCTATTAGGGGAGTGTTTAAAAGATGTTCTTGTAGCACACATAGCTCCAGGAGTAGTTACAACATATCTGTCATATAAACAAAAACGTACAGAAAAAAATATTATGGCTATGCTAGATGAGCTTAAAAACAGATTAAATATAATTGAAGAACATTTGAGGGCTATGGAAGAAGATGAAATTAATCTTATTAAAAATAAAGTGTTTCCTATGATTTTTGATTTTGTCATTGATGAAGCTCAAGAAAGAAAAATTAAGTATATAGCAAATGGTATCGAAAACATAATTGCATATAAGATTACTGATGAAGATCTAATATTAACTTATTTCGATGTTTTAAGTGAATTAAGAATGATTGACTTAAAAGAATTGTTGTATATTAATAATTACCTGATGGCGGGAAATGAAGTGTACAGTTCATCAAGTGAATTTACCGAATCTGATGCAGTAAAAAGACAAGTATATATTAAATTGCAAAAGTATAATTTAATAATAATTCAACCAATAATAGCAGATTTTGAAGGAAAAGAAATGACAATGGATAGACATAGGGCTAAAATAAGTGCTTTTGGTAGAAATTTTTTAAAATTTATTTTAGGCCAGGATAAAAATCATAATTTATAATTTGGAGGTTTTATAATGGATGAAACCATGAATGATTTTATTAAATGTTGTCTAGAATTAGGGAAGGAATTGCTAGATAAAGATGTGTTAACTCCAAAAGAAGAAGAATTTATTACAAAATTAAATAATATAATTGAAAATTATTTAAACTAAGATCTAAATATTAAGGGGTCTTGAAATAATCAAGGCTCTTTAATTTTGCTTAAAACAGGAGAAAATTTATATGTCATAACACATTAAGAGTTTTGGAGAAATCCAAAGCTCTTTTTTGGCGTTTAAGAATAACTGTAAGGGAGGTTTAAAGTGGAATACCTTATAAATTATTTCAAAGAATTTACAGGAAAATTACTAGCTATAGGGTTTACAAGTTCTACACTGGGGGCATTACTTACCTGGTGCTTTGGTGGGTGGGAAATGGGGATAAAAGTATTGGTGTCCTGCATGGTTTTAGACTATATTACAGGGCTTATGTGTGGATGTAAAGAAAAACATCTGAATAGCTCCAGGGGATTTAATGGCCTTAAAAAGAAATTTACAATACTGTTTGTTTTAATACTGGCGGTACTTTTAGACAGGCTCCTTGGGCAGTGCTGGACATTCCGTACTATGGTTATATATTTTTATGTGGCAATAGAGGGAATAAGTATATTAGAAAATTCGATTAAATTAGGTGTTCCAGTACCTAAAAAGTTGGAAAATGCACTGGAACAGTTGAAAAATAAATAGGAAGGAAGTAATGTAAATGGTAATCACTTATGATTTTGGGCATGGATGTGGTCAGGACAGAGGGGCTTCTGGATACCGTAATGAGGAACATGACTGTAGGGAATATGGAGCATTGGCCATAAAGAAATTACAGTCTCTAGGACATACTTGTTATGATTGTACACCAGCATCTAGTCCAGCCTTAAATTTAGGACAATCACTGGCCTATAGGGTGAACAAAGCTAACTCTATAGGTTCACAGTTACATTTATGTTTTCATGTCAACGCCTTTAAAACAGATGTGGCTACAGGCTGTGAGGTAGAATATGCCAGTGCCGCAGGACAGGCTTATGCAGAAAGGGTATCATCTGAAATTTCTACAGCTTTGGGATTAACCAATAGAGGTGCAAAATTACAAAGTAGCTTATACGTACTTAGATATACGAATATGGTTGCAATCTTGATTGAACCTTTCTTTTGCGACACCAAGACAGACTGCGACAAATACAACGCTGAAAAACTGGCAACAGCTATTGTAAAAGGAATCACTGGAATAGATACATCTACACAAACTACACAGACTACTGAACCAATAATACAAACAGTGCCAACCTATGATGAAACTGTACCTACAGGGCCAAATATTTGGCAGATACCAGGGATGAACTTCTATGTAGAACAAAGAGCAGATGGTGATATGTCTATTCACCTAGATAGAGGAAATTATTTAACACTAAGAAAAGGTGGAGCACCAGAGGTATATTGGAATAACAACCAGGGAGCTGGTGGATCTAAGAGATTATTTTAACTAAGGTGATTACATGCAAGATTATATGACATTAATACATGGTGAATGTTTGAACGAAATGGATAAATTGATAGAGCAAAAAGTTAAAGTAAATTTAGTCTTAACAGACGAGCCTTATGGGACAACTGAATGTAAGTGGGATGAAGTAATTCCTTTTCATGAAATGTGGCCCAGGATAAATAATCTTAAAAGAGATATACACACACCTGTAATTTTATTTGGCAGAGAACCATTTACCAGCAAGCTTATTAATAGCAACATGAAAGAATATAAACATAAATGGATATGGAATAAAAAGCAGAGTGGGAGTCCTCAAAATGCAAAATATATGCCACTACAAATAGATGAGGATATCATTGTTTTTGCTAAAAGCAGGGTAAATTATTATCCTGTAATGAGAAAAGGCAAAATGCGAAAAAAGGGAGGATGTAAAAAGCCTATACAGACTATGGGAGAATTTAAAAGGTTAGATTTCTCAAGATATAGCGATCTATATTATCCTACAAATATAATTGAAATTTATAATCCACGAATTGGAAAAGTCCATCCTACTCAAAAACCAGTGGAATTGATGGAATATTTAATAAAAACATATACCAAAGAAGGAGATCTGATATTGGATTTTGCTATGGGAAGTGGAAGTACAGGAGTTGCGTGTAAGAATTTAAATAGGCAATTTATAGGTATAGAGAAAGAAAAGAAATATTACGACATTGCAGTTAAAAGAATAAAATTATTAGGAGGTATATAACATGTTAGGAAAAGAATTAGCAAATATAATTACGAGTGGAATTTTAAGTATTTTAGGGGCGTTGGCTTCTTATGGTGTTACTGTAGGCATAGCTTATCTTAAAAAGAAAAAGGAATCCCTTGTTAAACAAATAGAAATAGACCAATACAACAAGGATTATAAAATAGCACAAGACATATTCTATATAGCAGAGCAACAATTTAAATTCATCCCAGCAGCAGGGGAACAGAAGAGAAAAGAGTTCGACAAGCTTTTGGTAGAGAAAATTCCAGGAATATCTCAAGAAGAAATCGATCATTTTAGAGAGACTATTTGTGGAAAGATAAATTCAGAGGTCAAAGATAGTGGCATATTAGCACCTGCATTTATAGAGGGAAAAGATCTTGCAGATGTAGTTACAACTACAACATCATAGAAATAATTATTGCCCCGGTTTTCCGGGGCTTTATTTTTTTGAAGATGATTTATTTATAGTATCTTCAATTTTATTTATGCAATCCTGAAGGTTTTTTTTCACATCTTTATCCCAAAAGCGAAGGATCGTCCAACCTTTACTTGAAAGTTCTCTGTTTACATTTTCATCCCTTCGTATGTTCCTCTCAATTTTAGGTATCCAATAATCCCTGTTTGTACCAATTTTGTTTTTCTTCTCTTCCCAATTGTATCCATGGAAAAATTCCGAATCTATAAATATTGCAATTTTTAGTTTCGGAAAAACTATGTCCGGTTTTCCAATAATTTTATCATAGTTTTTCCGATAATTCCTGTGACCGAGTTTCCATAATTCTTTCCGCATAATTATTTCTGATTTTGTGTCTTTACTTTTTATTGATTGCATTATTTTTCTGCGCTGTTGTTTGGTTATTTTATCCATATTCTATTTCATCCGCCCTTCTCAAAACCATATATATATAATATAATACAATTAAATAGGAAATAATAAAAATCTATAATAATATATTTTGTATTGGAGGCTGGTATTTAATGTCAGTTATAGATATAAATGAAATGCTTACCACAAAACATTTTTCAGCGGTATCATTATTTGCGGGTGCAGGTGGGCTGGATTTAGGTTTTGAAAACCGAGGGTTTAATATAATTTGGGCTAATGATATAGACGAAGATGCTTGTAAAACGCACCGTATTTGGTCAAACGCTAAAGTTGTTCAAGGCGATATTGGTAGAATTGACTTTGAGGATATCCCTAGGTCAGACATAGTGTTGGGAGGATTCCCATGCCAAGGTTTTTCATTAGCAGGTCCAAGGAAAATTGACGACAAAAGGAATAAGCTTTATAGGTATTTTGTTAAGCTAGTAGGGGCTAATCACCCATATGCTTTTGTTGCAGAGAACGTAAAGGGTATTTTAACTTTAGGCGGTGGAAATGTGATAGAAGCAATAATAGAAGATTTTTCACAAAAAGGTTATACTGTATACCCAAAGCTTGTTAATGCAGCTGATTATAACGTCCCACAAGACAGGTGGAGAGTAATTATGGTTGGATTTAGGAAAGACCTTAATGTTAGCAGTTTTGAAATGCCGAAACCTAATGAGTATAAGGTGAAACTTATAGATGCGCTGAAAAATATACATAACCCTAATTATAAAGATATTTGCCATGCTTCGTATTCATCTAGATTCATGAGCCGTAATAGAAAACGTGGCTGGAACCAAGTTAGTTATACTATACCAGCAATGGCTAAGCAAGTGCCATTGCACCCATCAAGCCCGGATATGGTTAAGATAGGGGAAGATAAATGGAGGTTTGGAAATAATGGTAAAACAAGGCGTTTAAGTTGGCAAGAATGTGCAGCTATACAAACGTTCCCACCTAACATGGAATTTGCAGGTAACCTTACAAGCAAATATAAACAAATTGGCAATGCTGTACCTGTTAAACTTGCTGAGGCAATAGCATCTAGTATTTTTGATGTATTGAATGCATGTGTACACCTTGAAGGAGCGCAAGAAGTATTGGGGGTAAAATAATGGCAATCCAATCTAAAAACGGGAAAGGGTTTGAATATGCTTGTTTAAATGCTTTTGAAGAATATTTAAAAGGCAAAAATAATATTGTATTAATAGAAAATAATGAAGCTGTAGAAATAGCACGGAAAGATTATTATAAACTGTTACCTACACTGCGGGCTAAAATGGATAAGGCGGCACAGGCTGCAGCCCGCGTTATATCGCGATTGGAACCAAGGCTCCAGAACCCGATAAACGAGGACAATCTATACCTTACCCTTCAATCGGATAAAAAGGGAATAGAGGGAGATGTACGAGATCTTATTGCTATAAGGAAAAAGGATGATTGGGAAATAGGGATTAGCTGTAAGCATAACCATTCTGCAGTAAAGCATTCAAGGCTTTCAAGAACTTTGGATTTTGGTAGTAAATGGCTAGGTATACCATGTTCAAGTAAATACTTTAATGAAATTTTACCAATATTTGATAGATTAAATGAATTAAAAAGACAGGGAAAGGAATGGAAGGAAATATTAAATAAAGACGTGGGAATATATATGCCTGTATTAAATGCATTTATGAAAGAATTGAAAAGGCTTGAACAAGAGAACCCTAATATTGTGCCACAGAAATTTTTAAGCTATTTATTAGGCAATAGGGATTTTTATAAAGTTATAAGCATTGATAATAAAAAATTAACTCAAATTGTAGTATTTTCTATGTATGGCACTTTAAACAAAAGCTCAGGGGAAATTAAACCGCAAGTAAAAATACCACAATTGATTTTACCAGCAAAATTTTATGATATTAGCTATAAAAATAACTCTAAAAATACAATAATAGCTACGTGTGATAATGGCTGGTCAGTATCAATGAGGATACATAATGCAAAATCATTGGTAGAACCGAGCCTTAAATTTGACGTCAATTTGGTTGGAATACCACAAACACTATATACTCAGTCTGAACCATGGCAGTAATATGTATACCCAATTTACTATATTTAAAACAGAAGAAAGCTTTATGTCTGAAACCATTTACATGTCTTATAAAATCATATATCATATACTTATAAGGTTAATTGCCTTAACTGATTTTTTACAACCAATATAATTTAATTTTTTTCGAATCCACACTCCAAATAGTATGATTGATTAATGATCATACTATTTTTTTGAAAGTTTAAAGGAATT
>ENA-UOOM01003039-UOOM01003039.1-fermentation-metagenome-genome-assembly--contig:-NODE-3039-length-12815-cov-92.890204_pt1 | contig 12815 bp, 15 predicted proteins | sample MGYA00245781_ERZ724031 | MGnify/ENA primary metagenome ERZ724031 (study PRJEB28704, sample SAMN03018317) | fermentation metagenome | biome: anthropogenic terrestrial biome; feature: soil... | reverse complement strand
TTTTCATTTGACCTAACGATAGCAGTTTAGTAACATTTTAGCTGAACTAATGCGAATTTCTTTCTCGTTCTTGGCAACCAATGTATAATTCGCAGGCACGGTGATGTTTATTTTCGCATTGACTCTATAATTGCAGATAAGCCCGTCATTGGAGTAGCCGAGGTTGAATTCCATAAAGATACTCTGGAATCACCACGTGCCATTTTAGATGATATAGCAGTGCTTTCGTCGAGATATGAAATTGAAAAGACACAAATCAAGCCGTTTATAATATCTCTTGAATTCCCAAATACTCGGACAGAATACTGGCGTGTCATCAAGGATATTAAGGATGTCTTAGGAGTTCGCGTACACTCGCTAACCTTAGGAGCCCTTTGTATGTTGGCTTGGAGTTTTGAGCCTGTTCCAATTGGTGGAGTTGATTTTTATGCTGATGTGGATATGCCGAGTATAAAAGACGCTATAGAAAAAGCGTGTGGTAAGGGGAAACTTCCCAATTTTGCTTCTATTGCGATTTTGGAACCCACAAAATGATTGGCTAAGAATAAACATATGGAAATGGCGGCAAGCGAAAGCCTTCTCGCTGGTCACTAATTATCTGTCCACATCCTGCGCTGTTGCCGAAAATCAAATCAAAAATCTTCCCATTACCACTCCCAATTGCGAACAAGAACGCATTGTTGAGCGGTTGGAAGAGCTGTTACCACTTTGTGAGAAACTTGAATAGAAGGAATTATGCAAACCCTTTTGCTTGCGCTCAAGCTGAATCCTGTTATAATTCCTCTCAATGACTGGTCCGGGGCGCGGTCCATATTTGGGGCTGCCACCAGGGAGACCTGCAAAAAAGTACTATGTATAGGAGCATACGTCATGGCATTAACAAAAACTGAAAAAACTGAAATTATCGGAAAGTACGCCACCAAATCAGGTGATACCGGTTCTCCGGAAGTACAAATCGCTTTGCTTTCAAAACGGATTTCTCAACTTACCGATCACCTCAGGGCAAACAAGCACGACGAAAGTTCACGGCGCGGTTTGCTCAGGCTGGTTGGTCAGCGCCGCCGTCTGTTGGCTTATCTGCGTCAAAAAGACTATGAAAGCTTCCTGGCGATTACCGAAGCTCTGAGCATCCGTCGAAAATAATTTCTGAAATCAGTAACACACCGGTTAAGCTTTTCTTCAGTCAACGCTGAAGAAAAGTTTTTCACGGATTAAACCAAGCCAGACGGGTATTGAAAAGTGTTGATCAAGGCATTGATCGGCGGTTTTCAGTCCCTGATCTGGCAACAGACGAAAGGACATAATGAAACCCGAAGCTAAGTATTTTTCCACCTTGCTTGGAAACAAAGAAGTCAGCTTTGAAACCGGACGGATCGCAAGATTAGCCGGCGGATCAGTGATCCTCAGACAAGGCGACAGCATGATGTTTGCTGCCGCCACCCTGGGCGACGCTCGTGAAGGCATCGACTTCTTCCCCCTGACCGTCTCTTATGAAGAGCGGATGTATGCCGGCGGTACAATCCCCGGTTCTTTTTTCCGTCGTGAAGGTCGCCCTTCAACCGATGCCACCCTGGTCGCTCGCCTGACCGACCGCCCCCTGCGCCCGTTGTTCCCCGAAGGGATGCGCAACGAAGTGCAGATCATCCTCATGTCGCTCTCGGCGGATGAAGAAAACGCCCTGGACATGCTGGCGATCAACGCAGCCTCCGCTGCCTTGATGATCTCCGATATCCCCTTCGGCGGACCCGTCGGCGCAGTTAGAGTCGGCTTTATCAACGGCAACCTGGTGGTAAACCCCTCCATTTCTGAGATGGCAGAATCAAGCCTGGATCTGCGTGTCGCCGGTACCAAAGACGCTATTCTGATGGTCGAAGCAGGGGCTAACGAAGTAACCGAGGTCTTGATGGTCGAAGCGCTGCAGCTGGCACACGAATCAATTCAACCAATTATCGCTGTGCAAGAAAAAATGGCAGCCGAGCTCGGCAAACCAAAGCGCGAGATCAAATACAATGTACTCGACACTGCCATGGTGGAAGCCGCCCGATTCAGCGTTCAAAACCGGGTGACAAACCTGCTCGACCAGCCCTACAGCAAAGAAAACCTGTACGGTGGAATCGATGTAATCCAGGCAGATTTTGTTGAAGAGATGGCTGCAGGTGAAGAACTGACCCCTGAACAAATTCTAAGCCTGAAAGCCGCATTCGACGAGGCAGAAAAGCAGATCGTCCGCAGCCGGATTCTCTACGAAGGCAAACGACCCGACAACCGCAAGGTTTACGAAGTTCGCGAAATCTACTCCGATGTCGATATTGCTCCGCGCACACACGGTTCCGGTCTGTTTACCCGCGGTGAAACCCAGGTGCTGACCACAGTCACCCTTGGCACGCCCAAAGAAGCCCAGGAACTGGACAATCTTAATGGTCCGGATTCAAAACGTTATATGCACCATTACAATTTCCCCCCATTTTCGACCGGAGAAACCCGCCGGGTTGGCGGTCAGAGCCGCCGCGAGATCGGGCACGGCGCGCTGGCAGAACGAGCCCTCGAGCCTGTAATTCCGGATGAGAAAACCTTCCCCTATACCATGCGCTTGGTGTCTGAGGTGATGGCATCCAACGGATCGTCTTCGATGGCGTCTGTTTGCGGTTCAACCCTGGCATTGATGGACGCAGGGGTTCCGATTACCGCCCCGGTTTCCGGGGTTGCCATGGGTTTGATTAAAGAAGGCGATAAACACGTCATCCTGACCGACATCCTTGGCACCGAAGATCACCTCGGAGATATGGACTTCAAAGTTGCCGGCACGCGCAATGGCATCACTGCGCTGCAGATGGATATCAAAATCGGCGGCATCACCTCCGAAATCATGGCGGAAGCATTGAACCGGGCTCAAGATGCTCGCTTCTATATCCTCGATAAAATGCTCGAAGTGATCGACGCGCCCCGACCGAGCCTGAAAGCGCATGTCCCCCGAATTGAATCGATCAAAGTGCCGATTGACAAAATTGGCGCAATCATCGGACCCGGTGGCAAGAATATTCGCGCTCTGCAGGAAGAGACCAATACCAAGATCGACATTGATGACGACGGCACTGTTTTCATTGCCTCGACCAGCGGTGTCGGCTTTGAAGAAGCCCGCGACCGCATTCTGGCACTGACCGAAACTGCCGAAATCGGCAAAATTTACACGGGCAAATGCGTTCGTGTTACTGATTTTGGCGCCTTCATCGAAATTCTTCCCGGCGTTGATGGGATGGTGCATGTTTCCCAACTGGCATCCGAACGCGTTGGAAAGGTTGAAGACGTGGTCAATGTTGGCGACGAACTGACCGTGATGGTCATTGATATCTCGCCTGATGGCAAAATCAGACTTTCCCGCAAGGCTTTGCTGGAAGGCTGGACCGCAGAAGAAGCCCGCGAGCACGATAGCCCGCGCAAATCTGGCGGTGGCAGTCGCAGCGGCGGACAGCGCTCTGGCGGCGAACGCCGATCCAGTGGCGACAGGCGCTCAAGCGGAGATCGTCGTTCCAGCGGAAGCGACCGTCGCCCCCGACGGAATTAATTTATAACAATAAAAACGAGGCTGGCAAAAATCAGCCTCGTTTTATATACCGAAATTTCTTAATCAGATTTATTCCAGGCAGATGATAATTTGCCTCTGCTTTTTAAATCGTAACCGTTAGGATTCCACTTTCACCCAAGGCTAATTCTTGTTTCACTATCCCATTCTCAAAAACATAAGCACCGCCATAAGCTTTTTCAGGAGCGTCTGACAGACTGTTTATCATTAAAACCGGACGATTTAATGCAGCGACACGCTTTGCATATTCTTCTCTTTCTCCTCCAAACCAATCTTCAGGTGAATAATTAATATACAAAGGCCAAAGCAACAGGTCTTTTTCTTGTTCACAAAATCGTTCCAACAACTCGTCATGCCACAAATCACCGCAAATTGCTATTCCGATGTTCTTTCCTTCCAGATGAAAGGATCCGAAAGCATTGCCCTCCTGGTAGATGCCCGGGTCGGAAACGCGCTCTTTCCAGCCCGGTGAGACACGCCTAAAATTGACCAGCTGGTTGCCCTGGTTTGAGATCACCATGTAACTGCTATAGAAATACTTTTCATCATGCTCAATATAACCGAACCCGATTCCGGTTTGGCAGGCATGTGCGGTTTCTGCTAATTTTTGAATATGTGAGTTGTTCTGCATCAGGGCAATTTCGACATCTCGATCAGGCTGCCATGTGAGTGCGTCAAACCCCTGGGCAAAAGACTCTCCAAAGCACAGCAAATCGTATCTCAAACCGGCACACCTTGTCAGCCAGGAGGACATCCGCCCAAAGTTGTGATCCAAATCGTTATTGATAAAGCGATCAGCAATTAACCCGATGCGCATCGTTGTTTCTCCAGGTCAGCATGCAAATTATCGCAGCGTATATCCCAAAGAAGATGGAAGTCTGCTTCATTTACAATCCGATTTTCGAGATGTTTGACAGAGGAAATCCCTTCATCCAAACACCAGGCAACACATACCTCATAAGCTTCCCAATCGAGTTCATCTTCATCCATCTCAACAGCCACCTGGCTTAGCCCAAACAGATGCATAGCCAATGCGCGGTGATGACCATCGGTTAATACCATGCGATTGTTCAGAATCTTCACCGGCAAAGGTTGGAGAGTGGATAAATCTTCATTTTCAAGCCATGTCAGAATATCTCTCAGCCGGTCAGCGGAAATATAAAGCTGAGAGGGCTGCAGAGCGCTGAGGTCAACAATCAGTTTTTCAGTCATTATGGACAAATTGTAATCGAACCGCGACCAAAGTTAGCTAAGAAGGAAGAGCAATCCCCTGAAAACTTATCAGTTCTCTTTCCAACTCCAGTTTTGTGCGTGCATAGGTTTCAGTAGAAACAAATCGTCGGATCAACAGGCAGGGGTATTGGAGGCAGTGGGCACAATTCTTCACCATTCGTTGTGATGCGCAATCCCGAATCTGGCAGCCCTGGCACATGCGCGATTCCAGGCGCTGTGGAGTCTTACAACCATGACAGGTCATATCCCTGTAGTAAAACACAGCTCCTGACTGGAATATTCTGCAACTAACCAGCGTTTACGCACTTCGTCCCGATTCTGAGTGACTTGAAAAACCGGAAATTCTTCGAAATTCAAACCGCACCAAGCCAGTTCAGTCATCGTGCTCCTCCCCGAGAATGTAGCCGCAATTGATATCAAAAGGCACTTTGAGCAATTTCCGCAGTGGTTTTTCAAATTCAGCAAAATAACGCTGTGTCGCGTTGTGATATTGTTCGAGCCCTTCGAATTCCCAATAAGAATAGTATCGTACCGCTCCAACAACTCTTTTTATAGGTCTGGGAGGTTGCTGGATGCCATCATCATAGGTATAAAACCGCTTTAGATAGCGAATTGACTGGCAGCCAGTGCAAGCTGCCTGGAATTTACGCATCCCAACTACCAGTTCTTCAAAAGCTTCGACCTTGTCGGGTAAAACCTGGAAAATTTTTACTTCTGCAAAAGACAATTGATACCTCCAATTGGTTAACCAGCTGAATACGAACAAAATTGTCTAAATCTTATCACCGCATTAGGTCTGGTTCTGACCAAAAAACCAAATTCATCGGAGGGTGGATTTGAGGAGGCTGTTGCACAAATCCGAGGCTTTCGTAAAGCGGACGCCCCTGCGGAGAAGCATCCAGGGCAACGAAATCGAGCTCAAGTTCCCGCGCCCGTTCAATCAGGCGCTCCATGATGCCCCGCGCAAGACCCTGGTTTCGGAATTCAGGTAAGGTGAGGATGTTGATGATGCGCCCGTTTCGTCCCTTTCTTGAGCCTGGGTGGTACATCACATCATAGATTTGTAAAAACCCAACTGCGGCATGTTGTTCATCCATAAAAGCCAGCCAGGCAAAGATTTGCAGATTCAAGCGCTCGTAAAGAAACCCTTCAATTTGCAGTCTTGCGGCAGCAAGGTCTTGCTCTGGCGCGTTTTGCCCAAGCGCCTCCAAAAAATCCAGCCTGGCTTTGGCTAACAGGGGTATGTCGTTAATTTCAGCAGGGCGAAAGTGGGCTTGCATGGTTATCGGTTATTGTCATCAAGCGACTTGTTGCGATACACCAGGTCTGGACGCGTATGCCAGCCCTGGCTCTCCCAAAACGCGTTGCCCTGCTGGTTGGATGCAAAAACCAACATACCGGCTTTGGTGATGCCTTCGGCTTTCAGGGCTTCACAAGCAGCGTCTGCCAAGAGCTTGCCAATTCCTTTCTTTTGATAGTCAGAATGCACCAGGGCGTGATAAATGTAACCTCGCCTGCCGTCGTGCCCCGCGAGAATCCCGCCGATAATAATTCCATTCTCTTCGGCAACAAAACAAGTTTTGGGGTTGCGCTTTATGAACCTGGCAATCCCTGCTTCGCTGTCGTCGATGCTGCGCAGCCCCTGCTTGAAACCTGGTGAGCTGTTCCACAAACCGAAAAGCTCGGAAAAATCTGAAATCGTGAATAGTGTGATTTTGATGTTCATGGCTTGTTGCTATTATATCGCTTCCCGTTTTGTATCGAACCAAAAAAGGATCTTAACAGGCGGCATTTGTAGGATTATTAACCAGAATTACCGAATGCGCGAAAAATATTAGATCATACCGTTTGCCAAAGGTTTGAAGATTCCATTTTAGATAATTAAACCCATGTACTATAAAAGGCGGCTTGCCGGGTGGATTCGCTTTTTACCAAATTATTCTCGTCGATAACTACTCAAGCCCCTGAAACTGTTTTCGGGAAAATTAACTGAATTCCGAAACCCTCCCCGCGGCTCGAATTTTCTTCGATAAAAATATCAATTGAGAGTGCCTGGCAATACTTCTGCGCTAAAAACAAGCCCATCCCAGTTGCTTCCTGTCGACCAGGATGACTGCCGGTAAAACCCTTATCGAACAGGAACGGTAAATCTTCCTCTGGAACACCCTCGCCGTTATCACGAACCGCCAGGTGAATTTTTCCGTCTGCTTCGGTGTCTTCCCAGATAGAAAGACAAACCAATCCTTCTTCAAACCGCGCATACTTCACAGCGTTGCTCAATAATTGCGAAACAATAAAAACCAAAACTTTTCGATCGCTTACTACTTCGAGGGACTGAAAATTGGTTTCGAAGCTAAGCTTTCTTTCTTCTTCGATTGCCTTGAAGCCATTCAGCACCTCCAAAACTACTTCGCGTAAATCCACCTGATCAAATTTGTAATCCACGTGGTTTGCCTGGAGGCGGGCATAATATAAAATCTGGTCTACGTCGCTGCTGATGGCGTGGCGAATATGTTCCATTCGCTGAAAAACATAGTCCGACATGTCGTTTTGATGGTTTGCCAAAACGAGGGTCATCAATGAAAGAGGGGTTTTAATTTCGTGCGCCCATCCTTCAATGTATTCCTGATAGTTAAGTAAATCGAGGCTTTTTTGTCTGATGCTCTGGTCTTGTTGGTTAAACTGGTCAGCCAAATTTTCGACAGCCGGCTTCCAAAACTTTCCGCTGATTGATTGCAATTGCTCTTTTGTGGTTTCATCCTGGTCTTTAAAGAAATTATCCAGGGCTTGCTGCTGCCTGTCTAATTTTCGATACTCGTACCAACCACCAAAAAAAACAACCAACAATGTGAAAACGATTATCACCAGAATAAGGATCGGAAAATAACGTGCGCCAATCAGCCAAAACACAAAAATGAAGAATAAATCGACCAAGAAAAGAAGGAGCAGCCAATGGTTTGGGAACACTGAGAAAAATTTGTTAGCTTTCATTTCCTGCTTCCAAACGATACCCTTGTCCGCGTTCGGTTTGGATGAGGTTGTCCAAACCCAAGGCAGCCAGATTTTTTCGCAAACGAACCATGTTGACCTGCAAAATGTTTTCATCAACAAATTCTTCTCCGCCCCAAATAAAGCTTGCTAAAGCTTTCTTTGAAACAACCCGGGGAGAATTTTCAAACAACAACTGCATCATCTTTCCTTCGGTTTCTGGTAAGACAATATGATAATCTCCCCAGATGAGCTTATAAGTATCAAGATCTAAAATTAAATCTCCCGCCTGAATCAAATTACGCACCTTACCATAATTCTGCAAAAGCCGCTCTACCCGCGCAAGCAATCGATTAGGATGGCAAGGTTTGGTTAAAAAATCATCCGCGCCCAAACCAAGCGCGGTGAGTTCATCGCCTAACGTATCGCGGGCAGTCAAAATTAAGATTGGAAAAGATGCCCTTGCCTTGAGCCATTTGCAAATCTCAAAGCCAGATTTCCCAGGCAAGTTGAGATCCAGGACAACCAAATCGGGTTCAGCAGCCAAAATATCGCTTTCGGTTGCATTGAAAGAAGAAATACTCGTTGCCGAGTATCCCTTCTCGCTAAAAGTTTTGACTAATTCTTCCCGCAAATAGCGGTCATCTTCAATTACTACAATTTTACTCAAGGTTTATCCTTGCTCGTAAACTTGCAAACCCTGAATCTCGCGATTACTGGCTCGCTCAACAATATGAATATAGATCCATTCTACCAAGATAATGAGCATGGCTGCTCCGGCTGTAAAGAGGAGGATTGTATCAAATGACACTCCGGCAGGTATACGCACAAAACTTGTAAACATTGCCCAGACCGCGAAGACGCTGCTGATGACTGCCACCCCGAAACCAAGACCAAAAAATGTGCGAATTTGTGTTCGGGCAGATTTGCATAGGTCTTCAATGTTCGATCCAAGCATCAGCATGGTTTGATAACGATGCTTGTTTGCCCTTTGCTGCATCAGTTGTTTCAGCCCAATCACGGTATTGGCAATAACCATAAAGAGAACGCCGATATAAATGCTGAGATACGAGGAGGTTACCATATAGAAAAGGTTCCTGCCCATGCTGCTCAAAAAGGTGTCAAATCTCAAATCGGTTTCCTGGAGAATTTCCCGCATTTGCAAAATCGCCTGCATCAGACCCACCTCTTCAACCAGCTCATCTTTTAAGATTAAGTTCCAGCTGAAAATCCGTTCTGGCTCAGAGGCAAACATCGTATAATTCTCATCAGAAAGAATTAAACCGGCATAAATAGTAATCGCATAGTCTGCAACCACATTGTTGGTGTAAAGCTGAGGTTTAAGCTCATAGACTTGCCCGTCAATACGAACATTTGCGCCAAGCTCAAGTGCTTCCTGCATGATCGGAACAAAAGTAGGCATGCCGGTCATCGCTGAATACATCGCCACCTGATTATCAGCCAACTGTATTTCAGGTTCGTCAATTGAGCGCAAAAGGGCATTGTAACTACTCAAAGCGATTAGGTAAGGCAGGTGATCGTCAGAAAAACTATCAATCATGCTTTCTTTGCCTTCAGTTTCCGGCAATTTTTCCATAGCAGACCGCAAACCATCCCAACTGAAAGCGTTTGCTGTAAACCCATTTTCATCTCTATCATAAAACCTGGCAGACATTGAATCCAGTTTCATCGGGTAGCTTTCACCTGTCAGTGATTGAGCTTTTTCGCTATGTAAAAACTCGACAACTGCTTCATTTCCACCATTTTCTTCCTGGGGAATAATAGCAAAATCCACTGAACGTACATTCTGACTGCTTTGACCTGCCATCATTCCGATTCCAAAAGAAACCGCTGCCAGGGCAACCAGCATTAAAAGCGAGGCGACTGCCAAAGAACGATATTGAGACAAAACATTTTCTTGTAATTGCCGACCGGTAAAAACGAACAAACCGGTCTTGCCTGGAGCTTTCCGTCTGATATAGGCTCCAATAAAGGCACCTAAGCCACGGTAAAGCAAGAATGTACCCAATGCACCGGTTGTTAGAACTAAAAGGACAGTCACAAAATCCAAGGTCCTTAGAGATTTTACACCGGTGTAATACGCATACCCAAGCAAAAGCAAACCTAAAACAAAGCTTAGCCAGGCAAACTTCGGGCTGGTTGCGCTTTGTTTTTCTGCTGTATTGGTACTCAAGAGTAGAGCAGGTTCACGTCGCGAGAAGTTTATGCTTAGAATGAGCATCGCAAAGATTTGAACAGCAAAGAAACCTGCTATGGTGCCAACTATTGCCGTGAGTGAGAAAGTAAAGCGATGCCCGATGATGCCGAGCCCGGCAACCCTGGCAGTGATCAGGCTAACGATTTCGGTCAGGAACAAGGCGATTGGAAAGCCAATAAGAATCGAAACCAAACTGTTCCAGATTGTCTCACTCATAAGCATGGCAAAAAGCCTGCCGCGTTTCATCCCCAACATTAAAAACAATCCGAATTCCTTCTGACGGTTTTCCAATTGATAGCGATAGGCAAAATAGACTAAGAAGAAGACGAAAAAGAGTGAAACGACATAAACAATCGGTATTAATGCCAACAGTTTTTGGATGGCATCGCTCTCGATGGTTTCCAAAAATCGAATCACATCCTGATTACCAAGGGAGAGCAATGTGTAAAAAGCAACAATTGCCACCACCAGCGATCCATAAAGCAAACCATTGTCCTTCCGGTTTTTAGCTGCGTTGTGTCGAATCTGGTTAAAGAACATTTGCGCTGCCTCCTGCCAGTTGAGCCGTTACAATCAAAATGCGCTCATAGAAAGCCTCAGTGTTTTCTTGCGCACTTTTGCGCAGTTCATGAAAAAGACGACCGTCTTGAATAAAGAGGATGCGAGAGCAAAAACTGGCAGCGTTGGCGTCATGCGTAACCATCATAATCGTCTTGCCCTGCTCTTTGCTTATTTTTTCCAGTTTGTTCATCAGAATTTTAGAATTCTTACTATCCAAAGCGCCGGTTGGCTCATCTGCCAGCATAATGCTGGGCTGACTAATCAGCGCGCGGGCGGCAGCGACACGTTGTTTTTGCCCACCAGACATTTGGGACGGAAATTTATCCAGGACATCATTGATCTCCAGCCAATCTGCTAAATCCTGGAGATATCTTTCGGCTTGTCTGCCGGTTAATCCATGCAGCAACAGCGGAAGAATAATGTTTTCTTTAGCCGTCAAATTATCCAGCAGTTCAAATTCCTGAAAAAGGTATCCAATTTCCTTTCCCCGATACTCCGAAAGCTGACTTCCATTGAAAGCGGATATGTCCTTATTCTTCAATAATATTCTGCCTGAAGTCGGCTTGAGCATGGTAGCGATGCAATTGAGCAAAGTTGTCTTCCCTGACCCGCTTGCACCCATAATACCCAGGAACTCGCCTTCCAGAACATCAAAACTAATTCCTCTCAGGGCTTCCGTTCGGTTTTCGCCCTTGCCATAAACTTTTGTTAGCGCTTCAACTTCTAAAATTTTATTAATATTCATATTCACAAGTCTCCTTCGAGTTAAGTTCATTGTAGCGGGAATGAAAACAATTTCAACTTACAATCCTTGTAAGGCTGGCTATTTTTCCCATGGGGAAGGGATAATTGTCAAAAGATTTTAGCAAATCTGATGATAATTAATGGAAAATGAAAAGCCTGGCGGATGCTTCTGTAATTCGTCAGGCGAAAGAGAAGCTATAACATATGATACCGCTCGAGGGCAGTATTCAGAATCATATTGACTAACTCGGTGTGACCGATGCCATCTGCCTCGGCTTCAATGACGATGTCGGATATTTTCGGCATCAAGCCCGGCAGAGGGTTGATTTCCAGGATATAAGGCTTAAAATTGTCGTGCGCATCCAGGCGAAAATCGATGCGGGAGACATCCAGCGCGCCGGTCACGCGGAAAACCGCGGCAGCCAGCCAGTTGAGGTCATCGACCATGTCCTCGTCCAACGGCGCCGGGCAAAGATATTCGAGGTCGGCAGCATACGCTGTTTTGAGCATGTTACCGTAAACTCCACCAGCTTCCGTCCAGGGCTCAAGATTCACCTCCATCGGTGGCAAAAAGTGCAAGCCAGCCTGGACGCGGTGGGCATTTTCGTCTTTGGGGATGCGCCGCGCCACCGGACCGATCAGATTGCCGACTAACCCGACAGTCACCTCGCGCCCTTCAATGTAGCGTTCTACCAGGGCGCTTTGCTTATACTTTTTCAAAATGTACTCAAGCTGGGTGCGCAGTTCCTTTTCGTCGTGCAGGATACTTTCATAACTGATGCCCATCCCCGTACCTTCGCGGCTGGGCTTGATAAACAGCGGGAATTCCATCCCCGCTTCCAGAGGTTCATCGATGCGTTCAAAACTCTGAAACTCGGGGGTGGGCAGATTGTGCCACGCCAGAATGCGCTTGGTCATTGGCTTGTCCAGGGTCAGCGCGAGGGTCAGGATTTTGGATCCGGTGTAGGGAATTTGTAGTTTCTCCAGGATAGCCGGGATTTGTGCCTCGCGTGAGTCGCCGAAATGACTTTCGGCGATGTTGAAGCAAATATCAGGTTTATACTGGCGGACGGTATCGATGATGCTGTTATCCGCCTCGAGGAACTCCGCCTCATGTCCACCCGCGCGGATGGCGTCCAGCAGCGAAAGCACGGTCGCTTCAGAGTCGAGGTCATCCCACTGGTCTTCACTCATGCCTTCAAACGCAGGCGCGTTTTCTTTCAAATTTGCCAATACGGCAACACGAAAACTTTTCATTTCTTACTGCTTCTCCTGGGGGTTATGATAACTGCACGATGTGCAATTATAGTAGCATTTGGAAAAAATTGAGGATGTCAATTGACTTGCAGCAATTCTCAATATGAATGTGTTTGGATTTAAAGGGGGAGCAGGGAATAGGAACTGGTTTTTGTCATCCTGAGCCTCTTTTACGCAGTACTCTTCGAGTGCGAAGGATCTTGTCAATCGGAACGGTAAGACCCTTATGAATTA